>ENA-OUQC01000597-OUQC01000597.1-human-gut-metagenome-genome-assembly--contig:-NODE-597-length-24637-cov-3.586811_pt1 | contig 24637 bp, 23 predicted proteins | sample MGYA00237942_ERZ548815 | MGnify/ENA primary metagenome ERZ548815 (study PRJEB26490, sample SAMN05194722) | human gut metagenome | biome: terrestrial biome; feature: human-associated habitat; material... | reverse complement strand
GTAGGCATCGATACCATATAGAAAAGACATGGAAAAGGGCCTTCGCCCAAAAGCGCCTCCCGCGGGAGGCGCTTTTTCTGTCAGCGGTGCGCGGGCGCGTCACGCATGGCAAACCTGTGTGACATATATGACAACGATTGACACAATGGCAAGCGGTGACAAATGCTGTCAACCGACCAAAAGGCGACAAAATGACGGATTTTGGCCGGCACATTGCCGGTTCAAACGGCGCGATTTTAGCAGATGCGACCAAAAATCATCTTTTTTGTGCCGCACGGCAAAAAGTGGAACGGTCTTTGCTTATAAAAAGGCATCACATGAAAACGAGTGAACAGGGAGCTCCCTCACGGGAGCGGCCATAATTTGAAAGGAGATCAATATCATGATTCAAAAGGGAGATCCGCTGAACCTTACCGGTAAGGTCGCTGTTATCACGGGCGCCGGCTCCGGCATCGGTCTGGGCGTTGCGCAGATGCTGTCTGCCTACGGCGCGAGCGTTGCCATCGTCGATGTGAGCCCCAAGTCCGAGGCTGCCGCGCAGGAGCTGCGCGATGCCGGCCGCGACGCCGCCTTCTTCCAGTGCGACGTCACCAACGAGCAGAGCGTCATCGACACCGTCAAGGCCATCGTCGACAGGTTCGGCCGCATTGATATCCTGCACAACAACGCGGGCGTCACCGTTCGTAAGTCCATCGACCAGCTCGAGGAGAAGGAATGGGATTTCGTTCTGGATGTTGGTCTCAAGGGACTGTTCCTGATGAGCAAGCACGTCATCCCCGAGATGCGCAAGGTCGGCGGCGGCTCCATCGTCAACACCGGCTCCGGCTGGGGACTCAAGGGCGGCGATCAGGCGGCAGCCTACTGCGCCGTCAAGGGCGGTATCGTCAACGTGACCCGCGCCATGGCCATCGATCACGGCAAGGATAACATCCGCGTTAACTCCATCAACCCCGGCGACACCGTGACCGCCATGATGATCAGCGAGGGCCGTCAGACCGGCGAGATCAAGAGCGACGCCGATATCGAGGAGTTCCTCAAGTCCTGCGGCAGCGGCCGTCCGCTCGCCCGCATCGGCCAGCCGGAAGACATCGCCAAGGGCGTGCTGTTCCTGTGCTCCGACCTGGCTTCCTGGGTCACCGGCGCTGCGCTCGTCGTGGACGGCGGCGGCATCGCCTAAGCTTCGATACCCGATTTTGATATAGACAGAAAGGACGACTGTAATGAGTGTGAAAGGATTCAAGAGCCATCCTTACATCCCCAACTCCGTTCCCGAAGTGGAACAGGAGATGCTGCATGAAATTGGCCTGACCTCTCTCGAAGAGCTGCACGAGGAAGTGCCCGACGAGATCATTCTGAAAGAAAACATGGACCTGCCCGAGGCGTTCGGCTCCGAGTACGAGCTGCGCCGCCACGTGGAGAAGCTGCTCAAGAAGAACAGCTCCTGCGCGGACAACCTCAACTTCCTCGGCGCGGGCTGCTATCAGCACTATGTCCCCGCCATCTGCGACGAGATCAACGGCAAGGGCGAGTTCCTCACCGCTTACGGCGGCGAGAGCTACAACGACTTCGGCCGTTTCCAGTCTCTGTTCGAGTATGAGAGCATGATGGCCGAGCTGCTCGACATGGAAGTGGTCAACGTCCCGACGATGGACTACTCCCAGGCTGCTGCCACCGCCATCCGCATGGGTTCCCGCGTCGCGGGGCGCACCGGCGTGCTCGTGCCCGGCTCCATGGACCGCGAAAAGCTCGCGGTCGTGAAGAACTACTGCACGCCCGACCTCCGGATCGAGGAAGTCAAGTGCGACGATAAGACCGGCTGCATCGATGTTGCCGACCTGAAGGCCAAGCTGAACGACTCCATCGGTGTCGTTTACTTCGAAAACCCCAACTACTTCGGCGGTCTGGAGATCGGCGCGCGCGAGATCGCGAACGCCGCGCATGACGCGGGCGCGCAGTGCGTCGTCGGCGTGGACCCCATCTCCCTCGGCGTTGTGGCTGTGCCCCGCAGCTACGGCGCGGACATCGTCTGCGGCGACCTGCAGCCGCTCGGCATCCACATGAACTACGGCGGCGGTCAGTCCGGCTTCATGGCCACGATGGACGACCCGACCTACGTGCTCGAATTCCCCTCCCGTCTGTTCGGTATCTGCCGCACCAACACCGAGGGCGAGTACGCCTTCGCCGACGTTGCGTATGACCGCACCTCGTTCGGCCACCTGCGTGATAAGGCCAAGGAATATGTCGGCACGCAGACCGCCCTGTGGGGCATCACTGCCGGCGTGTACCTTGCGACCATGGGCCCCCAGGGTATGCAGGAGGTCGGCGAGACCATCATGCAGAACGCCCAGTACGCGGCCAAGCAGCTCGCTGCCCTGCCCAACGTCTCCCTGCGCTTCTCAGCTCCGTTCTTCAAGGAGTTCGTGCTGGACTTCAGCAAGACCGGCAAGACCGTCGCGGAGATCAACAAGGCGCTGCTTGAAAAGCACATCTTCGGCGGCAAGGATCTCTCCCGTGACTTCCCCGCGCTCGGCCAGTGCGCCATGTACTGCGTGACGGAGGTCCACACCAAGGAGGATATCGACACGCTCGTTTCCGCGCTGAGCGAGATCCTGTGATGAAAGGAGAGGAATGAACATGAAAAAGATCGACAGAAGCTCCAAGGTCCGCACCGGCTTCCACCAGGCCAAGTGGGACGAGCCCGTTATTTTCGAGCTGAGCAAGCACGGCGAGCGCGGCATCCTTGTCAACAAGGCCGACGCGAAGGTCGCCGAGGCCGTGGACGGCGTGAACGCGCTGCCCGAGTTCCTCAAGCGCAAGGAGGCTCCGGCCCTTCCTGAAATTTCCCAGCCCCGCGTGCTGCGCCACTACTCCCGCCTTGCGCAGGAGACCCTCGGCGCCGACGTGAACATCGAGATCGGCCAGGGCACCTGCACCGTCAAGTACAGCCCCAAGGTCAACGACCAGCTTGCCAATCTCCCCCAGATGCGCGAGATGCACCCCCTGCAGGACGAGAGCACCTGCCAGGGCATCATGGAGATCATGTACAATACCGGCAAGTATATGTGCGAGATCTCCGGCATGGACCGCTTTTCCTTCCAGCCCAGCGGCGGCTCCCAGGGCATCCTGGGCATGGCGTCCCTCGTGTACGCCTACTATAAGTCCCGCGGCGAGGAGAACGAGCGCAACGAGATCATCACCACGATCTACTCCCATCCTTCCGATGCAGCCGCCCCGCACGTCAAGGGCTTCAAGATCATCTACCTGCATCCGGATGAAAACGGCTATCCCGACTACGAGGCTTTCAAGGCGGCCGTCAACGAGCACACCGCGGCCTTCTTCGTCGCCAACCCCGAGGATACCGGCGTTTACAACAAGAACGTGCTCAAGTTCACCAAGCTCGTCCACGAAAACGGCGGCCTGTGCGCTTACGACCAGGCGAACGCCAACGGTCTGCTCGGCGTGACCCGCGCGCGCGACGCCGGCTTTGATATGTGCTTCTTCAACCTGCACAAGACCTTCTCCACGCCGCATGGCTGCGGCGGCCCCGCCTGCGGTGCTGTCGGCTGCTCGAAGGAACTGGAAAAGTTCCTGCCCGCGCCGCTGATCGGCTTCGACGGGGAGAAGTACTTCTACGATTACGAGACCACGAGCAATCCGTCCGCCATCGGCAAGATCCGCGAGTTCAACGGCGTTGCGCCGGTCGTGCTCAAGGCGTATGCCTGGATCCGCTCCATGGGGCCCGACGGCCTGTATCAGGTCGCGAAGACGGCTGTTCTGAACAACAACTATATGTTCAAGAAGCTCATGGAGCTCCACTGCGTGGACGCGCCCTACATCCCCGGCAAGCAGCGCATCGAGCAGTGCCGCTACACGCTCGAGACCCTCGCCAAGGAGACCGGCGTCGGCACTGCGGACGTGCAGCGCCGCATGATGGACTTCGGTATGCACTACTGGCAGAGCCATCACCCGTATTACGTTCCCGAGCCGATGACCCTCGAGCCCACCGAGACCCCGTCTAAGGAGGACATCGACGAGTACATCGAGACGCTCAAGTATGTCTTCGAGGAAGCCTACAAGGATCCTGAAAAGGTCAAGAACGCGCCGTATCAGAGCGTCTGCCACCAGCTCGATGAGTCCAACATGGACGATCCCGAGCAGTGGGCCGTTACCTGGCGCTGCTACCTGCGCAAGTTCCAGTGAAAAAATTAGGGCTGATCGTAAATCCCATTGCAGGGATGGGCGGCAGCGTCGGACTGAAGGGCACCGACGGCGTGGCAGCGGAAGCTGCCCGCCTCGGCGCCGTCCGTCATTCAGGGGACCGCGCGGCTGCCGCGCTCAAAGAGCTCCTGCCCTTCAGCGGGGAGATGACGGTCCTGTGCGCGAGCGGGGAGATGGGCGAGTCGCTCGTCAAAGGCCTTGGCTTCCCCCATGTCGAGTGTGTGTATGAGACCGGGGTGGAAACGACCTCGGACGACACCAGACGTGCTGCGCAGGCGATGAAGGACGCGGACCTGCTGCTCTTTGCGGGCGGCGACGGCACCGCGCGCGATATTTTTGCCGCGCTTGGTGACAAGGCGGTCGCCATCGGTATCCCGGCGGGCGTGAAGATCCACTCGCCTGTGTACGCCATCCGCCCCGAGGCGGCCGGCAAGCTGGCGCTGAAGTACCTTGAGGGCCGCTGCCGCCGCACCTATGAGGCCGAGGTTGTCGATATCGACGAGGCGGCCTACCGCGACGGCCGCGTGAGCACCAGCCTGTACGGTTATCTCACGGTGCCCGACGAGCGCGACTATATGCAGCACGGCAAGGCGCCCTCGCCGGCGAGCGAGCACGCCCAGCAGTGCGCCATTGCCGATGAGATGATCGACCGCCTGGAGCCGGATACCTATTATCTGGTCGGGCCCGGCTCGACCACGCGCACGCTGATGGATGAGCTCGGCCTGCCCGATACGCTCATTGGCGTGGACCTCATCTGCAACAGGCAGCTTGTGCAGTCCGACCTCAGCGAGGCGGACATTTTGAAGCGTCTTGACGAAAAGCCGACGCATCTGATCGTCACGCCTACGGGCGGGCAGGGGTACCTGCTCGGGCGCGGCAACCAGCAGCTCAGCGCGAAGGTCCTCCGCCGCATCGGGAAGGAGCATCTCCACGTACTTGCCACGAAGGAGAAGCTCTTCCACCTGCGGGGCCGCGCTTTGCTGGTGGACACCGGCGACGAAGAGGTCGACAAAATGCTCTGCGGGTACGTCCGTGTCATCGTGGACTATCAGGAGGAGCAGATGTGCCGCATCGGTACAGAGTAAGACGCCAAAACAGAAAAAGGGAGCGGTGCAGAGCGTAACGCTTTGCACCGCTCCCTTCTCTCACCGCAAAAAAGTGCGCTGCGGGTGAAATTTTTGCTCGACGGCGGCGCGCGAGTGTACTACAATAGAGAAAAATACCGGCGGCGCGCTCTGCGCCCGCCGCAAGACAGCGAAAGAGGGACTGCGATATGAAGATCGGCTTTATCGGCACGGGCAATATGGGCGGCGCGCTCGCGCGCGCCGCGGCAAAGAGCGGGGAGGCGGAGCTCCTGCTTGCCAACCGCACACCGGAGAAGGCACGGGCGTTGGCGGATGCCATCGGCGCGGCGGTCTGCGACAACGCGGCGGCGGCAGGGGAGGCGGATCATCTGTTCCTCGGCGTCAAGCCGCAGATGATGGCGGGGATGCTCGCGGGCATCGCGCCGGTGCTGAAGGCGCGCGTGGAGAAGCCTGTGCTCATCAGCATGGCCGCGGGACTGACCATCGAGACGATCCAGACCATGGCAGGTGGGAACTATCCCGTCATCCGCATCATGCCGAATATGCCCGCCGCCGTGGGCGAGGGCGTCATCTTCTACGCGTGCAGCGAAAACTGCGAAAAGGCACAGCTCGAGGCATTCCTCCGCTATATGCAGCCCGCGGGCAGGCTCTTCCCGCTCGAAGAGAAATTGCAGGACGCAGGCTCTGCGGTGGCGGGCTGCGGTCCGGCCTTTGCCGCCATGTTTCTCGAGGCGATGGCCGACGGCGGCGTGGCGTGCGGACTGCCGCGCGCAGCGGCGGTGCAGTATGCCGCGCAGATGATGCTCGGCACGGCGAAGATGGTGCTCGAAACGAACGAGCATCCCGGCAGCCTCAAGGACCGTGTGTGCTCGCCGGGCGGCTCGACCATCCAGGGCGTGCGCACGCTCGAGGAGCGCGGTATGCGCGCGGCGGTATTTGATGCCGTCATCGCCGCCTACGAGAAGAACGGAGAGCTCAAAAAGGCGAACGACTGAGGCGGCAGGCATAGTATGCCGTGCGGGACATCCCCAATTTTCAGCGAAAAGTGAGTGAAAAAACAATGGCAGCGATCTCTCAGCAGCTCACCGATATCACGGTGCTCTCGATCGTGGTGCGCATCCTGCTCTCCACGTTCTGCGCGGGCACGCTCGGCTTTGAGCGCGAGCGGCACAATCAGGCGGCGGGCTTTCGGACGTATATCATCGTGAGCGACGCTTCGGCGCTCGTGATGATGACGAATATCTTTGTTGCCGGCATCGGCGAGACGGACCTTGTGCGCATGTCGGCCTCGGTCATCACGGGGCTGGGCTTTCTCGGCGCGGGCACGATCTTAGTGACGCGCAATCAGGAGGTGCGCGGCCTGACGACCGCGGCGGGCCTGTGGGCGGTCGCCATCATCGGCACGGCGTTCGGCGCGGGCTTTTACGCGGGCGGTCTCATCTGCTATGCGTTCATCTTCCTTGCCATGCAGGTGCTGCGGCGCGTGGACCTTCGCATCCGTAAGACGCAGCGCGTCTCCACTGTGTATTTCGAGATGGAGAAAAAGAGCACGGTCGGCCAGATCATCCGCCAGGTAAAGGGCCACGGACACTACATTTGGGACCTGAACCTCTTCAGCGAGACACAGGAGAAGAGCGGCGGCCCCGTGTGCGGCACGTTCACCCTCTGGGTGAACGGCAAAACGACGCTGGACGAGGAGATCCAGGCGCTTGAAGCGCTCGACGGCGTCAGCTATATGACGCTGATGTGAAAACGGAAAAGCAAAAAACGGCGCGGGAGACCGCGCCGTTTTTCTTTGCTGTGGAAAAGTCGGGGATTGCCTTATGCCGCCCTGCGGCTGCACGCAAGGCTGACAAAATAGCAGCCTACGACAGTCAGATAGACGAGTACCGAGCCGAGGCCGCGCCCCTCCCGCAGATAAGCGCCCCAGAGCATCAGGACGCAGTATTCCTCCGCCTGCGAGTTGATGGCGTAGTCGCCCATGGTGGCCAGGTAAATGAGCGCGGACAAAATCGTATAGGCGACCGTAAACGGCGCAAGATAGGACCTTTTGCAATACAGCGTCAGCCAGAGCAGAACGAGCGCGATTGAGGCGCAGGCGATGCTCTGGAAAAACAGCAGCGCCCCGAGGCGCGAGTCCTTCGCAAGGAGCACAAGGCTGTAAAAGGTGGCGTCCCCGGTCATTTTCCGCAAGAAACCGCTGCCAGTCGTATTCTGATGTACCCAGTCGATCAGGGGCGAGCCGCCCTCGAAACCGAGGAGCGGCAGTTGCGAGCGGATTTCGAGGGTGAAGAAAAGAGGGACGAGAATTGCGAGGAAGAGCGCGGCGAACAAAAGTCTTTTGCGCGACTGTGTGGATATTTGCATGGTGTTATCCTCCCTGTATGAATTTTCCACTCGACGCTTCGCCGTCCCGGCAGAGAGCGGCGAAGCATCGGCCTTTATCTTATTAGACGTAAAAAAACGCGCATTTTTCGCCTTTTGGAGAAAAAACTGCAAGTTCGGCGCTTCGACTAAATCCGCGCGGGCTGTTCTGTGCAAAGCGGACGATGATTTTTTGCAGAAGATGGGATTTTGCACACGGGCGGCGAAAGCGCGGCGTTTGCGCCGCCTTTATACACCTTGTTAAGAAAAAGCCGCGCAGCGGGGCGGAATCCCGCCCGTTCGTCGATTGACAGGGGAAAGTGCGCGCCGTACAATGAAAATTAACACACAAAGAGAGGAAAAATCATGAAATATGTCAAGGAGTTCGGCATCATCCTCATCGTCTCGCTTGTTGGGGAGCTGCTGAATTATTTTCTGCCCCTGCCCGTTCCGGCGAGCATCTACGGCCTTGTGCTGATGTTTCTCTGCCTGATGCTCGGCGTCATCAAGCTCAGCGACGTGCACGACACGGCCTGCTTTCTCATCGAGATCATGCCCATCATGTTCATCCCGCCTGCCGTGGGCCTCATGGCCTCGTGGGACGTCATTCAGGCGAACCTGCTGGCCTATATCGTCATTGCGGTCGTGACCACCATCGTCGTGATGGGCGTCTCCGGCCTTGTGACGCAGGGCGTGCTGCGCAAGGGGAAGAAGGGGGCGGAGCAGAAATGAGCTTTTTTGAACAGTCCGTCTTTTTCGGCGTCTCTGTCAGTCTTGCTGCCTACGGCATCGGCGTGCTGCTGCAAAAAAAGTTCAAGTTCGCACTCTTCAACCCGCTGCTCATCTCGGTGGTGCTGACCATTGCGGTGCTTTTGACGGCGCACATCAGCTACGACACGTTCTACGAGGGCGCAAAGTATCTGAGCTATCTGCTCACCCCCGCGACCGTGTGCCTTGCCGTGCCGCTGTATGAAAAGCTCGCGCTTTTGAAGAGCAACTGGAAGGCCATCTTCGCAGGCATTTTCTCCGGCGTGATCACGACGCTTTGCAGCGTGCTCGTGATGAGCAGGCTCTTTCATCTTACACACGAGGAATACGTGACGCTGCTGCCTAAGTCCATCACCACGGCCATCGGCATGGGTGTTTCCGAAGAGCTCGGCGGCTACGTGACGCTGACGGTCGCCATGATCATCATCACCGGCATTTTCGGCAACGTGATCGCAGTTTCGGTGTGCAGGCTTTTCCGCATCACCGACCCCATCGCCAAGGGCGTGAGCATTGGCTCGGCCGCGCACGCGCTGGGCACGGCCAAGGCGCTCGAGATCGGCGAGGTCGAGGGCGCGATGAGCAGCCTCTCGATCGTCGTGGCGGGCCTTCTCACGGTGGTCGGCGCGTCGATCTTTGCCAACTTCATGTGAAAAAAGAGCACTCATGCGAGTGCTCTTTTTTGCGCGATGCGTGAATAAAAATCGGGAAAATCGTTGAAATTCAGGAAGATTGTGTTAAGATAAAATAGAAACAGCAGGGATTATGTGAAGGAATTGCCGCAGCCGGAGAGACGGAGCGCTGCGGGATAAAAACGGGAGAAACGGGAGGAAACGCTTATGTGGCACGTAGAGACCGACTATTTTGCACTGGCAATTTTTCCTCATCATGTTCATCAAGGAGAGCCCGGAGCACGCCCGCAAGCGGGACCGGCAGGGGAATGCCTTCTTCCTCGTGCTGCTGTTCAGCATCGCCAATGTGATCATTGATATCGTTTCCTCGCTTGCGATGAATCAGAGCACCGAGTGGTGGATGTATGAGTATGCGACGACGCTCTATGTGGCCAGTATGCCGCTGCTGGCGGCGGTGTGGGTGTGCTACGAGTATGTGCTCATCCACCGCGACGCGCCGCAGCGCGTGATCCTGCGCGGCATCGTGGCGATCACGCTGCCCTATATCATCTATGCGCTCCTTGCCATCACCAATCCGCATACGGAGTGGTTTTTCCACCTGACGAGCGATATGCAGTATTCGCGCGGCGCGCTCTTCATGCCCGTCGGCGCGGGCTTTATCATGTTTTACTCTGCCGTGGGTCTTTTGCAGGCGTTCTTCCACTGGAAGAAGATCACTCCGCACTCGAACGCGGTGCTGCTCATCCTCTTTTTTGCCACCACAGCCGCGTTCATCTGGATCCAGCTCGCCAATCCCGGCTGGCTCGTCATCAACGCGAGCTATGCGCTCGTGTATGTCTGGTGTGACTTCACGGTCGAGGAGCAGCGCCGCAGCGAGCTCTACGGCGAGATCGACCGCAAGAACGCAGAACTCAAGGTCATTGCGGAAAAGGTGGAATCCGCTGCGCGGGCAAAATCGGAGTTCCTCTCGCGGATGTCGCACGATATCCGCGCGCCGATGAACGCCATCATCGGCCTGACGCGCCTTGCCGAGGAAGAAGAGGACGCGAAGAAGGTGCATTCCTACCTTCACAGCATCGAAACGTCCAGCAATTTCCTGCTCGGCCTCATCAACGATATCCTCGATATGTCGAAGATCGAAAACGGCGAGCTGATGCTCAAGGAGGACGTGTACCACGTCGAGGAGTTCGTCGAGGGCATCAACACCATCATTCGCCCGCTGATGGAGGAAAAGCACATCGATTTTACGATGACCATTCATACCGAGACGCCCTGCATCCGCACCGACCGCCTGCGCTTCAACCAGATATCCTTCAACCTGTTGTCAAACGCCGCGAAATTCACGCCCGAGGGCGGCAGCATCGCGGTGGAGAGCGCACGATCGAGACGGGCATGAACTACCACCTCTCCAAGCCCATCGAGGCAGAGACGCTGTACCGGGTGCTCGCGCAGCATATCCATGTTTCTTAGGAGGCCATATCAAGCACGTACCATGCAAAAACCGATCAATATGTTTCGCAGCTATCTGCTGCGCTTCTTCTTCCGGCTGGGCGTGATGCTCGTTGCCCTGTCCGGCTACTTCAAAAACCGCGCGGCGCTGGACTTTACCGCGCGCCATGCGTTCTTCTCGCCGGTCAATATCCTCTGGGTGATCCTGGCGGCATCGTTCGCCTTGCAGCTCTCGCCGCGCTCGCGCGTGTCAAGGGGCTGCCGCAAGCAGTTTTCCGCCACATTCGAGCGGGTGGAGACCGTGGTCGACGACTTTTTCCTGCGCACGAAGCTCAAAAAGCTCAATCTCGGCGCCACGCGCGTGGCGATTATCTGGGCCATTCCGAATCTCATCTTCGCGGCGCTTTACTACAAGGGCATCTTCGGCGTGCCGGAGATGCTGCTGCTCACGGTGCTCTACTATCTCTGCGATGTGATCTGCATCGTGTTCTATTGCCCGTTCCAGAAGCTCTTTATGAAAAACAAATGCTGCGTGACCTGCCGCATCTTTGCCTGGGGCACGATCATGACGGTCACGCCGCTCATCTTTGTGCCGAGCGTTTATTCCTGGAGCCTTGTTGCGCTGGCGCTGGTGTGCACCGCCGCGTGGGAGGTCACGTATCACCGCCACCCCGAGCGCTTCTGCGAGGAGACGAACGCCTTTTTGACCTGCGCTGCCTGCACCGACCATCTGTGCGTCGTCAAGCGCGCGCTGGAGCAGAGCCCGAACAGGACCGCGGCAAAGTGATCAAAAAACGAAAAGCACCGCCATTGGCGGTGCTTCCTGCTTTCGGGAAAGTATTCTGAACGCAATGATCGATCCGAATTTGATGGAGATGATGAAATGATAAGGCGATATACCGAGCGCGATATCGGCGCAGTGATGCAAATATGGTTGGATACGAATATTCAGGCACATTATTTCATATCGCCTGATTACTGGCGCACCAACTGCGGCATGGTGAGAGAAATGCTCCCTCATGCAGAAATATATGTGCATGAAGATGACAGCACAAAGCAGATCAACGGCTTCATTGGCTTGAACGATAATTACATCGAAGGTGTTTTTGTGAAAGAAGCAGACCAATCAAAGGGGATCGGAAAACAGCTGTTGGATCATGTGAAGAGAGTCAAGCCGACATTAAGTTTGTGCGTTTACCAGAAAAATAAGAAAGCGATTCGATTTTACCTGAGAGAGAAATTCAGCATTCGATCTGAAAACGTAGACGACGAGACAGGGGAAAAAGAATTCGTAATGGGATGGGACCGGTAAGTCCCGATTTGTAAGCCCGCGGGCCAAAAAGGAAGAGACGACCAACGGCTGTCTCTTCCTTTTTGTCATATCAGAACACGATAAATGCCGCCTTCCGGCGGCCGCGCCGAGTGGTGGGTCACAAGTGTTTTGCCGAGGCGCGGGGCAAATTCATTTCGCCGAGCATTTCAATCGCCGGAGGGGGAAGTGCCGCTGTGCCAAGCGGAACCCAAAGAAAAAAGCCACGACATCGTCGTGACTTTTTTCTTTGGTGGACCTGAAGGGATTCGAACCCACGACCTTACGGATGCGAACCGTACGCTCTCGCAAGGTGGTAAGTTTTCTGCCCACGGACTGCGGTGTATGGTTTGATGAAAATGCTGGACGAGGAGCAGCTGCAAGAAACACTATCCCCCAGTTTTTCAATAAGGCGGGAGTGGATAGCAAACTTATATGCGGGAAAGACTAAAAGTTATTTTTTCACCATGACAAATTTATTCTTGACAAGGAAAGATGGCCTGGTGTATAATGGGAACAATCCATCAGGGGTAAATTTTTTTAGAAAATTATTGTTATTTATTAACCGTGACAAAAGAGGTGAAAGGATGAAATTGCAGGACCTTGCGAGTGTTCGCAGCGGCTTGGTCTTGTCGAGAAAACAGGCCAAAGAGCCAAGTGAGTATCGATATCCCTTGATTAATCTGCGGTGTATCCAGCAGGAAGGGACAATTCAATTAAAAGAGGCCGATATTTATGAAGCAAAAGAACCGCTGAAAGAAGAATACCTCTCGCAAAGCGGAGATATCATTGTCCGCCTTACAGCTCCCTATACAGCAGTTCTGATTGATGAAACTACATCTGGAATGGTGGTTTCCTCAAACTTTGTAGTGATTCGAGTTGAAGATAAGGGCCTGTTGCCGGAGTATCTTTTTTGGTTGCTGAATACAGAAAAGATAAAACGAAAAATTTATGAGAATGCAACCAGTAATATGCTTGGCGCAGTTAATGCAAGATTTTTAGCTGACTTTGAATTGGCCCTTCTTTCCGTGGAGGATCAGCGTAAAATCTCCCAGTTCAATCTGCTGGCCAAAAGAGAACGCCAATTACTTAGGATGTTGGCAGATGAAAAAGAAAAGCATTATGCTGGTGTACTGAATCAGGCGTACAAAAGAGCAAAGAAAGGGAAATGAAGATGACAACCAGAAAAGATATTGAACAGGTCCTGTGGAACGCCTGTGATAGTTTCCGCGGCAAGATCGACAGTTCCCGCTATAAAGACTATATCCTCTCCATGTTGTTCGTAAAGTACCTCAGCGATGTTTCCAAAGAGAGGCGCGAAGGGTATATCAAACAGTATGGCGGGGATATGCGCCGGGTAGAACGGGCCATGAGCCGGGAACGCTTTGCAATGGACGAGCAGTCCACCTTCGACTATCTCTATGCCAACCGGAACGATGCTGAAATAGGCCAGAAAATCAATGTGGCATTGAACCATATCGAGGAACATAACAGCGGAAAACTGCGCAATGTATTCCGGGCCATCGATTTCAACTCTCAAGTAGATTTTGGTGAACCCAAAGAGAAGAACGCTACCCTGCGCAACTTGCTGGAGGATTTCAACGGTCTGGATCTGCGTCCCAGTCAGTTGGGTTCCGCCGATATCATCGGAGATGCCTACGAGTACATGATTGCTATGTTCGCCTCTGATGCCGGGAAGAAGGGAGGCGAATTCTTCACGCCAAGCCAGGTTTCTGAGCTGGTAGCCTCTCTGGTACAGCCCAAGGAGAACGACCGGATCTACGACCCTACCTGCGGCAGCGGTGGTTTGTTGCTGAAAGCCTATAAAAAAGTACCCAGTGGCAAGGTGGCCATCTATGGACAGGAGCTCAACGCTCAGACCTGGGCTCTCTGCACCATGAATATGTTCCTGCACGGTGTGGATGATGCCCGGATCTGGCAGGGCGATACTCTCTCCAATCCTCAGAATGTTGAGGATGATAATTTGATGAAGTTCCAGGTAGTGGTGGCAAATCCGCCGTTTAGTCTGGACAAGTGGGACAGCGGGTTTCTCTCGGAGGCCGAAGCGGATAGTAAGGGAAAGAAGAAAATGTCCGCCGAACTGGATCAATACCACCGTTTCGATTGGGGTGTGCCTCCTACTTCCAAAGGTGATTATGCCTTTGTGCTGCATATGCTCTCCAGTCTGGATGCGGAGAATGGCCGCATGGCGGTGGTGTTGCCCCATGGTGTTCTGTTCCGGGGGGCCAGCGAGGGGAAAATTCGGCGTCAGCTGGTGGAGATGAATCTGCTGGACGCAGTCATTGGCTTACCCGCCAACCTGTTCTACGGCACCGGTATCCCGGCTTGTATCCTGGTATTCAGGAAGAACCGTACCTACCGGGATGTGCTGTTCATCGACGCCTCTGGGGACGGAAACTTCGAGAAGGGTAAAAACCAGAACATTCTGCGGGACAGCGACATCACTCGTATTGTCAATGCCTATCAAGCTCGACAGAACGAGGATAAGTACAGCTATGTGGCCTCCTTCGATGAGATTAAGGAGAACGACTTCAACTTGAATATTCCCCGGTATGTGGACACCTTTGAGGAAGAAGAGCTGGTGGATATTGATGAGGTACAGAAGAATATTGCTTCCATCGAGGCAGAATTGGCCGAGGTGCAGGCGAAAATGGTAGAGTACCTGAGAGAACTGGGACTGTAAAGGAGGGATACGCCTGTGTTTAGAAGCTTTATCTATCTTGATGAAGACAAACTTTATACCTATAAACGGCAAATTGATGGCAAAAACGATGTACAACCCAAAGCAGTATCCCAGAAAAAAACTGCAGGTTTTTCAGCTGCTGTGAGTGGCTTCGGTTTGAACGGCGCAACAGAAACCAGTATAGATGGAGAGTTTGAGAAAGATGTGAGTTTCGACTACGATCGCTTTGAGCTTGACCTTAGCAGGCTTGAGGGTGAGGACTACTTCGATTGCGTGTTAAACGCAGAATATGATTTGACCACAATCCCAGCGATGAAGCTCTTGCGTATATGTAGTGGTTTTGAAATTCCGGAAGCCTTTGATGCAGTTAACTTAATTGATCAGTTTATGCCTATGTTAATGGGGCAGATTGAAACTAAGTCTGCAGGAGAACAGGAAGCATTAGAGGGAATATTAGGTAAGGCTTCTGCTGACATCCCCTTTATTATTGAATGCGATGATGTTACGATCTCTGGCAAGTTGAACGCAAAGTATCTCCGTGAGGAATACGCCAGCCTTGAAGACTATGCCGATCAAGATGTGTACATGCTCTGTAAAGTTGTGGGTATGGTGAGAAAAGATATGGTTGAAATCTTTGATCCGTTGAAAGACTTTATCCGCTTGCCGCGCACTATGCGCCGTCAGATGACAGCGAATGGAAAGTCTGTTGGACTTGATAAAATTTCCATTGAGGGCCCTGTCCTCAAGGTTGAAGTAATTGCCATCTATAAATAATCGAAGGAGGGAACTATGTCATGGCTAATATTCCAGACTTTTTCTTAAATGCAGTAGTTGCTCTTGGCATAGATGGGGGTGATGGAAAAAAGCACTGGATTGGAACGGGCTTTATCGTTGGACGAAAAGAAATTGACAATCCAAACCTTTCTACATATTACATCATCACCAATAAGCATGTTATTGAGCAAGAAAAATACGTCTACGTTCGTTTCAATTCGCTTGGAGGGGAACTTGTTAAGGATTATCGAATTAACCTATATGACAGCATGAGCGTGCCTATGTTCTCCGCGCATCCGCATGATAAAACAGATATAATAGCACTGCAAATTCTCCCGCAAACACTTATTAATGACAAATCTATTTGGGGAGCATTTGATCTTGCTGACCATGCCCTGACACTTGAGCAGATGCAAAATACAGGTGTTAACGAAGGAAGCCTCGTGTATGCCTTGGGGTTCCCTATGGATTTAGTCGATCCAATCAAGGTTCCCATTTGTAGGCTTGGGTGTATTTCAAGAGTTACAGACGCATTCTTGTTGAAAAAGGGGACTCCAATATTTCTGGTCGATGCACAAACCTTCCCAGGAAATTCTGGTGGTCCTATCGTGAGCAGGCCGGAACATATATCTATTGATGGAACGCCGAGCAATACCAGTGCAAACCTTATCGGTATTCTGAGCGCGTACATTCCCTACAGAGAAACGCTTTATAGCAGACAAACCGGACGAGATCGTATGATTCAAGAAGAGAATAGCGGCCTCACCATTGTTCATCCCGTCGATCGTATCAAAGAGGTTGTGGAACTTGAATGGGCGAGAATAGAGGCGCAGAAGAAGGCAGCGAACAATGTTGCAACTCTTCCTGCACCACAAGCGACTAAGGAAGAGGTTGCTGTATGACACCAGAAATCAAACAGCGAATAGAGAAAATCCGACACGGAAATGTTCCAGAGGGATATAAAAAAACAAAAGCAGGCATTCTCCCTGCTGATTGGGATGTGCATATGCTTGGAGATTGCCTCAGCCGTGTGGAGAGACCGGTGGAGGTTAAGCCTAACGAATTGTACACGCAAATCGGTATCCGTTCCCACGGAAAGGGGCTTTTCTATAAAGAACCCGTTACAGGCGCAGCGCTGGGAAATAAGTCTGTTTTTTGGATTGAGCCGGACTGCTTTATAGTAAATATTGTTTTCGCATGGGAACAGGCAATCGGGAAGACCACACAATCTGAAGTAGGAATGATTGGCTCCCACCGTTTTCCGATGTACCGTCCTGTAAACGATAGAGTTGATATCGATTACCTGATTTCTTATTTTTTGGCAAAGAGGGGAACCGATATTCTGGAGGCAGCCTCTCCTGGAGGAGCAGGGCGAAACAAAACACTGGGACAAGATCGCTTTTTGAAAAGTAAAATCATACTGCCTCCCATTGAAGAACAACAAAAAATTGCCACCATCCTCACTACCCAGGACAAAGTAATTGATCTGAAAGAAAAGCGTCTTACCGAAAAGCAACGACAGAAAAAGTATCTCATGCAGCAGCTTCTGACAGGCAAAAAGCGTCTTCCGGGGTTTAGTGGGGAGTGGAAAGCAAATCGCCTCCGCAACATTACAACGCGACACACAAAAAGAAATACCATAGGAAATACCAATGTGCTTACTATTTCTGCACAGTACGGGCTAATCAATCAGGCTGAATTTTTCAACAAAGCGGTTGCAAGCGATGACAAGAGCAACTATTTCCTTCTGGAAAAGGGTGACTTTGCCTACAATAAGAGCTATTCTAACGGCTATCCCTTCGGGGCTATTAAGCGGTTAACACGGTATGAAGTGGGAATAGTATCTCCGCTCTATATTTGTTTTCGGATAAAAGAAGGAAGTGTTTCCGGAGAATATTTGGAGCAGTATTTTGAAGCAGGTCTTATGAACCATGAGATACAGGCATTTGCTCAGGAAGGGGCTCGAAACCATGGTTTACTAAATATTGCAGTTGACGATTTTTTTAATTCGAAAATTCTGCTTCCTTCACCGGAGGAACAAACCGCCATTGCTGAAGTCCTTTCTGCTTCCGACCGTGAAATTGGTCTGCTGCGACAGGACATTGAACAGGAAAAACAAAAGAAAAAAGCCCTGATGCAGTTGTTGCTGACGGGTATTGTGAGGGTAAAAACATGACGGAAAAAGAAATGCAGGAACATCTCTGCAAAGAACTGCTAAAGGAGATTGTAGACAATGGGCAGAACTACACGGAAAAAATGAAGTCTGATCTGAAAGAAATCATTGACCTCGGCAAATCTCCTGAGGAGATTTGTGAAGCAACTCTTGCCTATTTTGCTATGTGCAGATGGCAGTGAAAGGAGGTGAAAACGCATGGCAACCAATCCTCCCAGCGGTGACGGACATAGAAACGGTGCGGTAAAAGACCGTTCTCAGACTTTCAACCCTGTTACAAAACAATGGGTAAAGCGAGACAGTGACACCGGTCGTTTTATGGATGTCAAAAAGGATGGCACTCCTTTTAAGGGAGTCCGCAAAGAAAAGTAAATCCAGAGACAGGAGAGCGAGGCGGGGTTTCCCGCCCCGCTAATCCTGCTTTTACTGATATTTCCGAAAGGAGGCAACCATGGACAAATCTCTGTACTTAGAAAAGAATATCAGCCAGCAGCCGGCCATTGATCTGCTGCGGTCCATGGGCTATACCTACATATCACCGGAGGACTGCGAGGCGCAGAGAGGCAGCCGGTACCATGTACTGCTGAAAGACATCCTTCGAGGCCAGCTGCGGCGGCTCAACCGCTATGCCTTCGCGGGTGCGGAAAACGAGTTTTCCGCCGCCAACATCGAGCGGGCTATGGAAGATCTGGACGAGCCTTTAACTGATGGCCTGATCCGCTCCAGTGAAAGAATCTATGATGCCCTGTTGCTGGGCAAAAGCTATCCAGAGACTGTAGGTGAGGGCAAAACCCTCAGTTTCAATCTGAAATACATTGACTGGGAACATCCTGAGAACAATCTGTTCCATGTTACTGAGGAGTTTGCAGTAGACAGCCGGGACAAGCTCCACAACGCCCGGCCGGATATCGTGCTGTTTATCAACGGTATCCCCTTCGCTGTCATTGAGTGTAAAACGCCTCAGATCAGCGTAGAACAGGCCGTGGAGCAGAACATCCGCAACCAGCAAAAGGAATATATTCCGCAGCTCTACAAGTTTTCCCAGATTGTGATGGCGACCAATAAAAACGCTGTGAAGTATGCCACCACCGGCACGCCTAAGAAGTTCTGGAATGTGTGGAAGGAACAGGATACCGCTTTTCTGGAGGGAGCACTGGCCCAATATGTGACTGACCGCACCCCCACTGAACAGGATCGGAATTTGATTTCTCTGTTCAGCAAAGCACGGGTCATGGAACTGATCCGGTACTTTGTGCTCTTTGATGCCAATGTAAAGAAGATTTGCCGGTATCAGCAGTATTTCGCTATTAAAGAGATTATCAAGATCATTCAACAGCCAGACGAAAAGGGCAACCGTCAAAGCGGCGTCATTTGGCACACCCAGGGCAGCGGCAAGAGCCTGACCATGGTTATGCTGGCAAAGTATATTTTAATGGAACTGTCCGACTGTAACCCGAAAGTAGTCGTTGTTACGGACCGCAAGGAACTGGATCGGCAGATCGCTGCCACCTTTGCGCACACCCGCCTCAATCCGGCCAGAGCCACCAGCGGACGGAATCTGGTAGAACTGCTGAATAGCGGCAAGGCGGATGTGGTCACTACCATCATCAATAAGTTCAACACCGCTGAGAAAATGGAGCACAAGAACTTTTCACGGGATGTGTTCCTGCTGGTGGATGAGAGCCACCGCTCCAACTATGGCCTGCTGGCCACCAAAATGAGGGCGGTGTTCACCAATGCCTGCTACATTGGCTTTACCGGTACTCCTTTGATGAAAAAAGAGAAGAACACCATGGCGAAGTTCGGTAAGCTGATCCACAAATATACCATCAAGGACGGTGTGGATGACGGAGCCATTGTACCGCTCATTTACGAGGGCCGCTTTGTGGAACAGAATGTGGACGAGGCAAATATCGACCTCTGGTTCAAACAGACCACCAAACGGCTCACGGAAGCGCAGCGGGATGACCTTTCCCGGAAATGGAGCAGTATCCGCCGCTTGACCTCCACCGATGCCCGTATTAAGCGGATCGCTCTGGATATCAATGAGCACTTCATTGATGGGTACAAAGATACCGGCTTTAAGGCTATGCTGGCCACTAACTACAAGCGGGATGCAATTCGGTATCTGGAGTGTTTTGAGCAATTTGGGGATTTAAACTGTGCCGTGGTGATCTCGCCGCCTGATCTGCGGGAAAGTGTAGACGATATAGACGAGGGTGCCGACGATAAGGTCATTGCCTACTGGAATAAAATGATGAACCGCTACGGTGACGCAGATGCCTACGAAGAGGCAATGAAAAACCAGTTCTGCGCAGGGGACATCGATATTCTTATTGTGTGCAGTAAGCTGCTTACCGGTTTTGATGCCCCCATCTGCCAGGTGCTCTACATTGACAAAGAGTTGAAAGAACACGGTCTGCTCCAAGCTATTGCCCGCACCAATCGTCTGTATGAAGGCAAGGACTACGGCCTCATTGTGGACTACCGTGGACTGATTGAAAAGCTGGATACCGCTATGGATCTGTACAGCGGCGCCGGGCTGGAGAACTTCGACGGTGGAGACCTGAAGGGTGTCGTGGTGGATGTCATGTCGTCTGTGGCTGGCCTGCGGGAAGCCTATACTCGGTTGACAGAATTGTTTACAGACTTGAAAAATCCACGCGACACCGAAGAAGTGGAAGTGTTTCTTGCTAACGATAAGAAGCGAGAGAGCTTTTATAATCTCCTCTGTGCCTTTGGCAAAGCGTTGAATATGGTGCTGAATGCGGAACAGGCGTATGCAGCCATTCCGAAAGATGAATTGAAGCAGTATCAAAACACTTTTATCTTTTTCTCCAAGGTACGCCGCAGCGTGAAAATCCGGTGCTGCGATGCCATTGATAACCGGGAATATGAGCCGCTGATGCAAAATCTTCTGGATACACACCTCTCGGTAGCCGGTCTGAAACAGATTACCAGCCCCATCGATATTCTGAACAAGGATGACTTTGAGCGGGAATTGGAGGAATTGGGATCTCTTCGAGCAAAGGCGGACGCTATTACCAGCAAGTTGACCCGCAGCATCAGCGAAAAATATCAGGAGAATCCCGCCTATTACGACAGTTTCTCCAAGCGGATCAAGGACGCACTGGAGCAGTACAAGGAAAAGGTGATCTCTGAGGCCGAATATCTGGCAAAGATGCGTACCATCATGGAAGACTATCACGCCGGAAAAAGCACCGTGACCTATCCGGAATCCATTAAGAATAATGTCCACGCCCAGGCGTTTTACGGTGTTCTGTCAGCGGTATTCGACGAAGCAAGAGAAGCGGAAGTTTCTCCTGATTTTGCTGCGGAGATTGCGGAAGAGATTACAAAAATTGTGGCCAACCACAGTCAAGTGGATTGGACCAACAACAAAACAATCCACGACCGAATCTCGCAGGATATTGATGACCTTTTTTATGACTATGAGAAAGAACGGGGATTAAAACTGTCTTTTGACACCATTGATAAGATCATCGAAAATGTCAAAACAGTAGCACTTCGGAGGTTTTGACAGCAATGACGCAGGAAAGAACCGTCGTATATGAAGACAATGAGATCCACTACCTGCTGGAGCAGAAACAGGTAAAAAATCTCAATCTGCGGGTTCATAAGGATTGTATGGTTTATGCTTCAGCTAATCCAGATGTCCCGGCTGAAAAGGTTGACGATTTTGTAGTGAGCAAAGGGGCCTATATTCGCTCAGCACAAAGAAAGTTTCGTGAGATGGCGCAGTATGCCCCTCAACCCAAGCAATATGTCAGTGGAGAGACTTTCTATCTGCTGGGCAGAGGAGTCCGCCTGAAAGTGGAGAATAGTCTGCGGGACGCAATTTCCTCTGATGGGATTTATCTGCACCTTTGTGTGAAAGACACGGAAGACTTTGCAAAAAAGCAAAAGATGGTGACCCGTTACCTGGATGAGCAGTGTCGAACCATTTTCGGTGAAATTATTTTGGAGACATACCCCGTATTTCAAAAATATGGGGTGCCGATGCCAGAATTACGGATTCGGAATATGGAGACCAGGTGGGGATCTTGTCTGGCCAAAAAGGGAATTGTTACGCTGAATAAGAGGCTATTAGAAGCCCCACGCAACTGTGTCGAATATGTTGTGATGCACGAGTTTTGCCACTTCGTTCACCCCAATCATTCAAAGCAGTTCTATGCGTTCTTAACGATGCTGATGCCGGACTGGAAACAGAGGAAAGAGACCTTGGATAAAAGAGCAACTTTCTGGTTGTAAAATATCCGCAAAGAGCTGGCTATTTTCCTTAACCTGTGCTATTGTGTCTTGCTACAAGGAGGCGGGGCACATGAACGAAACTTTGAGATTGCTGTACGACAAATTCTACACCCCTCTGCCTATGGTGGAATCCGAACAGGAAGTTGAAACCTGCCACCGGCAGCTCATTGAGCGGTTGGACAAGCCGGAGCGTAAACTGGTGCTGCAGATCATCGATGCCCAGAACCTGATAATAGAGCAACGCTCCGTGGACAGCTTTATCTGCGGATTCCGTCTGGCGTGGGAACTGGCATACGAACTGAATCATTTGGAGACAAACAGGCATCCATCTCCAGCGGAAGAAGCGAAGATGGATGCCTGATTCTATCTATTCAATCAAAATGGCTGCCCCCAATCGATACCGGCACAGTCCAAAGCCAGTCTCGGAGCGCTCCAGAATGGTCTCCGGAATCTGCTTGAGATACTTTCGCCCAAAGCTGGTGGTGCCGAAGTATGCGTCAAAGTTGGCCACCGGCAGCACTACCCAGTCTGAGTCCTCTGGCTTGTTGGCAAGGTAGTAGGCCGTCAGCTCCTCCACCATCTCCACGGGAACGCCCTTAGGCGTGAGGCTGCGAAGTTGCTTCACCAATGCAGGTGGAAGTATCGGTTCCTCTGTCCGGAGCGGCCCCAGCTCCAGAGCCTGAGCCAGAAAGCTGTCAAACCGCAATCCCCACTGTCCCTTGGTGGTGGGAGCAAACAGAGGGACCTGTATTTGAATCACCTTGTCCCGCCAGGCTCGGTCAAAGCCTTTCTCAATGATGTTGCACTTCTTCTGAGCGTTGCTGGATACCCGCTTGGGATTTTCCCGCACAAAGGCTGCCACCCGATGCACATGCCTATGAAACCATCCGCTGCCGTTTTCATCCACAAGGCTGGGGAATTCCGAATGAAGGTCCCTAAAATCACTGCCGAACTGCCACGCCTCCCGGGGCGTGGCTTTTTTGCAGCTTGGCACACTGCACCAGGCACATAAGCCCCGCTTGGCATAGTCAATGCGTTCCCGGGGCGCTTCGGCGAGGCTGCCATTCTCGTTATGAAACAGAATCCCTCTGGCCAGGATGGACAGCACCCGGTTGAGTCCCTCGAAATCCAGGATGGTGTCGAAGGTAAAGCGGCCCAGATAGGTGGTGTCCTGCTTGTTCCGGGCAGTGTAGTTTACCGCACCGGTGTAGTCCTGAAACTCCTTCCACTCATTCAGCATGGTCCACCTCCAGAACATGTTCCTCGATGTGATCCGGCAGCAGGTCCCACAGCAGGTTCCGCCTGCCAATGGCCACCACATAGGGCACTGCCAGGCTGGGACGGACGATCTTATTCAACAGCTTGCGGCAGACCCTGGACACCACGGCTCGCTCGTTGCCGCTGAAGGGGGCGGACAGATAGGCCTCCATCATCTTCTGGAAAGCTGGAGAATCTGCTGGGCGGCGGAGCTGTTTCCGCTCCCGGGCAGACTCCAGATCGTCGATGTCACAGACCAGATCTCCCAGCACACGGAATCCGCCGTGGCGGAAGTCGGTCAGAAGATCGTAGTAGTCGGCTCCCTCCGGCAGCCACTCCCGCAGGAATGTTTCTCTCTGTTCTTCTGTCATCAGGTGCCACTGCTGTTCTACGATTGCCTTTCGCAGAGCGGCGATGCGCTCCGGGGAAAGTTGTTGGAAAAAGGCATGCAGCTCGTCGCTGTCGTAGAGCTCCTCTTGTCCTCTGGCGTAGAGGATGCGGTCAATGTCCGTTTTCCGCTGCTGTCCCTTGGTGGGGGCGCGGCAGGACCGGATGCGGGAGAGGCAGTGCTCGTAGTCCCGCAGTAAGGCAGAGACAGAAGAAAGAATGTTCTCATCCAGCTGCTTCTTCCAACTTCGTTCCTGGGCGAAGGTGAATAGTTCGCTATCCTTCGCTGGTTTCTCCTGAATCTTGGGCGTGTTGCGCTCCAGCTGGCGTGCCAGCCAGGGCAGCCGCTCCACCGGGGAGTCCACCGTGTCCCAGTCAATCCCGGCAAAGAAGGTCTCCAGCCGCTCCCGGTGGGTGGGCTCATACCAGGCGCGGCGGCGCTCCTCCGCCCGCTCGGCCAGATATTTGTACTGGAGGAAAGGAGTGCGCTTCACCTTTCGTCCGCCCAGAAATTCATCCAGGTTGGGCCGCACACCGGTCTTGGCCGCATCAATCTCCAGTCCGCTGTAGATGGCCAGGGCTTCCAAGTCCCGGCGGCACCGCTTGCGCTCCCCCGGGTCGACGCGGTCATTGTAGGCAATGACGCTGCGGTCCAGGGCGGCGTTGCAGATCTGTCCAATGCGGGCGGCAAAGGTGTTCTCCACCGTCTGAAAACGGGCCTGCCAGTCGTTGGCGTCGGACTTGGGCGCGGACAGAGCGGGAATCTTCAGCAAGGGCAGGTTGGCGTTGTTGGAGAGCTGCTGATGGACATCGTAGTCATAGTTCCGCTTTACGCAGCGGTTCAGGATGGGATCGGCAATGGTCTTGATGAGGTCGCCGTCGTAGTCGGCGCCGCCCAGCCGCTCCGCCGCCAAACTATCAGCGGACACCATGACCACATCGGTGAGGTGGCCCAGGTAGTGCTGGCGCAGTGCGTCTCCCTCTGGGTACACGGACAACTGCAATTCCTCGTTCCGGGCGATGTGGGGATTGCGGAGAAGGGTGCAGCTGTCCTCGTGGTCATAGGCCGCGCCAGGGGCAAAGAAACTGTCCCCTGCGAAGAAGTCTCCCAATACCTGATTGCAGAAGTCCCGCTCACCGGGCAACTGGAACACACGGGGCGCAATTAACTGCCGCAGCAGTTCCAACAGATCACCGGAGAGGAAGCGGTTGTCCCCTGGCACCAGCAACCGCCCAACGGCGTAGCCT
>ENA-OUQC01000591-OUQC01000591.1-human-gut-metagenome-genome-assembly--contig:-NODE-591-length-24788-cov-9.151741_pt1 | contig 24788 bp, 24 predicted proteins | sample MGYA00237942_ERZ548815 | MGnify/ENA primary metagenome ERZ548815 (study PRJEB26490, sample SAMN05194722) | human gut metagenome | biome: terrestrial biome; feature: human-associated habitat; material... | reverse complement strand
AGAGCTGCTCCAGCGCTTTGACCGCTTCTGTGTGTTCCGCATCCAGCGCATAGATGTCCTGCAGAACAGCCTTTGCGGCGCGATAGCGCTGCGCCTGCTCGTACACACTGTAGGACTGATGCTCCTCCTTCTGACTTTCCGGCTCCGGCTCATCCTGCATTCTTTCATCTTCAAAGGTTGGGAGGCCGAGACGGATGTTCTCAGCCTCCCGGATGATGTCGTTCTTGATTTTGCGAAACTCCTTGCGTTGAGACAGTGGGAGTCGCTCCCATGGGGTGTTGTGACCGTAGCACTCGTTCAGTTCCTCATGGATCTGATTCCACACCTCATAGCACTCAGAGACCTCCGGCAGCTCCGCCAGCGCATCCACGATGGTATCGACAAGCTGCTTCAGCGGCTTCTTGAGATAGCCATACTGTTTCTTTCCGGTGGTCGTTTCCAGTGCCTGCACAAGCTGACGCATGTTGTCCGCGATGATCGGGCTGTCGCAGATCTGGTGCTGCATCCGGCTGATCATTTCCCGCATGGCATTCTGCGTTGCCTCCACCAAGTCTGAGTAGGCCACATCCTTGCGCTCATAGATTTGCTGCATCTCATCCCGGAAGATGGCATTGGTCAGCTTGGATCGCATGGCCGCGATTCCATCCTTAGTCAGGAAGCCCTCTTTGGGATCATCGGACCAGACCATCATATGAATGTGTGGGTGATGCCCTTCGTCATGGAAAGCAGCGTACCAGTGGAAGTTATCGAGCGATATCTTCATCGACTTCGCCAGTGTCGGTGCGTTCTCCATGAGGAGCGTGCGCCACGCATCGGCGTTGTCGAATTCCAGACGAGCGGCATCCTCACGGCGCAGCGAGTAGATGATGGTCCACACATTTCCCTCATGCGCTTCCAGCTCTGACATTGCCGAAGCGATATCTACGGCAGTGGCAGAACTGAACAGGCCATGGCTTCCGTACTTCTGCACGCGGGGGCGGGTAGCGATGTACTGCATATATCCGCTCTCTAAATCAATTCCGTGGAGGTTAGCATCCAACGCCATGGTGATGAATGCGGAAGCCGTACCAAGCGTGGGCGTTTTGCAGTAGTCCTCATACTCAAACAGTTCCACCGCATCCGGGAAGTCCGTGAGCAGTTTTTGAATCAGCTCACGCTGACCTTTTGTGACCGCACCGTTTCCGGCCAACCTCTCCACTCCTTCACGGGTAGCAATGTAGCGCATGTACCCGCCAGCTTTCCCGGATTTGATATAGCCGCTTTTCTGTACGAGCTTCACCATCGCTTACACCGACTTCTGAAAGTCCATTGCATCCTTGAAGGAGATACGGCCGTTGGTCCGCTTCATATCTCGGATGGCCCTGCCGCGCAGGCGCTCGTATGCTCCTTCATCAATGTCGGTATCATAGGCGATGATCTGTGCCATCAGGTTGATGTCCACGCCCTGCTTGAAAAGCAGAGAACTGATGCGGCCTGCGAAACCGTCCAGCGTTCCGGTCAGCGTTGCGGAGAGTACTTCAGGCAGAAATGCACTGGCGTTCTTCGTGTTCAAGTAGCCGACATAGAACTTGAGCGCGTTCATCACAAACTCGCTTCGGCTGCTGCAGTTATCCTGCTTCAGGTGCGCATCGATCTCTCTGTCCATATCCTCAGTGATCCAGAAAGCCTTTTTGATCTTGTCGTTGTGTTCCATTGATAAATTCCTCCTTATTTCCGTGTTGTCCCCGCTGGAACCCCTTGTCACACGGGAATTTTCCGGTTTATAGGGTCCAAGCCGCCCCGCAAGACGCTATTTTGTCCCCAGCCTAAAAAGCCGAAAACTGCCCGCACTGCGGGCAGAAGTGGATCGAGCCGGGGCGCTTTGTCCCCGGCTCTTTCTCCTGCTTTTCTTTCGTCGGATGCTGATATCCCCACAAAGCGGTTCAAAGCCCGCCCAAATCCCCACGGTGGTACTCGCTCGGACCGCCTGTAAAAAGCGCACACAGCGGCCCACAGGGGCGGACACGGCGGTTACATCTGCATCCCAGGAGTCTGCGATTCACTATCCCGAAGCTGCTGGGCATACTCGTGCAGGCTCATGCCGGTTTGCTGCTGGCAGAACGCCTCCGTCTTGCGGAGCAGAACTTCCTGTTCAGCAGTATTGAGAGGGTAACTCCAGCTTTCTTCCGAACCGTCTCCCTTGCAGAGGTTCAGTTCCAGCGTGTCGCATAGCCTATCCTGCTGCACATCATAGTTGGCGTAGATATTGAGCCAGTCATCATTCTGATCGGTGCAGACAAATGTCCCGAATACAGAATCCACATCGAAGTCGGCCTGGATATAAAAGTTGAGCTTGCCGTCCTCCTCAATGATCTCATCTGAGAACGAAAAGTTATTAGCAGCGAGATGTCCTGCCGAGGTGATCTCTTTGCCACTCAGATGATTCAACAGCTTGCGCCACCTATCATCGTTAGACGCAAACTGTGACCGTGTGGCATGATAAACTGCCACCGACACATCATGCATTGCCCAGGTCTGCCAGCCATCCATGATGTTAACAGCTGAGAACTCACGCTTGTCGAAGTTCACATCGAACACACCACGTACCTTTCTGGTGTTCTCCATGCGCAGAGCCGTCAGTGCATCAAGCTCTTCTGCTGTGATGGGCTGCCCGCCGAAAAACATTCCGATGAATTTGTCAGGCCCCACGCCGCTGTCCTTCATAATATAGCTGCGCAGCTTTTTCCCAGCCTCCAGCAGTTCCTCACCGGGTGAGGTTTTAAAGTACCATTCTTGACCCCGCTCCGTCACATGGTAAGCGGCATAAGTTCGAGCTGCTTCTTCCGCTGCACGCCGCGCGGCTGCTTCCGACTGAATCTCACGGCTGATGCGCGCATACTCTTGCTCTGGGAGCTGATTGCACAGCTCGTCTAATACATTCTCCAGATGCTCTTGCAAAGTCTCGCCATTCAGATGCTTCTCGATAGCATTTTTCCAGCGCCGGTCGACCCATAAAACAAGTTCTTCCTGTTGTGCCATATCAGTTGCCCTCCTTCATCGCTCCATTTTCTAAATTCAAAACCACATCCCCGTACTTGGCCATCAGCAGTGCGCAGATAATCAGTTGAAACGCCTCATCTGTGACCAATTCCGGAGACGCGAGGTCTGCGAGAGTAATATTGGGACTACCTACCGCAATGACCTTTGCCGCCTGATAAACGCTGTAAAGCTCCGGTTTGATCCCCCGGAGATGAACGGCTTGAAAGTCAAAGCCGTCGTTGCCGCACTTCCAGACCATCCTTCGCCAAAGGCTCTCATAAGCTGTGAGTAAATAGAGGGCGGCTTTATTTCGGTCAGACAGACGCCAACAGAGTGCTCTCCAGTGTGTCCATCTTCTACGGTGGGCTTCGGATAGGAAAAATTGAGATTTTCTTTCTCCGAACTGCTGGCGCATCCGTTTTTGAAGCTGCGGTTCCACATAGGGAGCGAAGCAATCCCGCACGAACTCACTCAGATTCAGAACACCTGCCTCGATTCGCTCCTCTAAACAGGTACATGCACACACAGAAGGCATGGATTCTTGCGCTCATAGTTCTGGCAGTATTCGCACTCCACATCTTTCGGCGTGTAATGAAATTGACTTCGGTACATTCCGCCACCTCTGGGCTTATGACCGGGCTGAGACATCATCAACCGCTCCATTGCCCGCAGCGGCGTGTCTCGCATAAAATAGCGTGGCATAAGTTACTCCTCTCCAAAACAAAAAGGCCGGAATCTTATTACTAAGACCCCGGTTCTTACCGTTTGATATTACATTAATTCTTGATGTATTGATGCTCCGGATTTCAAGGCTACAATTATCTCGTTGCCGGTTTCTACCGTCACGTTCTCGACTACCTGACGGATCAGCGCTTCATCCCACTCAGTTATGGCTGATGGTGTTGATTCCGCTGCTTGCCTGCATTGCTCTATATGAGCTGCGGATTTACCGCTCTCAGCTAATAACCGTTGTATCTCATCACGCTGGACTTTCAACGCTGCTTGCTTCTGCATGATCTCGCGGAATCTATCGCTATACGCTGCCTGATCGCCGCTTTCAGACGCCTCGGCAAGCACTTTGCTGAACTCGGCGTTTAACTGTTCAAGCTGGCTATCTATCTCGGACAGACTGAGCTGCTGTCCTGCAACCGGGGCAAGCTCCTTTTCCATTGCTGCTTTCAGGTTGTAGACTATATTGTCCCTATCCTTGACCGCGCTGTTTATGGCAGCAAGGATGGCTCTGTGCAGAGGCTCTTCATCCAGCGTAGGTGAGTCGTGGCAGTACTTATTCCCGTAGTCCACTCTGCTGACACAGCGCCAGACGATGCGCTTGCTGCCATCGCGGTTGCGCCATGTACATCTCTGATACCGCGTACCGCACTCACCGCAGTACAGCCTATCCGACAGCGCATATTTGCTGCTGTATCTGCTCCGACCGGTCGGGGCATTTTTCTTTGACGGACTTCTTCCGGCGTTACGTCTGGACAACTCTGCTTGGGCGGCGTCGAAGGTCTCTCGGCTTATTATCCCCTCGTGATGATTCTGCACCAAATACATTGGGAGCTGGCCGGTGTTTTTCTTGACTTTCTTGTTGATGCAGTCGTCGATGTACGTTTTCTGGAGCAATACATCGCCGCAGTATTTCTCATTTGTAAGTATGCTGTTTACTGCATTTTTCGCCCATTGTGATTCCCCAGAAATATTAGGAATGTTGTTCGCGTTCAGATACTCTAATATTCCACGTATCGGAGTGCCGCTTAGGAATAAATCATATATTTTTCTGACAATCTCTGCTTGTTCAGGTATAATTTCAGGTCTGCCATCAGCTCCCTTACGGTATCCGTAGAGGTGCTTATAGTTTATAATAGCCTTGCCCTCTTTCATAGCCTGCCGCTTACCCCAGCGGACATTGGCGGAGATAGATTCGCTCTCGGACTGCGCGAACGCGCCAAGCATGGTTATGAGTATCTCACTGTCAATTTCGAGAGTGTTCATATTCTCTTTCTCAAAGATGACTGCTATGCCAAGCTCTTTCAGCGCACGTACATAATTCAGGCAATCGACTGTGTTGCGGGCAAATCTGGATATAGACTTGGTAAGCACGATGTCTATCTTGCCCTGCTTACACTGGCGAATCATACGTAGGAACTCCGGACGCTTGCGGGCGGATGTGCCGGTTATACCCTCATCAGCAAAGATGCCAGCCATAGTCCATTCTTTGTTGGTCATGATCTTATCCGTGTAGTAATTCTTCTGCGCTTCGTAGCTGGTGAGCTGCTCCTCATCATCGGTGGAGACTCGGCAATATGCGGCAACACGGAGCTGACGCTTAGAAGCCCGCACAGCTTCGGGCTTGGGCGGGATAAATATAACAGTTGGCACTGTATCTCTCATGTAAAATCCTCCAATGATATTGTTTGTCCGTTTTTAAGGAGCACCCTGACCTTATCTCCGTCTATTACGACCTTTGAAATGCTTGCTTTTATAATGCCAGCATCCAATTTCGTCATGGGGATTACCCTTTCAAACAGATCCCGAAGCCGTCTGGTTTCGTATTCACTATTACCAAGCTGACTATATTCCTCTGAGGCAATATTATATATTAGCTGCTTGGCACGCTCTTCATCTATGGGCTGGACCGCAAGCACTTGCACCAACTGATCTTGCAGTATTGCAGCCTTACCTTTGCTGGCAGTATGGGTCACAGAGTGTAGCAGGCAGGGGGCTTCTATGATGGCATTCATAATCATAAGCACAGCTTTTTCGGTATATGGAGTAACTTGTTCGGAGCACATCTTCATTAATAATTTTTGAGCGTCAGATCTTGCGTCAGGAACATATTTCTCGTTGCGAAGCCGGTCTACTGTGTTGAACGTATCCTGCAATATTATCTGTGGATATCCCTTTTGACCCGTATAGCGAATATCTCCGAGAATTCTTCCTATCATATTCTTGTTCCACGGCCTGTCAGCATCATAATGAATCGGTTGACCTTCCAGCATATTTAGGATTTCTTTGAATGAGGCTCCTCCTGCATACATGTTAAAAATGTCTTTTACAACACAGGATTCCGTGGCATTGATCACTGCAATGCCACGATTTATTTCATATCCAAACGGCTGCCTTCTTTTCTTCATATATGTTCCTCCACAACCTCATGCAGCTCCAAGCCGCATTTCAGCCTGAATCTTATGTGTGACGGGTCGTCCACAATTACGTAATCTACAAGCTCTGCAAATAAATCGCGGTTGAACTCCGTCAGAAACTCTGGGCAGCTCTCTATGCTGCCCATGATCTCTCTGATTTGCTCTATACTGTTATCATCGTCCGCACATATGAGACGATCCTTTTCGACTTTAAGGTCTCTCAGTTCCTTGGTAATTGCATTAGTCTTATATATAAAAATGTCAGGATCAACAAGCCCCTGTTGTTTCAACGTGGCTAATAGTTGATTCTGACATAATAAATCAGATATTCTTTTGTTAAGTTCGATGACGTCCACACTCCAAAGCATTCTGCGGCTGCGGATTTCTTGCAGGTTGGCGCTCATCTGATTTAATATCTGGATCCCGCCGTGTTTCAACTTATAATGCATATAGAGAAATCCAGTTTCAACTGTTTCAGTTTTTATTGGCTGGGTGTCACATAGTTTTGCATCCTTGAAGTGGTTGTAACACGTCCAATACTCCATGTCTCCGGCTCTTCTGCGTTTGTGATAAGCTCCGCACCTGCCGCACTTTATCTTTCTGCTGAAGATATGATTTTGGCACGGTGCAGATATAGCAGTTCTCAGTCTGGCTTGCGCCAGTTCAAAGGTCTCTTGCGAAATGATTGCAGGGTGGCTGCCTGTAATATAATATTTGCCTTGCTCCCCGTAATTTTTGTGCTTTCTGCGCGGGAGTGAATTCGTGGTAATGTTTTTCCCGACCAGTGCATTCCCAGTATATTTCTCATTTGTGAGCACGTGATATACCGTGGATTCTTTCCAAATCGCAACTTCTTTCATTCTTGGTGCATTCAAGGCATTTAGTGAAGAAGCTATTTCTGCACGGCTTTTGCCACATAGATATTCATCGAATATATACCTGACGACTTCTGCTTCTTCATCGACTATGTATAGCTTACTTCCCTGAGTCCTATATCCAAGAGGCGCTTTGCAAGTAACGAATTGCCCGGAGCTCATGCGCTTTTCGTAGCTCCATCTGACATTCTTGGATATGGACTCGCTCTCGGCTTGTGCCAGCGAGGCGAACACGGCAGTGAGCATCTCGCCGGAGACTTTGCCGGTGTCAATGCCCTCTTTTTCAAAGTATACGCTTACGCCGCGAGCTTTCAGAGAGCGCACCGTCTCAAGGCACTCGGTGGTGTTACGCGCAAATCTGGATATGGATTTTACAAGTATCCTGTCAATCAGCCCGCGCTCACAGTCTCGGAGCATACGCTTGAAGTCATCGCGCTTTTCAATTGAAGTTCCTGTTATGCCCTCGTCGGCGTAGATGTCTACAAGCTGCCAATTATCCTTGCCGGATATAAGCTCAGTGTAGTAGCGGTTCTGTGCCGCAAAGGAATTGAGCTGCTCGTCAGATGATGAACTGACGCGGGCATAGGCTGCGACTCTCAGCCGTATATCCTGCGGCTGTTCGGTTGCCGCTATCGTTATAACTCTTGCGGTGTTTTCCTGTGCCATGCGCCGGTTCACCTCCCTCTGCAGCAACACACAATACCACAACACCTTTCACAAAGCTACTGAAATATGAGCATTTTCAGACGGAAATAATAAGCGTTGCGCCGGTCTGTTTTGCGACGCGGGAAAGAATTTTTTCAGCCTCTTTCTGCGTGATCAGCCCGTTGTTTCGCAGTTCTCTGAGGATCGTCGCCGTCACCCACAGGTCTATATCTACTGTCATAATGAAACCTCCATATAATTCGAGCCGGGTGGAAGCCCGGCTCTTTGTCTATTCACTTACCCTCTCGCAGAAGACGAGGAGCCTCTGCCGCCCGCCGGTGTTCGGCGGATGGCAGGTCAGGAGGGTCACGAGGTCGCGCCCCTCCTGTATCTTTATCGCGTCAACATCATCCGGGGAAATAACCTGTATATCCGTTACCTCGTACTTCATCAGCGTCCATACATTATCTATGTACACAAGATCGCCGATCTGAAGCTCGTCGATGTTCAGAAAATACGGATAGCCGTTCCAGCCGCGATGACCTGCGATCACGGCGTTGGTATTGACGCCTCCAATGGGAACGCTCGTCTGCCCAAGCACCGCTGCGCCGTTTGCCATGTTCTCATCGTTCGCGCCGAGATACAGCGGCAGCGTTACATCAAGCTTCGGGATGTAGATTATCCCGAAGGTCTCATCCTGCAAGCCATACTGCGTAAGGATGAATGCAGGCTGCTCGTATGCCGCCGCGTTTGTGAGGGCTATCTGCTTGCCCTCGTACAGCCAAGTGTTGTACTGCTCTATCTGCTCGCGGAGCTGCGCATATGGTGTTGCCTCCGGCTCTGCATCTTTTACAGACTGTATCTGCTCTAACTGCTGGATAAAGCTATCGTTGGCTTCGTCCACCTGCTTCTGCCGTGAAGCTCGCTCCATGAGCGGCTTGAAGGTAACAAACAGTCCGGCAATTGCGAGGAGCGCCATAAGGACAAGGAGAACTATTTTAGCCCTTTTCATGCAGTCCTCGCTTTCTCCGCCTTGGACGTATGCGGTTTATCTCAAAGACTATCCCGATGGCGGCTATACAGATAACGCCGAGCCCTATGCCCTTGAAATACTCCTGCTGCCATGTGGACTGCATAACGCCCTCGCGCTCATTCCTCTCAGCCTTGAGATTTTCTACATACTCAGCCTGATCATTTCGTATCCTCGTGCCGCGTACCATGAGACGATGGGTGTTCACGCCGTATGGCGTGCATGTAACCAATGTACACACATCATGCTCCGGAAGGATTATGAGCTTTGATGTGTCCTCCGGGAGCACAGTGTTTATCTCCAGTACCATATACGCCATAGTCTCGTCAAGCGTGTGAACGTAGAACGTATCTCCGCACTCAAGCTTATCCAAATCTGAAAACAGCCGCTGCCCGGCAAGCCCTGAGTGCGCCGTCAGCACCGTATGTGAAGTTTCTCCGCCGACCGGCAGGGAGCTGCCGAGCAGATGCCCGACACCCCGGTCAAGGCTGTCATCGCCTGTGCCGTGGTAGATGGGCAGATTCACTTCTATCTTCGGAATCTCGACATAGCCCATTATCCCGTCGCCGCGGATGTTCAGCAGGTTATCATAGTTCTCCGCGGCGGACTTGAGCGCCTCTTCCGAGAACGACAGGTTATCTGCCACGCCTGGGATCAATGTCCGATTGTACGCCAGCGCAGCTTCTTTTGCTTTTTTCAAAGTCTCATCGTCCATATTACTCACGGCTTTTTCGTATCTGGTCTGGACTATGGACTGGTACTTGACGGCAGTGAAGTTGCTTATGACCGGGTACAGGCAGACGAGCAGAGCAATTGAGAGAAGTATAATGCCGAGGATCATTTTCTTTTTTCTGCTCATACGCAAAAATGGGAGGCAGGTTTCTCAGCCTGCCTCCCTGACCTTTACTTATTTGTTTCTTTCTTCTTATCTCTGAACGCGAAGTATATGACCACAGCTGCCACAGCTACAAGGGTCAGCCCAATAGCCGGGAACATCCAGTTGCCGTAGCCGCCAGTCTTGGGCAGGTCGAACCCCTTGGTGTTCACGACTGTCAGAGGTACAAAAGCATTCGCCGAGCCGTTGTCCGAACCGAGCGTGACCTGCTTGTTATCCACCTTCGCAGATGCAGTCAGGAGCTTATGCTCCAGATGCTTCTGCGGCATATTGTGGAACAGTCCCTCTTCAACATCTGCGTAACGGGGATCGTTCTGGATGAGTCCGAGGACGTCAGAGCTGTAAACGTCACAGACCGTACTGCTCTCGCCGGCGCTTATTACAAGCCCGATACCATTCTTGAGAAGGGTATATGCCCCATCCGTCTTGAGCTCGGTTATGGTGTACGCATCGTCCTCAAGACCATAGATGAGCAGTCTGCCGTCAGCTCGCGGGGTGAAGCGCGTGGCTTTTGCCTTATCATCGGTGCTGCCGGTCACATAGTAAGCCTTCGCAGTCTCGTCATACTTGGCAACTACATAGTAATCGTCCGCATCATTCTGGAGGCAGAACTCGACCTTGCTGAAATCTCCCTTGCCATCGGAGAACTTCTTAGTGAGGTCAAGCCCAAACACGTAGACGTGACAGTCATCGACGAGCGTGTCGTAATAGCTGCTGTTTGTGCGCTTCCATGTGAGGACGATGTCGTTGGTGTTGCCCTTGTCACCGTAATTTGCAGACTTGTCCAGCTGGGCAGAGTATGTAATGCGGAGAGTGCAGTCGGAATAACCGGAGTTGACCATAGAGGCATCGGCATACACGGCCTTGCTGGTGTTGATCTCGGAAAGGCCGGATTCCGTCATCGCTATGCTCATAACATACCCTGCATCACTGGTCGTGTAGCTGACATTGAACTTGCCGTCAGCCTCTGCCCATGTAGTTATTTTGTCCGTACAGGCAGCGTCCTTGAAGAACTCAAGCGTGACGCCGTTCTGGAGGTACGGGATGCCTTTCTCTGCGGTATCTATGAAGCTGTAATCCGTGAGATATGAAGCTGCCGAAGTGATGGACGGGAGCGTGGAGATTATCTGGTACTCAAGGACGTCGCCGACAGATGCGGTCGCGGTGTGGGCGAAGCCGTCATCAACGGCCGCACTGCCGTTGTTCTTGCCGCTGCTGGACTTTGCCTCGCGCACGGTCTTTTCAAGAGTCGGGATGCCGGTAAGGTTTTTGGGGTAGAGGGTCACGTCATAGAGCCAGCTTGCGTTATCTGCAGTGTTGGTCATGGGCAGAGAGACGAGGAAGGGCGCGGTAGTCTCTGTGACCATTTCGGGGACGCGAGTCTCGACGAAGAGGTACAGACCGAGCGGCAGGTCTGAAACTGCACTGTGACCGTAGCCGTCAGTCTCCGGCATGGCTGTGCCGCCGTTCTCACGGACGTAGCTTTCAAGTGCGTTCTTGACCGAGGTTGCATTATTTGTGAGCGCGTTCTTCAGCGCATCGATGAGCACATCCGACTGATACGCATATACATTGCCGTTGTCTGCGGCGGAGTATCTGTCGTCGATTGTCAGGCCAAGTGCGGCGAGGAACTTGTCCGTGGTGTCGTTATGCTCAATGCCATAGAGCACCTGCGTATTGCTGGTGTTGTTGTCTACGTCAGTGTAAGTGCAGATGTCCGCGATTTTCAGATAACTGAACTCAACACCTTTGATAGCGTAGCCGTAGGATTCGCCATTGCCGGTGAGCTGGTTCACTATCTGCGTGTTGCCGAGGGTGGACTCGACACCTGCTTCATCGCGGACACCTGTTGAAACGTATGAGCTGTTCCAGACGCCGTCTTTCTCTGCCGAAGTGAGGTCGTATTTATATATGTCCACGGAGCCTGTGCGGGCGTAGTCTATGGTGGGCAGAGCCTCATCCGACAGCGCGCTTGCAGATATGGGGAAGCAGAGGATCGCTGCAAGGGAGAGTATGAGTGCGAGAGCTTTTCTGAGTTTATTCATGCGTGTTTTTCTCCTTTTTCTTTTCATCAGATTTTGTGTCATGTGTGATCGTGAGCGCGTAGAGCACAGCGCCGAGGATGCAGAGCACGATGGGGATGTACGCAAAGCCGCTGCCGCCCGTGTTCGGTAGACGGTACATTGCGCCGTTGACCGCCGTGATGTAGAGGGCGTAGCAGTAATTCTCGCCGTCTATGAGCTCGCAGTCATCGTAAGAGAAGGACTTGTCTACCTTTACGGGAAGTGTGCCGGTGTACAGCGGCTCAGCCAGCAGAGTGCAGCCGTCAGGTGCTCTCGTCTCTTTGAGTCTATATATAATAGAACGGTCTGCTTTGAGCCCAGAGAATGTAGCAGTGCCTGCACTGTTCACAGTGAGGCGGCCGTTATTCAGCACTGAGCTGGTACAGCCGCCGACTTCTATGCTGTCACCCGTTCTGGTGAACACTGGCTGCCACGAAAAGCCGTTATCTGTGGAGTATTCGAGCAGGTATTCAGCGCCGGTGAGAATGCTGCCATCTGTACTCTTCTTCGTGACGGTTATGCTGCCGTCGCGCTCCGGTTGGATGGCGGTGTTATCCACCGTGACCGTGATGGTCTTGCCGTGCTCGGTAATATCCAAGGGATAAACGGTGTCATCCAAAGCATACCCCGGCGGCACTTCGTACTCCTGATACGTATAGCTGCCTTTCTTGAGATTCTCAAAGGCTATCTGCCCGTTCTCATCGGTGTAACCCTCTCCAACTACATTTCCAGCACTGTCATAAAGTCTGAATCCGGCACCGGAAAGAGGTGCTTTCGTCTCGCCGTCCTGCTTGACGATAACGAGCTTTGCACGGAAGCGGCTGTTCGTCATCGTAACTTCGACCGTCTGACCGCTGGATACCAGCGAGACTGAATACCTTGTATTGTCCAGAACATATCCGTCGAAGGTATTTATCTCTTCATAGTAGTAATCTCCAAGAGGCATATTCGTGAAGTATACATACCCGTCATCGCCCGTAGTACCGTAGGCAGCAGTCACTCCTGCGGAGTTGTACAAAGCAAAGGTCACGCCTGGCATGGCAGCACCGGTGTCGGCATCTACCTTGCGGATGGCAAGTCCGGCAGTCTTGGGCAGCTCCGGCTCCGGTGTTACGACTTCAACACTCGCATTCGCAACGTCCTTTTCAATGTCGTAAGTGTAGGCGAGTATTCTCTGCTCACCCCAGTTGTCCGGATTGAAGAAGATGAGTGAAGCATCTGTCTGATTGTCTATGCCGGTGGCATTCAATGTGAACGCAGCCCCGCCGTAGATTTTGGGAATACGTATCGCGAGCACGTCGCCGTCGTTGCCCGTCCAGCCGTATACTTCGGCGTCTGACGGCAAGCCGCTGCGGTCGAGCGTGTAGCCGCCTGTGCAGTTCACAAGGGTGACGGTAGTCGTGCCAACATAGTAGTCTCCGTCCTCCGTCAGCGTGATGGGCGAGAAGCTGACCGAGTGGCTGTATGTCACCTGATACCTTGCGTTCTCAAGGAGATACATGCACCACTGGAACAGGTACTCATAGCCGGGTGCACCGCGGAAAAACTGACTGTACAGTTGGAGATTCATCCAGTCCGGGACCCCTTCAGCGCCGCGTTCTGCGAGCCAGAAGCGTATGGCATTGGCGGTGGCATACCGAGCTTCATCTGCCGAGAAGCCGCCGTCATCGTTTGGATAGCCGTGCTCGAGGATGGATTGCAGACCACGGATGGTGGTCTCGTCGTAATACTGCCAGCCGCTCGTAGAGGAGTATCCGCTGTTGTTGGGCGAGTTGTAATTAGTCTGGAGGCAGTAGGCGACCTGCCCGGTCTCGTTTATGTAGTGTGCGGGAGTGCCTATTGCAGTCCAGACGCCCTTGCTGCTGAAGGTCTGGAAGTACGACGCGGAGTTCACCGTACTGACTGTGACCCAGTCCGCAAAGGCTGATATGGGTAAAATGGCGATAAAGATAAGGAGCACACAGAGCAGAGAGAATATGCGTCTGTGTACATAAGTGCTTTTTGTAACGGTGATGATCACGACCTCCTTCTTGTTCTCTGCCGCTCATCTGCGGCGGCTTTCATGAGCTTCTTCTGGTACTTACCACACTGCGGCGGTGCGCGGTAAGCTCCGCGACCTTTACTGTAAGTCCTTCTTCTGCGCATACTCATAACTCTTTGTATGTGAAATACCCGGAAGTATAGTTTGCATACGCAGCATCAAGCTTTGTGTCGTCATAGCTAATCGCGCCCTTGAGTCCTATTGCCCCGAGGAACATTTTGGAGGAGTCTGTGACCTTGGACGTGGTAAACGAACCAGTCACATATATGGTCTGAACATTGTTGCAGCCAAAGAACATCTCTTTCATGTTCACGACGTTTGCCGTATTTATACCGCGCATATCTATGCTCGTAATGTTCCTGCTGCCCCAGAACATCGCGCTCATATCTGTGACGTTATCTGTACACAGCCCGTGAATGTCCACTTCTGTCAGCGCAAAACAGCCAAGAAAAAGCCTGCGCATAGTCGTGACCTTTTGGGTGTCAAAGCTGCGTATATCTATGCTGGAGATATTCTCGCAGCCGGAGAATGTGCCGAGCATATTCGTCACGTTGGAAGTATTCCATCCACTCAGGTCCAGCGAGGTTATACCTTTGCAGTCGCAGAACATCTCCTGCATATTCTCAAGGCTCTGGGTGTTCCACCGGCTTACGTCTAATGCGGGGACTTTCTTGCAGCCGAGGAACATATACATCATGTTTGTCACCTTGGATGTGTCAAAGTCTGCAACGTCCAGAGAGGTGAGGCTGCTGCAATAGGCAAACATACCGTACATATTCGTCACACCGCTCGTGTACAGTGTGTCCAGACCCTCTATGCTCTCCAATGCACTGCACATATAGAACAAGCCGGATATGTCTGTTACTTTCTCAGTATTCAGGCTGCTTATATCCACATTTTTGAGACTTCTGCATTCGTAGAACATGAAGCTTATGGACGTTGTATCTGAGGTATCCAGAAGGGAGAGGTTATTTATCTCGGTCATGCCTTTGAACTCGCGGAACATATGCCCGCTGTACGGGTTTGCCTTGATATAACCGCTGCCGTTGCCGGAGATGATAAGCTCTGTACCCTCGCGGTAACACATGACGCTGCCGTCCTTTTCTGCGGACGCATCCCACAACTCATCCACTGTGCCAGTAGGGGAGTAACTGTCGACGAATGTGACGGCGGTTATGTTCTCTTTGCCTACACTGCCTTTATACCACTCATTCCATGTGGCAATAACGGGTTCGGGTTTGCTGACGCTTATGGCGGCAGAGGCGGTTTTTGTGATGCTGCCTTCGGTGTAGGACACGGTCACGCTTGCTTTGCCGGTGGGGAGGGCTGCGCCGTCTGTGATCGTGTAGCCGGTGACAGGCTGCGAGCTGCCGTCCTCATAGAATGCCGTGACCACCATGCCGGTAGGGTCAAAATCCTCTCCGGTCTTATATGTGGTCTTATTTGGCGCTGTTGTGACAGCGATTCTTGACAGCAAATTATCTCTGAGGCTGAGCGTAAACGTAAGGATATCTCTGTATGTACCGGCAGTCCTCGGTGTACCGGTAAGTTTGAAATCCAAGGTAGCTGTTTTCCCTGTGTTGACCGCGGCAGAGTTTGCAGAGAGGACTATGTCTCCTGAAGCCAGTACCTTAGAAGCGGATGATACGGTATAGTTCAAGGTGCTCTTCTCATTCAGCTCGTTCTTCATGACAAAGCCGTTCGCAGATGAGACTGTTACGCTGGCTATCTTGTTGACCGGGAGAGAGCCGGAAATACTGATCGCCTTGCTGTGCGCCGCATCGGTGAGTGCTATTCCGTCAGGAATCGTAACAGTGATACCGTCAGCTGTGAAGTCCGCATATGCCGGAACGGCTAGCATGCAGCAGAACAACAGCAGGGTCATTAAAAAGAGAAGCTTTTTCAAAATTTCCTCCTTTTACAGAGCTGTTCACTTCGCGTCAACGAGAGTAAAGCTGAATGTGAGCGTGTCGGTGTAAGTACCGGCAGCTTTGGGGTCGCCGACTGCAACGCCTATCTCGCCCTGAAAGCCGTTGAATGCGCTTTCTGCGTTTACGGTCTCGAGCACGACCTTGCCGGAGACAGAGTTCGGATTCTTAGTTTCGCCTTTGTACGAGAGCACATAGCTGAGAAGCTGTCCGCCGGAACTGTTGAGCAGGCGGTAACTCTTCGCGGTGTCATCGTAATGCGTACCGGCATTGACGCTCATCTGTATTGCTTTATCTCCGGGGATAATGCTGTCCTCTTTTATGCCGATGTCCATCTCGCCTTTCTTGGTGTCAGGGTCGACGATGAGGTCATTGCCGCCGTCTGGGACTATGACTACGTAGTTTGCGGCCACGGTGTACTCGACCTGCATGTCCTGCGAAGAGGGCGAAGCAGCAAGAGCCACAGATGAGAGCGAGAGGAGCGCAGTGAGTGCAAGGACGAATGCAAGGGTATTCTTCATAAACTTCATATAGTTTTTCTCCTTTATTCTTTTATTTGACTATGAGCGTGAGCTCAATGTCTGCATTATTTGTAGGCGTGGTATCCTGTACGCGGTATGGCTGGATATGTACAGTTGCGGGATACTCTCCGGCTGAGAGCGGATGAGCAAGATGCAGCTCCAATGCGCTCTCTCCGCCGCGGACTAGACCTGTTTCTGCTAAAGGCTCGTCCTCACCGTAAAGATATACAGTGAACTGCATGTAGTATCTGTCTGCGTTATCTTCGGGATTGATGAGGTTGACTGTGACGTCGGTTTTGTCTGCCTCTATCTCGATATGATCCCAGCCGGGGATGGCGATGCCGGAGTGTTCAGCTTCGTCTGCATCGTTGGTCTTAGGGGTATATATCCCGGAGTTGGGGTCAAACGTCAGCCCGATTCCGGCGTTCTCCGCAGTGTGGTCTATATGGGAGAGCACGCTGACGAGAACCACGGCGGCTATTATAGCTGCGCATGCAATGGTAGCGCACAGGATCTTCTGCTTTTTAGTCATCAGCCTCACCGTCCTTTTTCCTGCGAAGATAGACATACGTGCCAAGCCCCGCGAGGAGACTTCCGCCGCAGATAACGGCGAACAGCGGCAAGTTGGATTCGTCGCCGGTTTTAGGAACAGCGGGTTTAGGCGACGTGGTGGGCTTGGCTGATGGGGCAGGGGATGGGCTTGATGTCGCAGTCGGCGACGGTGTAGGTGTTGCGAGCATATCTTGGGTGACTGTGTACTCCACCTGTACGTCCTGCTCACGGTCAGCAAATGCCGAAGGCGGAATGGCTGCTGTCAGCAGCATCACTGCCAGCGCTATGGTTATTGCTTTTTTCATAGGCATTCTCCTTTACATGCTCATATTCGGTTCTTCGGAATCCTGCTGTTCAAAGGACGTATCCGGCAAAACTTCAAATTTGCCGTTTGTAATGTTGAGGATTTCGGGCTGAGCAAAAAGCTGAGAGTACTTCTCTATGTACTCTGGCAGCAGGGACGTAAAATCTTCTTCACCAAGGCCGATGATCATAAAGTTACCGGCAATATAGTCATAGAGATTGCCTGACTCATCACGCAGCCCGCGGTTGAACGGGAGCTGTTCAAGCTTGCCTTCTTCGTTACAGATGATTGCAACAGGGTCATCATAGGGCGCGATTGATTCTATGTACCCGCCTACCACCTGCTGCAAGGACTTGAGATCAGCGCCGATAGCAGTCTGATACGGCGCTTTGCCCGGCTCGACCATGAGTACGGTCAACGTGGATTTTTCATTCTCCATATTTTCTCCTAATAAATAATGCGGCAGCCGATGTATAACACCGGCTGCCATTGTTCTGAATTTTGACTTTTTGGATTTTTGCTGACCTGTATTCGACACTACTTCCCCAGGTCGGGCGACTACTGAACCGTAGCTGGCGCTGCGCACGGGAATTTCACCCCTCCGAGGATCTCTCCGAGCTGCCCCCATTGCCTGAAAGCTGTGGCTGGACAGGAGTACCTGTGTGAATGCAGTCATGGCGCACGGCTTGCCAATGCCGCTTTTGAATGGACTGACTCGCTCGTCACCTTATAGCCGTCGATTGATGCGGTTTCCCGCACAGGTGAGTTGTGGCGCATCCTTCGTCTCGCTCGTGCATTCACGGATGTTATTCATACTAGAATCTCATAAAACCTCACCGAGGTTTTATAGCCCGGCAGGGCGTCAGATTCTGTATACAACGATAGTTGTAGTAGCCGGATATGACCGGTTGCCCCGGTGTTTGTCAAGGTTCACCGAGGGGTAATAATTTATCCCCTCACTTCTTAAGCGAGTTCGGAGGGGGCTTGTAACAGGTTTTTTCAACTTTTTATAAATTTTTTTAATTTTGCAAGAATTTTTTGAACTTGGCGTTGTATTGTCATGTGACTTACACCCTGCTTTTCTGCAATCGTGCGCATTGAATAACCGTTGAAATACAAATCTGAGATTAACTCCTTTTCTGCCTGCGGCAGCATCTCAATAGCCCTGTGTAACTTGCGGTAGATGAGGTTCGTTAATGCAAGTTCCTCAACGCTCGGCTGCAAGAAATCGTATATCTGTTCCTCGCCGGTAATCTCACCATCTGCAAAGTCCTCATACTTCAATACGAAGTTGCGGGAATCCTTTTCAGCCAGCGTGCGTTCTTGCCGCCTCATCTGGCGGTAGGCACTGTATACTTCTTCGGAAACACAGATTTTTTCACCGTTGATGGTTATGTAATAGTTGCCTGCCATTACGCAGATCCTCCTTGTTCTGAATTTTGAAATAGTCAAAATTCAGAACGGGAGGTGCGCGGATAGGCGGGCATAAAAATAGCGCACTGCAGCAGTCAGCGACTGCCGCAGTGCGCAAATGGCTCATATAATTTTCCACATTTAGCTCATGCCCGTTTCGCGCGAAATTCTCCCAACGAAACACGGAGAAAAGTTGCCTATAAGCCGGACATGAGATCTTGGCTTTTTACCGACGGAAACTCATTGCGAGTTTCCAAACACAGAGGAATAACATAAATGCCCTCCATAGCTATGGAGGGCAAATTGAACGTAACAACCCAGCCTCTCCACTATGCCGTTTTTTTATATGGAGAGGAAGTCCTTTGTTATATGAGCCAAATCTGATACAAACTCACCCGAGTTAGCTCATGTTAATCTTCGACACGTTTCTCTAAAATGTATGTGAATGGAGATGAGCTAAACGTGGCGATCAAGGATGATCCATATTACATTGAATTGGGAAACCGCATCAGAAAAATACGTGAAGGTAAAGGGTTTAGCCGTGAAGAGCTTGCGGAACTGACAGGGTTGAGTTCACGGCATATAAGCTCAATAGAGCTTGCGGAAAAGGCTGCCCGACCGAAAACGCTGGAAATGATTATTAAGGCGTTGGGCGTGTCCGCCGACATGATTTTTTACCCTGAGCTTGAGTCAGATAACAAAACGCTCAACGAAATCACACGCTTGAGCGCAACATGTGCGCAAAATCAGCAGAAATTAATATTGGACATAATCCGCAGTATAAAAAAGAATCAAACTCCATAAAAAGCTGGCTCTTTTGAAGTGCCAGCTTTTTACTCTTTTCAAGTGGACTCATTTGGGAAACCATAGTACGTTAGCGCAAACAAGCTGTCCATAAGGTTCACATTTTCAATAGTTGCGTTAGCCCATGTTGTGTTAATGTCAAGACCCGTAAAGTTCCAAATAACTTTTACTCCACTGTCAGTTAGTCGCTTAGCATAATCCATTGCGGCAGATGCTGGGACAGTCAGTATGCAGATGTCTGGCCGATGCTCTGTGATATACGCTTCCAGTGTGTTTTCATCGTAGATGGGAACACCAGCTACGTATGTACCGATGCGTGCCAAATCAATATCAAAGCCAGCCAGCATATGATAACTGTTTGCATTCAATGGTAAATGCTCAATCAAAGCGTGGCCTAGACTGCCTACCCCGATTATTATCATGTTGTGTTGCATGTCTATGCCAATTATCTCCTTTATACTACGGCGGAGAAAACTTATGTCATAGCCGTATCCCTGCTGACCATAGCTGCCAAACTGTGAAAAGTCCTGCCTGACCTGAGACGGAGTCACGTGTAAATATGCACCTATCATTGATGAAGAAATATGATTATATCCTTTTGCTTCAAGCTCATCAAGGCATCGAAGATAACGCGGAAATCTGCGGATTGTGTTATCAGATATTCTATTGTTTCTCTTTTTCATAGACTTTGTTTCTTACCTCAGATAGAGATATATTGTTTTCTCTCGCCAGTCTTGCAAGATCCTCATACTCTGCCTTTTCTCTACTTACACCGTAGCCGAACGATGTCTTGACTCTGATTGAACCGTACTGCATCTCAACAGTTTTTTCTGTTCTGTTGAGATTATATCTGTTGCATACATACTCACGCACACCGAGAGTAGTCGTGTTTTTAAATATGCAGCGAAGCATTGAGTCGCGCTTATCTGCGCGGCACATACAAGTGAGCATTACACCCGGACGGTTTTTCTTCATGCCGATGTTAGTGAAATACACATCCAGCGCGCCAAGGCTGAACAACTCTTCCATTGCAAACGCAAGCTCCTCGGGGGTCATGTCGTCCAGATTGCAGGCAAGCTCGATGATCTCTTCGCGTCCAGTCTCCACATCGCCGAGCAGTACGCGCACCACATTTGCGACCTCGAAGTCTTTTTTACCTGTCCCGTAGCCGACGTTTGTGATCTTGAGCACAGGCATCGGGCCATATTCGGAGACAAAATGCTTCAGCAGTGCCGCTCCTGTCGGGGTGCAAAGCTCACTCCTCACACGCCCGGAATATATGGGAACGCCTCGCAGTATAAGCTCTGTTGCCGGTGCGGGTACAGGCAATACGCCATGCGCACACTCAACGTGGCCTCTGCCGACATTCACATGAGAAGCCAGTATTTTCTCAGGTGCAAGCTCATACATCAGTTCGCATACACTCAAGACATCAGCCAGTGCATCAAGCGAACCGACCTCATGAAAATGGATGTTTTCTATCGGCTTACCATGAACCTTGCTTTCTGCCTCGGCAATGAGGGCGTATACTGCTTTTGCATTTGCTTTTACCTCATCGGCAAGCTGTACGCCATCTATAAAGTCCATTATCTCCGCAACGCCTGTGTGGTGGTGATGATGGTGCTCATGCTCGCCTTCCTCATCCCCATTGATCAGGACAGAGACGTGAGTTCCGTTGATGCCGCATTTGCTGTCAGGTGCGGTCGAGAGAACTGCCTTGCCGCTGAGGGCGGCGTTCATACGGCTGATGAAACCATCTTTGTCAGTGTGAAGTTCCAGCAGCGCTGCCGTCAGCATATCTCCGGCACAGCCCATTGAGCAGTCTATGTACATGGTCTTCATTTGCTTTCTTCCCTCGCTTTCGGGTCAAGTTTTATGGTGTCAAAGAACTTGGACAGTTCTGCCGTTATCGTTTCAAATTTATCTTCAGCCTTTTTATGCTGCTTCGCAGTGAATTGCAGCAGCGCTCCTCCATCACGCAAACGGACGCGGAAGTCCGTAAAGCCAAGAGAAAACAGATAGCTTTCGCTCTGTTCGACCGCAGTAAGCTTTTCTGCGGTTATCTTCTCGCCGGTCGGGACGCGAGTCGCAAGGCAGGCATAGGCGGGCTTATTCCAAGTAAACAGTCCGGCTTCGTGCGAGAGTTCTCGCAATTTGGCTTTTGTTATTCCACAGAGCTTGAGGGGAGATAGAATGTTCTCTTCTGCAAGTACCTTCATGCCCGGACGATCACCACCGTCGTCGCTGGCGTTCGTACCGTCAATGATCGTGTCATAGCCGTCAGCCTTTGCTGCAGCACGTATTGCACCCATGATGCGCTTTTTGCAGTAATAGCAGCGGTTTGCGGGATTTATCGTTACCTCGTCAAACTGCAGAATATCGACATTTATCTCACGCAGAGTTACGCCGAGATGCTTTGCAAGCTTCCTCGCATCTTCATGCTCAAACTCCGGTTGGAACTGAGATTTGACGTAGTATGGCTGTACATCTGCTCCGCAGGCAACAGCCGCAAACAGAAGATATGCCGAGTCCGCGCCGCCTGAAAAGGCGAGCGCAATCTTTTTGTGCTCATCGAAAAATTCGTTCAGTTTCATATCATTCAAGATGGTTTATCATGCTGGCAAGGTAGCCAGCGCCAAAGCCGTTATCTATGTTTACAACCGACATGCCGCTCGCACAGGAGTTGAGCATACTCAGCAGCGCCGCGATCCCATTAAGCGATGCACCGTAGCCTACACTCGTGGGGACGGCAATGACCGGGCAATCGACAAGCCCTCCAATAACGGACGGCAGTGCTCCCTCCATACCGGCAACAGCAACAATAACGCGAGCGCTCATCACAGTGTCCATATTGGCAAGCAGCCTGTGTATGCCGGACACACCGACATCATACAGACGCAGAACATCATTGCCGAGCGCTTCCGCTGTCATAGCAGCTTCTTCGGCAATGGGAATGTCGCTCGTGCCGCCGGTTGCAATGACGATACGCCCCTTGCCGCTAGGTTCGGGCAGTTCACCAATGATGCCTATCTTTGCCATACTGTTATACTCCAGCGGCAGCTCCGCCTTTATATAGTCCGCGGCTTCCGAAGACAAGCGCGTGATGAGTATGGTCTGCTGACCGTTTTTTATCATGGCTTTTGCGATGCCGAGAATATGTTCCTTGGCTTTGCCTTCGCCGTATATGACCTCCGGTACGCCTTGGCGAATGCCACGGTGAAAGTCTACTTTTGCATAGTTGCCTATCTCCTGAAACGGCTGCATTTTAAGCTTGAGCGCCGCATCATCGGGGCTGACGCTTCCGTCAGCAACATCATTTAACAGCTCAGTTAATTCATGTTTGTCCATTATATTTTTCTCCTTGTATAATTACTTTTTCAGCAAGCGAGTTGAAATAGCGTCTAACAGACACATACAATACCACTCCAATCACCAACTCCGCCACAGGTTCCCCGAACGCCATACCAAACGGCGGAATTATCATGTTTAAAAGCAGCATTGCCGGTATTTCTATCGCTTTTCTTGATAACGCTGTAATAAGCGCACATTTCCCGTTTCCACAGGCTTGATATACGCCAACACATACATAATCGACCGCCATCAGAACAAGCGTTATTGCAGATATTCGTAAGAATAGAGCACCTGCACTGATAACAAACCCGTTCTTTATAAACTGGCACATAATTTTGTTCGCAAATACAAATATAACCGCGAAAAAAGCAACACCCAACGCCATGACAAATTTTATAGTATACTTGTACACGGCTTTCATACGCTCTATATTGAAGGACGAGTAATTATAGCCTATCAGTGGAAGAACGCCAAAGCTTGCGCCGCATATTATTGAAACAGGGATCATCGCAGTTTTATAGGCTATGCCATAGGCTGCGACAACATCAGCACCATATGAAGAAATAATATTGTTGCGTACCGCGCTGTTTACGACAAAAGTCAAACTTTGAATAGCGGCTGGTATTCCGATTGCCATAATGTCGTGGTAAAGAGACATATCCCAGCATAGGTTTGATGGTTTGAAGTTTGTGCAAAGGCGATTCCCCTTGAACATCAAAAAAACGACATAATACAGAGTAGCTATGCTGTTGGACAGCATTGTTGCCAGCCCGGCCCCAGCAGCATTCATATTCAAAAACTGTGGGAGTATAAACAGCGGGTCTAGGACGATATTAAGTATGCACCCGCTTATTGTGCCAAAGCTGGCGTGATTGGCATAACCTTCTGCTGCTATCTGTTTTGAAAGCACGGTATTCAGAACAGATGGGATAGAACCGATTCCCATTGTCCAAAAAAGGTACTCCATCATTGGCCGAACTGTTTTCTCGTCTGCCCCAAGCAGTTTTGTGAGATGAACAGGAAAAAGGGAAAAAGCAGCAGATATAAGCAAAGCACATAATGCCGCGTGCCAAAGACCGATGGCCGATACTTTTTTTGCACTTTCACAGTCCTGTTCCCCAAGCTTTCTGCTTATAAGGCTCGACGTACCAACACCAAAGAGACTGCTGACTGTGGCTGGAAGATAAAGCGCCGCCGATGCCAATGACACAGCAGCACTTTGACTTGGAGAATTCAGAGCACCGACAAAATACGTATCCGCAATACTATACAGTGCTGTGACAACCATACCAAAAATTCCGGGAATACACATTTGCGCTACGGCTTTTGGCACTGGCATGCTTTCAAAAAGGTATTGCTTGTCAGGAAGAGTTTCCATGCGCCTGTTTGTTTCCTTTACTTAAATCTACCGGCGCAGTATCCGCTGTCGACAGGAATGATCGTGCCATTTATGAAAGCTGAATCATCTTCAAAGAGAAAAGCAACTACTCGGCCAATTTCCCAAGGTTGTCCCATGCGCCCAATAGGATTGCTTGAACACACGCGTGCCCACTGCTCAGGGAATGCCTTGAGTTCCTTGACTATTTCCGTTTCAATAGCTCCTGGTGCAATTGCATTTACGGTTATTCCATACTTCGCGTAGTCAAGCGCTACCCCCTTGGTCATTCCCACCACTGCATGCTTGCAGGCATTGTACAATGCCATGCCTTGAGAACCAACGAGGCCTGCACCTGAGGCAGTATTAATGATACGTCCGTAATTCTGTGCAAGCATAAAATTTAGCTCTTCACGTATACACATCATTTGAGCTTTCACGAGTAACGCCAGTTCAAAGTCTATTTCCGCTTCCGATACTTCATGAAATGGTTTTGCATGTATTCCTCTACCCGCATTATTGAACGCGCAATGCAGTGTACCGAACTCTTCTCTGATCCACTCAAATCCGGCTTTCAATTCCTGCGTATTAGTTATATCAGCGTGTCTGTAAAATATCCTCCCGCCAAGTTCTTCACCTTCTTGAATCACAGCAGGAGCTTTTTCATCCGAACGACCGAATATAATAACTGTATACTGTTTTTTTGCCAGTTCAATTACTGCCCCCTTGCCAATACCAGAAAGGCCGCCAGTTACAAGTGCAATTTTATTATTCATTGATAATCCTCTCCTACTTTGTTTTTTCCTACCGAGCTTATCAATTAATCT
>ENA-OUQC01000590-OUQC01000590.1-human-gut-metagenome-genome-assembly--contig:-NODE-590-length-24821-cov-10.758217_pt1 | contig 24821 bp, 19 predicted proteins | sample MGYA00237942_ERZ548815 | MGnify/ENA primary metagenome ERZ548815 (study PRJEB26490, sample SAMN05194722) | human gut metagenome | biome: terrestrial biome; feature: human-associated habitat; material... | reverse complement strand
GTTCCTTTGCTAACAGTACAAACTCCGTCTTTCAACTAAATTGCGGAAGAACCACTTCTATCAGGGATAGACTCGAATCCGAGTCAACCTAAATCCGGAAATGACACAAAGTCTACTTTGGAAAATTATTAACACTTTAAAAAATTTTTCGTGTCTACTTTTCGCGTCTGGTACATCAAACTTCAACCCAGTGGATGCGGACGCCGCGGCGTTCCATTCCGCGAAACCAGGTCATCTGGCGTTTGGCAAATTGGTGGATAGCGGTGGCGAGGGATTGCTTCATTTGGTCGAAGCTGAGTTCTCCGGTGAGATAGAGGGTGACGAATTTGTACTCAAGGCCGTAGTAGATGAGGTCTTCGGGCGGGATGGGGGCTCGGGCGGGGAGAGACTTGCCGGTGAGCGGGTCGGAGTGCGCTGGAGAGCCTTCGAGGAGGCTGCGGATTTCATCTACCATACCCTCGCTCAGGCGGGCGTCAAGACGAGCGTCGATGCGGGCGTTGCGGAGCTCGCGGGTGACTAGCGTGCCTATGTAGTATGCCTTCTTGGGCAGGAATGCCGTGCGGTTCACCGGGTGCTCCGACTCATAAACCGCAATTTCAAGGGCTCGAATCAGGCGCTTGCGGGTGTCGTAGTCGGTGCTGTTGTGGAGGGGTTTGAGAGCGGCGAGCCTTTGAATCAGCTCCTCAGTGGGAAGCTTCTCCATTTCCTCGCGAAGTTCTTTGTTTTCAGGCACATCCGGCAGGGAATAGCCGCAGGTCGCAGCCTCCACATAGAGTCCTGAGCCTCCGCAGAGAATCGGAACGCAGCCACGGGAGAGGATGTCCCTGTAGGCCCGTTCGAAATCGTGCTGATATTCGTAGATATTGTATTTCGCGCCGGCATCGACGATGTCCATCAAATGCCACGGAATCTCCTCATATTCAGACAAATCCTTTCCCGTCCCTATGTCCATTCCCCTGTAGACCTGACGGGAGTCGGCGGAGATGATTTCGGCGACTGCTTTTCCCGCGAGGCGGTTGATTTCTCTTGCCAGCGCCACGGCATATTTCGTTTTCCCGGAGGCTGTGGGTCCGATGACGCAGATGATGTCGATTTCTCCGGAAATATACCTGTTATATATATCCCCGACATCGATTTTCTCTGCCGGAGGAAGTGGGGCCTGTGGGGGAATGGGGGTGAAATTTTTCTTCATCTTCGCTTTGGATTCGTTTGCTCCGCACAAAATGCGGGAATATATCCTTTTGAATTTTCGGATTATGGAGACAAATTTATAAATTTGCGGACTATTACGCAACCGGCGGGAGAGTGTTTCGATTGGGAGGGACGGCCGCCATTATATTTTGAAGCGGGAGGAAAGAGATATGCCGAAAGCAAAAAGCAGTGTCGAGATAAAGAACCGTAGGGCGTCGTTTGATTTTGAATTCATCGAGACCTACCAGGCGGGAATTGTGCTCACGGGCACGGAAATCAAGTCCATCAGGGCGGGAAAAGCCTCGTTGGTGGACTCGTTCTGCTATTTCAACGGCGGAGAACTCTATGTCAAGAATATGCACGTGGCGGACTATTGGTGGGGCTGCACTTGGGGAGCACACGACCCGCGCCGCGACCGCAAACTCCTGTTGAACAAACGCGAACTCAGCAAGCTCCAGCGCGCCGTCAAAGAGAAGGGGCTCACGATTATAGCCGTGAAACTTTACATCGCCGACAACGGCTATGCTAAACTTCTGATTGCCTTGGCGCGAGGTAAGAAGGAGTATGATAAGCGGCAATCCATCAAAGAGAAAGACCTACGCAGAGAACTGGGGCGCGCCTAAAAGGCGGTCTGCCGCGTTGGATGGTTTGATGAAATCCTCACAACCGAAAGGTTGCTGCGGTTTCATCTTCACCATCCGCCTTGCATCCCATCCTTTTATGCATCGCCCCTCCAAGCTTATTATCTAAGTAAGAAAAAGTTGAGCGTAACGCGGCAATCCGCTTTTTCTTTACCTCTCATAGAGGGATTCGTCCCAGTCGGGACTCTGGTATGCACCCTCGTGGTCAATAGTGAAGGCCAGGTAGGTGATGTCAATGCCGCGGGCGAGATATTGCTTTTCGTAGAAAGTCTGCACCTCAAACAGAGCCTTGACGGCATCGGTACCGGAAACTGAAGCGAGTGGGCTTTCGAGAAGTCTCTGACGGTCAGCGCCATAGATGTCCGTGGCGCAAGCAAGAATTTTCAGACCGTTCTGCTCGGCTACCGCGCGGGAATACTCGTGAAGATAGCGGCTGTCGGTCTTCAGATGCACAATTCCCCCGGGCTTGAGAAAACTGCGGTAACGCTCCAGAAAAAGAGGCGATGTAAGGCGCTTCTTCTCACGGCCTATCTGAGGGTCGGCAAAGGTAATCCAGACCTCAGAAACTTCGTCCCGGCCGAAAAGAGCCTCAATGAACTCGATTCTCGTGCGCAGGAACGCCACATTCGAAAGATAATGCTCCTCGGCATACTTCGCGCCTTTCCACAGACGGGCACCTTTGATGTCCACACCTATATAATTGATGGACGGATTGCGCAGGGCGAGGTCTATTGTGTACTCTCCCTTGCCACAACCGAGTTCCACCACAATCGGGTTGTCATTTTTGAAAAAATCGCTTGCCCAATGCCCCTTAATCGGATGATCCTTCAATGTTCCGTCCTTCTTCAAGAGTTCACCATCATGCCCGGTGGTGTCATCTCCTGCCGCGTCGTCAACTTTCACCACAGCGAGGACATCGGCGGCGGATGGTTGGAGAAGGCAGGAGAAAGTCTCATTCTCCCTGAACTTTCGGAGCTTGTCCTTTCCCATTTCCGTTCTGTTCTTTATTCTGATTCTGATTGTTGCCGCGGTTTCTGTTTCGGCCCCAGCCACGCTGTTCGCCATTTCCGCGGTCGCCATTTCCGTTGCCACCATTTCCGCTGCCACCATTTCCGCGGTCACTGTCGCCTTGACCTCCGTTTCTGGTCTGACCTCCGTTTCCGCCCTGGTAGCGTCCCCCACGTGACTTCTTCCTGCGACGTCCGACGTTATCGAAGCGCGAGATGCTGTCATCTCCTACTGCCGTAACAAATTCCGGCGCAACCGCCTCCGGTTCAGACTTGAGAGACTCCGGCTTGATGCCGTCACGGTTCATCTTCAGAATCTCGCGAACCTCGATTGCGGAAAGAGGGAACACGTTGGCCTGCGAGAACTTGTCGTAGGAAAAATACATCACCTCACGGAGAATGTCCGTCTTCATCAGGTAGGCGAGTCCGTCTTGGAATTCAAGCGGATTGAGCACCTTAGGGATGCGCGACTGGGCATCGATGTAGGATGCGGTCTCGTAGTTGAGGCAGCACTTGAGCTTTCCGCACTGTCCTGCAAGCTTCTGCGGGTTGAGCGAAAGGTCCTGCACCCTAGCTGCCGAAGTCGATATTGACTGAAAAGTGGAGATGTAATTGGAGCAGCAAAGCTCGCGTCCGCATATTCCCAGACCGCCTATAAGCCCGGCCTCCTGACGCGCACCAATCTGCTTCATCTCGATTCTGATGTGGAACTCGTCAGCAAAAACCTTGATGAGCTGACGGAAATCCACGCGCCCGTCGGCGATGTAGTAGAATATGGCCTTGGTGCCGTCGCCCTGAAACTCCACGTCCCCGATTTTCATGTCCAGACCGAGCTCCACCGCAATCTGACGCGCACGTATCATCGTCTCCTGCTCCCGTCCGATGGCCTCCTGCCACTTCTCGAGATCATAGGTCTTTGCCCTGCGGTAGATTTTTTTGAATTCACCGTTCTCCGTAGTCAGCCTGCGGCATTTCATCTGGCGTGCCACTATGGCGCCCTCAAGCGTCACTATTCCGAGATCATGCCCCGTGTTGGCCTCCACCACAACAAGGTCGCCGGTCTTTATGCTCTGCCCGGAGGCATTATAGTAGATGCCCTTGCGGGTGTTCTTGAAACGGACTTCGAAATAGTCCTTATACTGTTCCTGAGCCACTCCCGGAAGCCAGTCATAGACTTCCATTTTGCAGCAGCCAGGTCTATAGTGGCAGTTGAGCTCGCCCTCATCGCTCCTTTCGACGGTGCACCCGCGCGAGCAGTCATATTTTTTTGCTTCGTTATCGTTGTTTTCCATAATATGTTGTTATATAGCGACAAAAATCCTGTCCACAAGGTCACAGAACAGAATCTTCGAATTTACGTTGCGGTCTATGAGCGAAACGGTCCGATCAAGAGCGGTCTCGACCTTCATGCAAAAGGAGGTCCCGAATCTTGAAGATGCGACCTCATAGAAAGCGGTTTCTTCCGGAAGCACTCCGGCAAGCGCCTTCTGGTTTTGCCCCAGAAGGAAAATCCTGCGAATGCAAGCCGAAAGATAGGCACAGAACGCTTTCTGGCGTTCCCTTGATGGCAAAGCCGCGGCCGCCTCGCCTACTTCAAGCGCAGAAAGAAGGTCTCTGCGGGCAACCGCATCAAGCAACGAGGACACGAGAGAGAAGAACTCCTCATTTCGACGTTCTTCGCCTCGCACTCGCGACGCCTCTTCCTTGGTTAACGGTAGCACGCGCATGCTCTGGCAACGGGAGAACACCGTCTGCATCATTTTCTCAGGAGCATGGGTAACAAATACGAAAACTGTCTTCTCCGGCGGTTCCTCCACAAGTTTCAGCAGTTTGTTCGCAGCCGTAGGGTTCATTTTTTCCGGAAGATAGCAAAGCACGGCCTTGTAGCCATCCTCAACGGCGGTGAGGGACATTTTCGAAATTATAGACTTGGCCTCACCAAGGGCTATTTCGCCTTTCTTGCCCTCAATTCCAAGAGCCTCCTGAAGATCTTCCTCACAAAAATAGGGATTGCTGAGCACAAGAGCACGCCACCATGTCAAGAAAGAATCCGACGTCGGCTTGTCATCACTAACTTTAGCGCTCTTGTTTACCGGAAACACGAAATGCACGTCCGGATGAATCAGTTTGCTCATCTGACGGCAAGACGGACACTCCCCGCAGGGTTCTCCGCCGGCACGATGGCGACAATTGAGATATTGCAGGAATGCGAGCGCAAGGGCAACGGCACCACAACCATCGTTCTCATAGAGAAGCATCGCATGCGGCACCCTCCCGCTGTCGACCATCGACACGAGCGTGCGTTTCAGCGCATCATTTCCTGTTATCTCATCAAATTTCATATCTATTGGGGGGGGTGGCAGTGTTACTTGTTCCGCATGGCGGTGAAGCGGGCAAGGTCGGCAAGCATCTCGCGTTCCTTTGACGGAGCAAGAAGCGAAATCGCTTCTATGGATTTTCCAACAAAGCCTTCAAGTTTCTTTTCGGCAAACTCAACACCATGGTTTTCAGCAACAAACGAGACTATCCTCTCCCTATTCTCCGGACATTCAGGCACATCCCTGACCCACCCGCGAACTTCTGCCTCATGTTTTGGAGCAGAGGCAATGGCCCCGAGCAGCGGCAGGGTAATCTTCTGTTCAAGAACATCCACCCCGAGCGGCTTGCCGACCGAGTCGGTCCCGCAGTAATCGAGGATGTCGTCCTTAATCTGAAAGGCATAACCGAGGCTTACGGCGTAGTCCCGCACCGCTTCCCGGCACACGCCTGAGGCATTGACCGAAATTGCCGCCGTCACTGCAGCGGCCTCAAACAGCGATGCTGTCTTGCTGTAGATTATCCGCAGATAGTCCTCATAGTCCGTGTCGGCAGTCTGCGCCTTCTGAAGCTGAAGCATCTCGCCTTCCGCAAGGCAACTGAGTGTTCTGGAAAATATGCGCACCACACGCGGATCACAGCCGGAGTCGCTATCTCCGAGAATGAGCCGGATTGCCCTCACCAGCCAGAAATCCCCTACCAGTACCGATGCAGAAGGCCCGAGCAGGGAGCGCACCGTCGGATTTCCCCTACGCATATCACTGCCATCTGCCACGTCGTCGTGGAGAAGAGTGGCGTTATGCAGAAGTTCGGAAGCCGCGGCGTAGCGCTTCGAGACCTCCGGAAGCGGGCTTAGTTTCTGCCCGGGGACATAGGTGTCGGCCGAACGAAGGCAGGCGCGGGAGACAAGCAGAGACAACATCGGACGCAGTTGCTTGCCACCATGAGCCATTATCGCCCCGTTGGTGATGTTGAGTAGCGCGATGTCGCTCTGGAGCACTCCGGTCATCAGTTCCTGAACCGCAGTCCAGTCACTTCCAAGATAATCCTTGACAGATTCTATGTTCATATTCTCCCCTTCCGTTCCCGCCGTGAACTCGCGTTTCTTTCTAAAACAATACTGCCAATGAAATGGTCACTCCACCAAAACGGCTCTTGTCGCCGATTGAATTCTTCATCTTCGCGGCAAACGAGTTGACATCGGTAATTTCCTGTTTAGCATCGAAGAGTGTTCCGAAGTTCCAGTTATATCTTGCGGAAACCTGGAAATGCCAAACCTCCACACCGGCTCCGAGTCCGATTCCGTATTCCCAGCGGTTCAATCCCGTCCAGTTGTTCTTCTCGGATTCGCTGCCCTTGTACTTGTTGTTCAGGGCATAGCCAAAGAACGGCACACACTCGAAATAAGGCCTCATAATCAGAAGATCCGGTCCCCACTGGACAGAAACCGGCACTTCAAGATAGCCTGCGCTGTAGTCGAAAGACGCGATTCCCTCTGTCGTGGACGGCACACTGGTTCCCTTCACATGATACATCAAAGACGGCTGCACCGCAAAACCGAGCGGAAGCGAGAGCTTGAACGTTGCACCGACATGATACTGAGTGTCCTTCGTGAGTTTCCAGTCGCTTGACTTTGCGGAAGAGAATGTCGCTCCACCGATTACACCATAGTTAAACTGTGCGCTTGCGTTCGCAGCAAAGAGCGCAGACACGGCGAGAACCGCCAAAATTGAAAATATCTTTTTCATATAAAACTACAATATAGCATCCAACTTAACGGTAATGTTCGCCTTAGGCTGCGCACCGACGAGCCTGTCCACCAACTTGCCGTCCTTGAAGAAAAGCAGTGCAGGTATGCTCATAATGCGGAACTGCCCTGCGAGTTCGCTGTTTTCGTCGACGTTGCATTTTCCGACGAACGCACGTCCCTCATACTCATTCGCGATTTCCTCGATTGTCGGGCCGAGGGCACGGCACGGGCCGCACCATGTCGCCCAAAAGTCAACGAGCACCGCACTATTTGATGAAATAATCTCCGCGAAGTTCGCGTCATTCACAATATGTTCCATAATCTTAATCGTTTATGTAATTAAACAAATGTAGTCCGTCTTCACAAAAACGTGAAGTCCAGACTACAAATATAACACTTTTAGTTTCTTTTTGGTCATATTCTTCGCTTTGTTCGTCATTTAAACTCCTCACAAAACGGGAAAATCTGCCTAAATCGACTTTTCGACGTTCCAGACAAAAGCACGGAGACCAAGTTCCGGATATTCCGTATTCTTTGCAGAAAGCCCGTCAAGGATGCCGTCAACCTTCTCGTCCGGGACGACGGCAAGCATCGCATTGTTAAGAGTCGGCCACGCATGGGTCCCCTGATGAGGTTCTCCCGTCTCGGAACCGCGTCCGGTGATTTCGTTCCACATCGTGTAGCCCTTGCAGCCATGAGCCTCAAGGATGTCGGCGAGTTCCATGTTGTACGCCTGATTATATGCTATAAATATTGTCTTCATATATTAAATGTTTCTGTCATCTGACCATCTCTTTCATATTACGCATTCTTCGCTGCAATTCTGGCGGCCTTGCGGGCGCGGCGTCGGTTGCCGGCTTCGACGAAGGAGGTGTAAACCGTCGGGATGATGATGAGGGTCACGAGCGTGGAGACAGTAAGACCCCATGCCACTGTGATACCGAGCGAACGCCACATCTCCGAGCCCTCTCCTGTGCCGATTGCCATAGGAACCATACCGAGAACTGTGGTAAGGGTGGTCATGAGTATAGGGCGGAGACGGCTCTTGCAGGCCGTGACAACGGCTTCCTTGACTTCATAGCCACGTTCCTGAAGCAGGATGGTGTAGTCGATGAGCACGATACCGTTCTTCACGACAATACCCATGAGGATAATCACTCCGATCAGGGCCATCACTCCGATAGCCGTGCCCGTAATCATACATCCGAGGGCGACTCCGGTGAGCGCGAAAGGAATGGAGAACATGATGACGAACGGACTCATCAGGGACTCGAACTGCGATGCCATCACCATATAGACGAGGATGACAATCAGGATGAGGAGCGTGATGAGATCGCCAAAGGTATCCTGCTGATCTTCGATGTCTCCGGCAATATTCACCGTAATCTCAGACGGGATGGCAGTGCTGCCGATGGCGTTGTTGGCGACTACTACCGCGTCGGAAAGGGCGTAGCCTCGGGCGACATACGCCGTCACTGTCACGAGACGCTGACGATCCTTCCTCTCGATTTTAGGCGGAGTGGAAGTCTCGACGACCCTGCCGAGGTCCTTCACCTTGATTGAGGCTCCCGTAGGGGTATAGACCACAATGTTCTCTATGTCGGCGATGCTGGTTCGGAACTCTTTGGCATAACGGACACGAATGTTGTATTCCTCTCCGTCCTCGCGATAGAAGGACGACACGGAACCCTTGATTGCCGCACTGACTGCAGCAGCGGCTGTTGTGCTGTTAAGCCCGTTGATCGCAAGTTTCGTGCGGTCGAAATCCACCTGATACTCAGGAGTGTACTCATCGCGGCTCACGACAGCCTCCGAAAACGCAGGGTCATCGCGAAGCTTTGAGGCAAGCTGCGCGGCGATGTCGTCGGTCTTAGTGAAGTCGTAGCCATAGACTTCGAGTTTCACTGACGTAGAGCCGCCCATTCCCATGCCGCCTTCCATGACGGTAAACTTCTTTATCTGAGGATATGAGTTAAGGATAGCCCTTATGTCATCCGATATTTCGGACGATGTGCGCACACGTTCCTCCATACTTCCGCAGTCGATGTTGACGGAGATGATGTTGGTTCCGTTGTTCTGCATTGAGGCGAATGCGTTGTCAGAGTCGGCCTGTCCGAGAGAATAGCTGTAAACTTTGATTTCTGGGGCGGCAGCAATGACTCTCTGATAGATTTCCGCCGCAAGTTCGCGCGTCACGTCCTGTCCTGTCCCGACCGGAAGTTCGATGCTTGCGCGGAGACGTCCGGAGTCGGACTGAGGGAAATATTCGGTCTTCATGTGCGGAATGTAAAGCGCAATGGAACCGATGAATATGGCGAAAGCGACGCAAACGACAACCGTGCGATGCCTTACCGACCAATGGATGACATGTCCATAACCTCTTGTAATCCAAGCGATGAACTTATTGATGTTTCCGAACACGAAGGTGTAGACCTTTCCGTGGTTCAGTTTCAGACGAAGCATACGGGAGCACATCATCGGCACAAGGGTAAGCGCTCCGGTGGTGGAGACAATCATGATGATTGACACAATCCAGCCGAGCTGGCGGAACATGATTCCGGACATTCCTTGAATCATCGTCAATGGAAGGAACACAGCAAGCATGGTGAGTGTGGACGCGATGACGGATATGCCGACTTCCTGAGTTCCGTGAACTGCAGCCTCCTTTGGTTTCTCTCCCCTCTCGATGTGTGTCGTGACGTTCTCAAGCACCACTATGGCATCGTCGACAACCATACCGATGGCGATGGAAAGGGCTGACATTGATATGATGTTCAGCGTGTTGCCTGTCGCGAACAGATAGATGATAGACGCAAGCAGGGAAATAGGAATCGCAAGCACGATGATGAACGTCGCCCTCCACCTTCCGAGAAAGAGGAACACGATGAGAGCCACCACAAGGAAGGTGATTATAATCGTCTCTTTCAGAGAGTTGATGGAATTGATGATGTTTCGTGAACTGTCGACGACAGTGGTTATCTTTATGTCGGAAGGCAGGGTCTCCTGAATATGAGCCATTGCCTTCTTCACCTTCTTTATGACGTTTACGGTGTTGGCGCCTGACTGCTTCTGAATGACAATCTGCGCACCCTGCACTCCGTTGGTATAGGCTTCCTGGGATCTCTCTTCAAGGCCGTCGTTCACTGTCGCGACGTCACGCAGATAGACTGCCTCGCCACCGGAATAGCCGACGACAACATCAAGCATCTCCTCAGCGCTGTCGAACTCCTTTTCGATACGGAGCGTGTAGGTGTCCGAGCCGATGTCGATGTTTCCGGAAGGAACGTTCTTGTTCTCGTAGGCGAGGACATTGGAAATTCCCGCGACGGAAAGCCCATACGCCTGAAGTTTGTTCGGGTCGCAATAGACCTGAATCTCACGCTTCGGAGCTCCGGAGACAGACACTGTACCGACTCCTGACACGCGGGCGAGCGGAGTAGATACCTTGTCGTCCAGAATTTTCTCAAGGGCAGGTATGCTCTGGTTCGCCGTCGCGGAAAAGATTATGATCGGCATATCGTCCGCACTGAACTTGAATATGACCGGGACGGATGCGCCGTCTGGCAGGCTCGAATTCACCATATCCAGTTTGTCCCGGACATTGTTGGTAGCCTCGTCGATGTCGACGCCGTATTCAAATTCAAGGGTTATGATGCTGACATTCTCCTTTGATTGAGAGGTGATATGCTTGAGGTCACTCACTCCGTTGAGCGAGTTTTCGAGAACCTTCGTGAGGTTCGTCTCTATGTCTTCGGCACTTGCTCCCGGGTAGGACGACATCACCATGATGGTGTTCGCATCGAAGTCCGGGAAGTTGTTGATGGACAGATTCATCAACGAGAAGATGCCGAAGATCGCGAAGGCCGTGAATATCAGGGCCGTCGTAACCGGATTATCAACCGCTTTTCTGTATATGCTCATGATGTTATTCTGCTATTGTAACTTTGACGCCATCCTTGAGACGGACCTGACCTTCGGTGACAACCTTGGCTCCATCCTCGATTCCGGAAAGAATCTCATACATAGAGTCGATGCGGCGGCCGAGCTTCACATTCTGGTAAGTGACAGTTCCGTCCGCGTTGAGGATATAGACGAACCTTTCTCCGGAGCCTGTCTGCTTTACGATTGCTGTGTCCGGAACGACCACGCTGTTGTTCACTCCGAACTGAACGGTCACACGTGCATACATTCCAGGACGGAGAACATTGTCCTTGTTCGGAACGATGACCTCAACGTTGAAAGTGTGCGTGGTTTCGTTGATTGTCGGATATATACGGTTGATTTTGCCGGCGAAAACCTTGCCCGGGAAGGCATCAACGGTGATATTCACCTCGTTGCCCTTCTTTACCTTGGAGTAGTCGCTCTCGGAGATTCCGACGAGGAGTTTCACTGGAGCAATCTGCTCGACGGTATAGATTGGCTGGCTCATGGAGTACATGTCACCCTTGTCGTAGTTCCTTGCGGTCACCACTCCGTTAATCGGCGAACGGAGAATGGTGTTCTGAAGAAGATTCTCGTAGCTGGTCTTGCTGACCTTGTAGGAAAGCTCGATTGCGTCGAGATCTGACTTTGAAAGTCCGCCCGCATCGTAGAGCCCCTTGAGGCGGTTGTACTCGGTCTCGTTGTTCTTCATCTGAAGTTCGGCCTGCTGGAGCTGAAGCTTGTCCATTTCTGCAAGTATCTGACCTGCACGGACGAAGTCTCCGACCTCAACATTAATCTTGCTGATACGCATCGAGGTCTGCGGAGCTATGTTGTTCTTAGCGTAAGGCTCGACCGATGATGTATAGACAGAAGTCTGAGGTACATTCTGTTTCCCGACCGTAACCACAGTCACAAGCGGAGCTTCCTCCGCCACCTGTTCCACTGCGGCTGCAGCCGGAGCCGCCTTTTTCCCGTTACCGCAGGAGAGAGCCGCCATCACGGCTGCCGCAAATGCTAAATTTCTTGCTATCTTGTTCATATTCTTGATGTTTTCAAATTGTTTCGGAGTCTCCTCTCGTTTCGGAGTCTCCCCCGTTTTATTCTGTAAAATCCTGACCCAGAGTCTGTTCGAGCTGTGTCTTGGCCACGATGAAGTTATAGACCGCCTGGGATTCGGCAAGGCGGGCCTGCGTGAGGGCGAGCTGCGCGTCGTTCAGATCGGTGAGGGTCGCGCGTCCCACCTCGTAGGACTTCTCCGCGATGCTGTAGGCCTTCTCGGCTGAAGCGACTGCATCTTTTGCAGCATCGTAGCTCTTGACATTGGTTTCCATCGTGTTGAGTGACTGACGGATGGAAATCTTGAGATTCCGTTCTGTGGAGGTCATCTGAAGTCTCATCTGCTCGTAGCTGTTGCGTGCCTGGCGCACCTGGTTGAGACGTTTCCCACCGGAGAAGATAGGAATTGAGAGGCTCACTCCTACATAAGAATAAGGTGTCCACCTGTACTCCTTGAAATTGAAGTCGTTGGTCATCGCGTTGTAGCTGTAGTTGAACGCGAGGGCGAGGGTCGGAATGTAGGCATACTGCTGGGCCTTTATGCTCTGTGCAAGCTCATTCGCCTGAATCTCAAGCTGTTTCATAGTGGAGTTGCGGTCGAGCGAAATGCTGTCGGCCTTGGTGACGTCGGATGTCATATATTCGGAGTAGTCCTCAATAGCGCCCTCGACGTCGATGTTCATCTCAAGGTCAATTCCCATAACGGCCTTGAGTTGCCACAGGGCGAGGATTATCGAACTTTCTGCGTTATAGACGTTCGGGATGGCATTTGCGACGTTTGTCTTTGCGCGTGCCATGTCAAGGTCGGTGGCTTTCTGTACGTTGTATTTCTTTTCGGTCTCCGCGTAGTTGGTCATCGCGTTCTCGTACACCTCCTTATATACGTTGAAGGCTTCCTTTGAGAAAAGTACCGCATAGTAGGCGTTCTTCACCTGACTCACCATATCGAGGCGTGATGCACGAGCCTTTTCAACCGCGAGTTCGACGTCCATTCCGGAGATCTTGATGCTTTTCCACAGCTGCGCGTTCACGACCGGCATTGAAGCCGACACGCCGGCGCTCCACGTGTTCCAACGACCGACCTCAAGTCCTCCGTTGTTTTTGGATGATGAAGCGGTGCTGCCTGAGCCTGTTCCACTGCCTTCACCCGTGCCTGCTGTGCCGGACCCCGTGGAACCGGAGCCAGCTGCCGAGCCGCCCCCGAAGCTGCTCATGTCGAAGTCCATGTACATCACCTGTTTCTTGATTGTTCTCTGATAGGAGCCGGTAGCGTCAATCTGTGGGAAAAGAGAGGCGTAGGTGCCTTTCTTCGCATACTTTGTCCTTTCAATTTCCTTGTCCGCGACCTTCACGGCAATGTTCTCGCTCAGCGCAATCTTCAGCGCCTGTTCCAGCGATATGACCACCGGTGTCTCGGCCGAGTCAGCCTCTTCCAGAATGAGCTGCACCTCGGTCTTCGGTGTCTCCTTGCCGTCCTTCTTTTTCTTGTACTGGGCAAATCCTTCCAGCGGCAGGAGAGCAAGCGACGCTGACACAAGGCCAAACGCAATAATCTTCTTCATCTTGACCATTTTTGTTCTATATATTTTCTACACTAATTATCCGAACTGATGTTCCGCAAATCGGAAGACGACATCATACAACGCAATTCAAATTCGTGCAAATCAACGATTTATTACAAGTTGTATCCAGATATATACAAAAGAGATTCTCCGTTATTCAACAACTATGCCATAAGAGGGGAGCATAAAAAGCGGATTGCTGCGTTACTCGTCTTGATAAAATCCTCACAACCATAAGGTTGCTGCGGTTTCATCTTCACCGAGTGCCTTGCACTCCATCTTTTTATGCTCCCCTCTTCCTGTACTATTCTGCCCAGCCACGTCGAGAGGGCAATGGGCTTTAATATGCTGGAGAAGTTACCTACTTCGCGACGGGTTTGGCATAGTGGGTCGGCTGAGATTTCGGCTTTTCCGGATGGACTGCACGGGCAGGAAGCTTGCGGACGGCCGCATAGACGAGGAAACCGACACCGAGAAGGATGAACGGGATGCTTAGCCATTGTCCCATGTCGAGAAGCATATTCTTCTCGAATTCCACCTGCGGGTTCTTGATGAATTCGATGAGGAAGCGGGAACCGAAGCAGCCGATGAGGAACCAGCCGATGAAGAAGCCACGGTGCACCTTGTCCAGTTTCTTTTCATAGACGAGGACGAGGACTATGCCGAGGATGAGGTAGCAGAGAGCCTCGTAGAGCTGGGTCGGATGGCAGGCAAGGCCTTCGGGATGCTCAGCGCTCGGCCCGTAGAGCTGCACCCACTCGTAGGAGCGTGGAAAACGGAATCCCCACGGAAGGTTGGTCGGGCCGCCGAAAATTTCGGAATTGAAGAGATTTCCCAAACGTATGAGCGCCCCGGCGAAACATACTGTAATGGCGAGCCTGTCCATAATCCACACAAAGTCGAAGTCGTTCTTCCTGCCGAATTTGTGCGCGAACCATATCATCGCGATAATCAGAGCGATTGCTCCGCCGTGACTCGCGAGACCGCCCTTCCACGGCATGAAAATCTCCGCGAAGCCCGCCCACGAGCCGAAGTAATAGTCCGGCTGATAGAAGAGGCAGTGTCCCAGACGCGCCCCGACAATCGTGGCAATCAGCAGAGTGTAAAGCAGATAGTCCAGAAGCGGACTGACCTGAATCCCCTCATTTTTGAAAAAATGTCGGAATATGTACCAACCGATTATGAATCCCGAAACGAAGAGAATCGAATAGTACCGGATTGAAAGCCCGCCGATATGGAATATTTCCGGATCGACATTCCAGGTTATCGCCAATATGTCTAACATAACGTTCGTATAATTTAAACTTTGCCCGACCATGTTCCGGACAGACGGGCAAAGTTACGATATTTTACGAAATATGCGAAATCGCGGAGAAATCCTGAAATATTCTGACTACAGATTGCTCAGATCAGTGACCTCAAGCGGAGATTCGATGGCCTTGAGGGCGGCGGTCTGGGCTATCGGGGCGTTGGAGTCGGTGACGGGAGTGGTGTAGTTGGTGTGCGATGTGTCGGAAGTCGGGAATCGGTAGGTGTTGGTGGACATGGTCTTGCCTACGCAGGGGCCGAGGATGGTGTCAAAAACGGTGCAGTTCGCCGCGTAGCGGGTGATGCCCTTGTCGAGGTGGAAGAGGTCGCGGGAGAGGTCCATACCATTGTCGATGTTGAGACTGGTCGTGCGAAGGTTCTCGACGGCGGTGCCGGTGGCGATGAGCCATTTGATGCCGGTCTGTTCCAGAAGCAACTTAACGTGAGAGGTCATCGCGGCGTACATGCGGCTACGGTCGTTGTGCCACCATGTCTGGAGGAGTTCGCTGCCGGTCGCGAAGGTCTGTGACATGAGATAGACGAAGATCGGTTCCTTGTCCGGCTGCTTGGCGCGGATTTTCTCCATCAGTCCTTTTACGGCCTCAATGCCCTCAAGATGTCTGTCAAAGCCCGCCCAGGCATACCTTGTGCCGGTATATTCCTGCATCACGACGATGTCGTAGGGCTTGCCGCTATCCCAGAAGTCCGCGAGGGAACTATTGCAGTTAGCGGTGTTGTAGCTTTGGTCGCCGTCCCATTTCTCGTAGCCCGGCTCCAGTTTGTAGCGCAGGCAGACTTTCGGGTTGTCGAAGTTCTGGTTGTAGCCCACGAGGGTGTAGCCGCCGTGGTAGGCGCGTTCCATGGAGAAGTTGGTGATGCCGGCGGCGTTTAGAATGCCGGGGAGATGCTCGGTCGCATCAAGGGTGAAGCTGTTGCCGATAAAGAGCACGCGGATTGTCTCCTGTCCCACCGGAAGTGCCGGTTTCTCGTCTTTCTTTCCGTCATCCTTGTTCTCGTCCTTGCCAGGCTTTGACGGAGTCTCGGTGTTTCCGCCGCCTGATGGATAATGTGACCTCTCCGGAGCCTTTTCACACGAACATAATGAGGTAAGCATCAGCGCCATAGCCAATGCGAGTATATCATTTCTTTTCATACTTTTTCAATTATTTAAAAACAAACAAGATGACCTAACAGGCTTTGAATCAGATTTTTGAGGATAGATTTGTCTTTGAAGAGGGAGCATACCGGGCGTATGCGACCGATGAGAAAACGAATATAGACCAAAAAGATGATTTAAAGCCCAGATACTGTGATCCAATACTGCGGATTCTTCTCGCCGGTCGAAACCACGGCATCCTCGCCTCCCTCAACGTCAAAGAGCGCAAAGTTCAGCTTCAGCTTTCCGCCGATGACATTCACTGCAGAGCGCGGTACCGCAATCTCGGCGAGCCAGCCGTTGTCGGTGTCGGATTTGGATGAGAGCGTCGCGTCGTAGCTGACCGCCGCGGAAGTTCCCTTGTCCTGCTCAAGCCATCCGCCGGCATAGCCGCCCTGGTTGCGCAGCCCTGAAAGACCGATCTTTGCACGGAAAGACTTGGTGTTCAGCGTAGTCTGGTCCGCAGGAGCGAGAAAAACCTGCACATAGTCGTCTTTGGAGACGTTCTCGTCGAGACATTCTATGAGGAAATAGATATTGTCGGCATCGGCGGAGCAGCGAAGAGTCGCTTGTGCCTGACATTTGGAGCCGACAAAGAGAGCCTCGTCCGTAGGAAGCCAGTCAGCGTTGTCGCCATCGACCTTGACGGAATGCGAGGACGCCTTGATGTTGTGGTTAAGGCAAAGACTTGCCATCGCCATCTTCACATCGGATGCGTCAGCACTATTTCGCATCAATGCCACGACCTCATGATTGTTCTTCATACACATCGCGCCCCAGCTGCCCTTCACTCCCGGAAGTGAGATGAAAGGCTCGTTCCAGTTGCGGGCCTCGGAGTCACCGATGCGCATACGCTGATAGGGCTGCGTGTCCGTATAAGTGAGAACCGTCTCGCCGGAAGGGAACTGCTTGAGGTCCGGACCGACTCCTACCCAGAGGTCAAGAGCACGTTCCGCCGGGCCGACTTTTGCGGACTTGACATCGAAGCCGCTGCCATTGCCCTCATCGCCGGTGATATAATCCCACTTTCCGTCCTTCGGAGACCAGGCGAAAGCAATTTTGAAGTGTTTGCCGGTTTCGTCATTGACATAAGCCGACTCGAAAGCGCCGGCAAACTGATTGCTGCCGTTGAGAATGACAAGCGCCGGCATCTGGTCGGTAAACAGCCATTTGTTTTGCTGTTTGCTGTACCAGGTATGACGTATAATCCGCAATGGGTCAGCATTTTTCACAGACGGAGTCCACGTGATGCCACCATCGGTCGAGCGCACCATGGAAGTGCCGGAGTGGCTGCCTGAAATCCACGGACGGGACTCGGAGAAGAAGCACTGGAGTTCACCGGTGGCAAGTTCGAGAATCATCGCCTCCCAGTTCGGACCATGATGGATTTCGTAAGGCTGGCTCCAAGTCTTTCCGCCGTCAGTGCTGCGAATCATCTCGATGCCGTGCTCGTAGCGGCAATTGTAGTTGCCATAGGACTTGGCATTGCGGTAGGAGGCGAACAGCAAGATGTCACCATTTTTCCTGACGAATCCGTTTCCATTGGTGTACATCCTTGTGTCCTCGTTCCCAAGCCCGTTAGTCACCGTACGCGATTTGAACAATACTCCCTTCGCCGTCCATTCCTTCATGTCCGGACTCGTCGCCCAATAGACATTCCGTCCATTTCCGTAGTGGTCCGCACGGTCCTGACACATAAGGATATAGCTGCCGTCCTGAAGCCGTATCATACGCCCGTAGGTCGGCTCCGGAGTGGTCGTGACGCCGGAGCCGAGGCTGACGAATGTCCTGTAGTCCATCTTCAGCGACGACAGTTTCCAGTCCGCTGCATGAGAGTTTAGTTCATCCTTTCCCTGATTCAGCCGGGAAAAAGAAGTCAGTTCGAGTTTTTTGGGAACCGAGCTATTCGTGCCGCCGTTTCCATGAGACGACGGATTCTTCTCCGTCTGGCAGGCTGATATTGACACTGCGGCTAAAACGACCGCAAGGCTTATTGACATATATCTTTTCATTTCTTTCACATTTCTATCGTTCCGACATATTCTTTCCTGCGGCAGTCATCATTTCAGTGTGAGGCTCAACCATTCGGACGGATAGTCCGTGTTCTCGCCCTCGACGTCCTCGATGCTCCACGCCGGTTTTTCGGAGGTCTTCGCCTTGTAGTGATGACGCAGATGGCAGCGGATTTTCTCCCCGCCCGACGGTTTCCCGCCCAGACACTCCCAAGGAACGCGGAGTTTCACAGAATATCCCAAATCCTTGTCAGTGTCGTTGTTCAATGTGCCCGCAACCTCAACTTCGTTCGTAACTCCCCAAGCTATAGGCTTCCACGCGATATTGTCATCCACATAAACCTTATACGCGCCTCTTCCGTTCACAACGACCTTCCGCTGCGGCTGTCCGTCCCTCGCAAGAAGAATTTCCACGGCATCGGAATTCTCGGTCGTCAGTGCTGTCAGAACAGAATCGTAAAGGTAGGAATATAAAATGAAATTATCGTCGTCATATCCGAAATCCGCATACACGGAAGATGGAAAACTGTGTCCGAGGAACCAGAAATCGTTGTTCTCACGGTTGAAAGAGGCTATTCCCTGCAGTTCGCGGTCGCCCTTCGCAAGAGTCTTGGAGCGGTTCAGACGGCCTATCTCGGAGCGGACGAGCCCACGTACACTGCCGTCCTTGCGGTACTTGACAGTGCCTGTTGCAATCACGGAGTTCTCACCTATGCAGTCAATCGACCCCCAGTAGCCGTCGAAAGGAGATGTCGGATTACGGAAGTTATCGGCTTTTTTGTCGCCGATGAACACCCAGATGCCCTGCTCTCCCTTGTAGGTGCCGTTGCTCAGGACAAGGACCTCGCCTGTCGTGAGTTTTGCACTATAGGGGCCGTAGCCGTAGAAGTCCTTGTTAATCTGTTTCTTGGCAGGCCATTCCGGTCCTCCGTGGGCGCGTATGGCAGCATGGTCTCCGTGCCAGTTCGTCTCCATGTCGGTTTTGACGATGTAGGGCGACTGGTCCACCACCCACTTGCCGTGCCAGACCTCGTAAGGGATGGCTATTCCGGCATTGTCGTCGAGGCACACACCCGTCGCCATTCCGTCGTAGGTGGAGCGGTCGTCGCGGGTGCGGGAGATGGTCTCGTTGTCATCGATGTCGCAGACAGACTTTCCCTGCCAGGTCTTTCCGCCGTCAAATGAACGGATGATGACAACCTGGGGCGCTGACATGCCGTCTATGAGCTCCTGTGATGAGGTTATGAACATCTGGATTTCGCCGGACGGAAGTTGGAGAAGGGCCGGTTCCCAGCAGCGGCCGACATAGACCGGCTGTGCCTTGCCCCATGTGCGCCCGAAGTCGTCCGAGAACATAATCTCTATGCCGCAATTGACGTTGGTGTTAGGCAAGTCGTTGTAGCCCAGCTTGTAGCGCCACTGATAGGCAAGCATTATGCGACCGTCCTGAAGCTCGATAAAGTCGGGGTTCACATAGGTCTTGAAGTCGTCGCCTACGGTGGAGGTCGCCGGATGGGTCTTTGTGAGCATCACCGCGTCGGACCATGTGCGGCCGTTGTTCTCACTCCTGCGGGTATAAAGGTCCCAGCCGAAATGGTCGTTTTCGAAGGACATCAGGAGAGAGCCGTCGGAGAGGCGTTTGATTCTCGGATAGTAGAGGTTCTCTTCGGTGAACGGGGTTATGGTGCCGACTTCTTCGCTGCATGAGCTGACATGTGCAGAAGTATGTTCCGTGTATGTCGTTCTGTCCCAAGAGATTCGCACATCGCTCTCCGCCGACTGCCGCTCTGTTTTGCAGCAGCCGAGAACAAGAGAGGAAGTGAGAATGAAAAGTATTGCTGAGGAATATCTCATACTAATTCAAGTTTCGCAAATGTGTATTTCTTTTTCGGGATTATTTGGTCCACAATGAAACGCCTTCGGTGTCGCAGTTTCCGAACGAGATGAGGTAGTCATTCAGATTCTCAGCAGTTATGGCCATTGCGGGCTCGAATCCCTTGTAAGCTATACTTCCACAGAACTTGGTACCCGTTATGCTGAGGGCCTGTGATGCCGCGCCATTGGAGTAACAGCCACCGGCAGCGACTCCTAAGTATGGAATTTCTGTCTTGGGAAGAGCGATTTCCACAGAGTATTGTCCGCCGGTAATGCTGCTGTTGTGACGCAGGTGACCGATAACGCCACCCACAGCGGCAAGTTTCAGAGCATCAAGCTCAAGGGAACTGTCCTCAAACTTCGTTTCAGCAGAACAATTCTCAATCGTAGCGTGGGATGTCATTCCGGCAATACCTCCGAGGATTACGGACTGATTTATATGACCGCCGCGGAGCGTGGATTTGCTTGTGCAGCCGGAAATGAGCGCCGGGCTGTCGGCAAAGCCGTTTACATAGCCGATTATGCCGCCTGTGACTCCCATTCGGGCGCAAGACGTGGCTTTACCATCACTCCACCCTTGAGTGAGGAATGCGGAGCATTCGATGTCGCCGGTGTTGTGGCAGTCGCGTATCTGAAGATAGACATTGTAGCCATCCACATCAAAGGCACCGCCGGCTTTGAGCTGATAATAGTTTGCGGCACGGCCAACGATTCCTCCGATTGCCGAACAAGAGTTGAAGCCGTTGGAGTCGTCTTTTCTGACGATGGCGCCCTCATTGCGACAGCCCTCGAAGAGAGGATATGCAGACGCAGTTCCGTTCTGAACGATGGCGCAGATTCCTCCGATGGCAAATTTGTTAAGATAGGACTTGGCAGCTCCGGCCTTGTTCACGGTGATGTTTCCGGTGTTGGTGCAGTTGCGGAATGTGCCGACGCTTATCTTTGACATGTCCTTGGCATATTCGGCGGCATCTGCGGCAAAGCAGGCAAGTCCGCCTATATAGGTGACAATCTGAGCCTTAGAAACATTGTACGCAACATTTATGTTGCCCTTCTGCTGGCAGTCCTCAATGAGTCCTCCGTTCATTATGACTATTCCGCCAATCATATAGGGCTCGTTGATGTCCGTAAGATTGATTTCTATGCCATTTATGATGTTTCTGATTGTTCCGCGGTTATATTGGGCGACAGCCGCCGTGCTCGGGCCTGAAGGGTAGGAAGCCTTCTTGAGTTCACCCTCAAGCACAAGATTCTCGACTACGCCGTCCTTTGCGATGACGGTGAAAAGCGGAACCGTGGTCTCGTGCTGGATTATTTTATGCCCCTGACCATTGAAGATGCCGTCCCAGTCGTGAGGTTCCTTGGTGGCGCCGACCCTTTGGAGACTCGTGGTGACCTCAATGTCAGCACCGAGTTTCACCTCGCCATCAGTGTTTTTCCATACGGAGTAGTCGCCTTTGTCAACGGCGTTGGCAAAGGCCTTCCAGCCCATCTCTGTGGTGATTTCCTTGAGAGAAGCCTTCGCGAGGTCAAGCTCTGTAACCGCGGAGGTTCCGCCCACCTTTGCTTCAACGGAGATTTCTTCGAAGGTGTATCTTGCGGCGCTGGTCTCGACAATGGCCTTGCCGGTGTAGCTGCCCGGAGCCAAGAGCGCGATGTAGATAGTTTTTCCTGTCCCCAACTCGCTGACGATTTCTGGAATCACGGTTACTGACTTTTCACCGAGGTCGGCATTTTTTACAACAGGTGTTTCGCCTGTGATGTCATAGACAAGCTTCCCGGCCAAAGCGGTTCCACTGGAAATGAAACTGATGCTCTGGACAGTCTCGGAGGCATGTGCGCCTGATGCGTCGCTGACGCTAAACTCCACACATGGGGTTATATCCCTGAATATCACCGGATTTTCAAGGCTCACGCTCTCATCCGGGGCAGGAAGAGTCTCGGGACCTGCCACCGCGATGGTGAGCTCAGGATTGCGTTCACCGCTCTTCGGAACGCTCTGTTCAGATGGAATTGTGAAGGCAATATTATCGAGCGAGGTCACCTCCGTCGAATATGGAGCGTAGGCAAAGAGTTTGTCTCCCTCGGCGAATGTGTTCACTTTTGTTTCGTAGCGTGATGTCTCCGCGGAGAGTTTTGCCGGGACATTTTCCGTAGCCTTGACGCCGGTTATGAATACGCCGACAGTCTCCACTCCCACAGGGGAAGCGAAACTCAGGGATATTTCATCCGGAAGCGGCTTAGAAGCCGGCCCGTCCGGATTTTCCGGTTCGTTCTTGTTGCATCCGAGCAGCGCGGCCGTCATTGCCGTCGCTGCCAATGCTTTCAGTATGTTTTTGGTTGTCATGTTGTTATATTATTATTTTCCGTTTTTTAGGTGAACCTTTTCCTCTATATTTCAGAAAAGTGAGGGGAGCAGATTATTTGTTCCAATATGTGATACCGGAAGTATTCAATGTCTTCGGACAATAAAGTGCGGCGTTTCCGACGGTTTCCTGCGTGACTTCGAGTTTTCCCGCGCCTTTGTTGTAAGTCAGATTTGCCCTTATCTGAATGCCGGTGTATGTCGGGGTGCCGGACTTGACAAATCCTTGAAGGACTCCGATGCCAACAGGAGTCGGAGTGAGCGAGCCGGAAATATCAACGAAGCTATCCTTGACAGTCAATGTGTTCAGTGACGAGCCTACAATGCCGCCGACTGCTGAAAACTGGGGATCTGAGGAAGACAGACTTGAATCGCCAAATTCGACCTTCACAATCGCATTTTCGATGTTGGCATAGTTTGTCTGGCCACAGATTCCGCCGAGCAAGCAATTCTTTGCATAGCCTCCGAGGAGCCTTCCGGTATTTGTACATCCTATTATATCAATAGATTTTGCTTTAAGACCATTTGCATACCCAACAATTCCGCCAGTGGCACCGACACGGGCGCCGCTCTGTCCGCTTATCAATGGAGCCGTACTATACGAAGCATTTTCTAACACAGCGGTATTGGTGCAGTTTTCAATCTTCACATAGTAACCCTCCGTAATATTTAGGGCAATTTGATTAGATGTATTTGGAGTATAATAATTCGATATTCTTCCGATTATTCCACCCATAGCAACAGCTCCGTTAGAAGAGGTTTTATCCTTATCAGCAACCGAGATATCGCCAGTGTTATGGCAAACTGAGAATACAGAGTATCCATCCTTCGAGCCTTTATGAACTATCGCACAGATTCCACCAACTGCAAATTTTGCCAGAGACGCAGCTTTGGTACTTGTTCTGCTAACATTTATCTCTGCCGCATTTGTGCAGTTCTCAAACCGCCCGACTGCCTTGGAAGTCGAGACTTCATCAGCATCCGAAGCAAAAGCCGCTATACCACCGACATAAAGCGTAGTCATCGCAGAAATATTTGCATTCACTGTTATGCTTCCTTCCTGCACACAGTTTCTCATTGTCCCGCCATTACACTTGACCATTCCGGCAATGGCTGAGCCGCCCGTAACATTGAGATCCGTCACCATCTTATTGGTTACATTCTCTATCGTACCTTTGTTTATCTGCGCAACAGCAGCGGAGCCGTAACCGCCGGCATTTGCCATCGATTTCTTGCTGCCCTCAAGTACGAGCTTGGAAACTGATGCACCTTCACTGATGACGGTGAACAGAGGGACGACGCTGGCATCCTGTTTAATCGTGTTGCCTTGCCCGTTGAATTTGCCGGTCCAGACCTTCTGGATTCGGGTGAAATAGGTCGGTGTGGAAATATCTGCACCAAGCTTGACTTCGCCATCGCCATCAACCCAAGCGGAATAATCTCCGGCATTGACCGCCATTGCAAAGACCTCGTAGTCAAGAGCGGATTTGATTTCTTTGGACTTGTCGGCACTGCTGCTTGAAAGGTCGGCCTTGATGGGCTTTACGGCGGCTCGGTTCGCTTCGATGGTCTTGTCCGCGTAGCGATAGAGGTTCTTGTCCGTCGAGATGTAGATATTGCCGATGTAGGTGCCCGGAACGAGCGTCATATAGACTTTGGCTGACTGTCCAGGAGTGAAACCGCCGTCTTTGAGAGATACGGTTACGCTCTTGTAGTAGGTTCCGGCTACTGTGTTCAAATCTCCAGCCTCAGTTACGGAAGTCAGGTCATAGATGCTGTTGTCCGTGGCAGGAAAACCGTTGCTTGAAACAAACTGCACGGATTTGAGTTTTTCGGTGGCAGGAACTCCGGTGATGTCAAATTCGAGAACAGCGCCGATGTGGCGGAATTTCAAAGGCTGCTCCACTGCGGCTCCAGCCCCGGGAAGAGTTTCCGGAACAGCAACCATCGGGTTGTTGGAACCATTGAAAATGTTTGGAGCTGTCTGAGTCTGGATGTACGGAACTTTTAGAGTGACCTTTGAGACATCTTTGCCTGCATTTTCTGCATATGGATAATATGCGCATAGTTGGTCTCCTGCATTATAGTTAGAGACTTTCGCTGCGAAATATGCCTTGCCCGCCTCGTCTCTTATCAGCGATGCCGGAACATTCGTGGATGAAGATGCGATGAAAATTCCGATTTGGTCGTCCTTTTCCCATTTAACTTCATAACCATTCACGCCGAATGTGGTTTTTGTCACTTCGTCAGCGGCGATGAGCAGTGTAACCTTGTCCGAGTCTTTTCCGGACACAGTGGTATTCTCCTGCAAGTCCTTGGTGCAGGAGACGGTGAGCAGCGCCGCGAGGACGGCTGCTGTGGATATCATATAATTCACTTTCATGGCTTTCGATACTCAAAGTGTCGTATATGCCCCGTCATGAGTCATGTTCTCGGTGCCTTCTGTGGCGCTATAGCCTGCCCCCCCCTGTGAGGTGGCGAAGCCGGCTTCTGTAAATACCGGAGTGACAAGCAGTTCCGGCGCTGCATACTCTATTTTGTTCATAGTTTTAGTCGTTTTGTGTTATTCTCTTATGTTTCTTAACGCTTGCTTAGTAATCGTAAAAAAATAACTTGAACAATTTGTATATCTTTATGGTCTATATTTATTTTCTCATC
>ENA-OUQC01000589-OUQC01000589.1-human-gut-metagenome-genome-assembly--contig:-NODE-589-length-24853-cov-3.222155_pt1 | contig 24853 bp, 19 predicted proteins | sample MGYA00237942_ERZ548815 | MGnify/ENA primary metagenome ERZ548815 (study PRJEB26490, sample SAMN05194722) | human gut metagenome | biome: terrestrial biome; feature: human-associated habitat; material... | reverse complement strand
GCTCCAAGGAGCAGGCAACGCTTGAAGCCGACATAATCGTGCGCACCGAGGCAAAGAAGCGCCAGATGGAGCTTGAAGCCGAGGCAGAGGCAGAGCAGACCCGCCGCAAGGCACAGGGTGAAGCGGACGCAATATACGCAAAGATGGCTGCCGAAGCGCGCGGCGCTGAGGAAATTCTGAAAAAGCAGGCCGCAGGTTTTGCGGAGATAGTCAAGAGCGCCGGCGGAGACGCGGAAGCCGCGCTGAAGCTGCTGATTGCGGATAAGCTTGAAGATCTTATGAGGGTTCAGGTAGACGCTATCAAGAACATCAAGATCGACAAGGTCACCGTCTGGGATAACGGTCAGGGTGCGGACGGCAAGAACGCCACCGCGAACTTTCTCTCGGGCATGATGAAATCCGTCCCTCCTCTTGAAGAGGTATTCTCCATGGCAGGTATGCAGCTTCCCGAAATACTCGGCAAGAAAACAGACACCGCCGACACGTCGGCAAAGGCAGACGCCGCAGCGGACGCCGAAGCATAAATACAACAAAATACCCGTGCGGGGCTGCCCTGCACGGGTATTTTTCCCGTAATGCGCAAACGCACCGCTCCCGGTAGACGTCTGACCGCTCTCCGATATGTGTCTGCCGCTGCGCCGCGCGATAGATCAGATGCCGACGGGCGCCGCCGCAGTCGCCCGCGCACGGTATCTGTCCGCCGTTATGAATACACGCCCGCCGCGCGGCAGGATAAGTACGGCAAAAACAAAAGGCTGACTATATGTCAGCCTTTTATTTTGTATGTATTACTCAACCGGCTCGAAATCAGCCTTTTCCACGCCGCAGATGGGGCAGGTGAAGCTGTCGGGTATATCTTCCCACGCCGTGCCCGGCTCAATGCCGTTATCGGGATCGCCCTCTTCTTCGTCATAAACATATCCGCAGACAGTGCATTCGTACTTCATTTTTCTCTCTTTGTCCTTTCGCTATCTTCGTCTCTTAAAATCACAGATGAGATTATAGCACGGAGCGGCGCGGTATGCAACAGTTTTTTCCTATTTTTTGCTCAATGGGCAAAACATTATATCATTTGGCGCAAAGCTTCTTCAAAAGCTGATATATCTTCAGCTTTTTTGCCAATCTGATAAATGAGGCGCGCATCCTTGCTTTAAGGGGCGTGCGGGCGTATTTTTTAATGCTTTCTTCAAACGTTGCAGGCGTACACTCGCACATAAATCCGTCTCTTGCCAAAGGTCTATGCGCGGACGAAAAATATGACGAATTGTTGCCCGATGCCCTGCCGAACTCAGTTGCCGCCCAAACGCAGTCACCGCTTACGGCATCCCACAAGGCGCTGCCTTTTTCGGTCAGCGTATACAAAGCCGAAACTCCCCGCCCGTCAAGCTTTTCCGGCAGAACGCCGTCTGCGGCGCTCCACCAGTCGGACAGAAGTATATCCGTGCCGATATATGCGCCGTCGCCTTTGAAAATGCACTCATAACAGCTTTCTCTCAGACACAGATTTCGGAGAAACGCCCGCAGATACAAATCCTTGTCAAGCGTTGCCGCATGAAACGTTCCGTTGTCGTATCCGGTCTTCATTGAAATACGCTCCCAACCCGCGCTCTTGTCTCTGAAGCTTGCGGACGTCATACGCGCGCCTGCCTTCTCTTCTCTGTCGGCAACGTAGTCAGCCCAGATCTTCGGAGACGGCACACCGTGGCAAATAAAGCTTGCCGTGAAAAATCCTTCTCGCTGCCCTACCGCACGGCTCACTGCGGCAATCTGACAAGGCGTGCCGCTGAACAGCACTTTTTTGCCGTTCTCAAGGTCTTTTTTCACCGATTCGTATATTTCCCGGCTGACAATACTCTGCACGTATTTTGAACCCTGCAAGCGCTTTATATCTTCATTCGTACAGGCACGCACATGACGCACCTCCATATTTTCGCAAACAGCGGCGCCGTACACCGCTCCGCCCTCGGAGATGATCTTTTTCGCAATCAGCACAAATATGCCCCCGGAGGACGATGTCTCTCTCTCGTCGCGGCATTTGTTATATGCGACATACGCCGTCGGACGTTCTGCCGCCTTTTTGCGAAAGCCTATAACGGGGCAGGCATCCGTGCAGCGGTCGCACCCGAGGCAGGAGTCGCTGACCTGAGGAAACAGAAATCCGTCTTTGTCAGGCGTCATGGTTATGCAACTTATGGGACACGCCGCAGCGCAGGCGCCGCAGCCGGTACATCTTTTATCAAGCGTTTCTATCTGCATTTATTTTGCCCCCTGTAATTTTACGAAGAACGCCCCTGAATATTCCCTTTTCATAAGCATTGAAGCTTACAAGCCACATGGACAGCACATATATTGCGGAATACAGCGCCACACCGACAATAAACTTCCACACGGCGTTAATAGGTACAAACACTCTGAAAAGCACACCCACGGTGATGGGAGCAACCGCCCCCGGCAGGATACGCAGAATATTTTTCCAGTATCCGGCTATATCTATGCCGCACCATTTTGCGTAATATATATTCATGGCAACTCCGTTTGCAATCACAAGCGCCAGTGCCGTACCCGCCGCGCTGCCGACGCTGCCGAAGCGCATGGCAAGCGGAATGCTTATCGCCACGTTAAATAATGCCATTACAAGCGTTATACACGCGCGGGGCCTGAAAAGGTTTTTAGCCTGCACTATGCTTGTGGCGACCGTCTGCGTTATTGGAATGAGCGCTCCGCATATGAGAAGAGCGGCGACGTAATACGAGCGTGCGCATATCTCACCCGCGTGCCAGACTACAAATTCTTTGCCGAAAAGCACAAAGCCGCTTGCTATAAAGAACACCGTGAAAAACTGCAGACGGCTGACTTTTATAAACTCGTCGCTGAGTTTTCTGTCACCCTCGCCGCGCGCGACCATTGCCGAAATTTTCGGCAGCATTACGGAAGCAAGGGCGGACGAAACCAACAGCACCATCTGATTGTAGTTGGACGCCATGGAATATACCGTTACTTCCCTCGTTCCGCTGACAACGCCCAGTATCGCCTGATCGACATACCAGTTGATCTTATCGACCACTTCCGTCATGAATATAAAAACGGAAAATGAGAATATCGTAAGAAATATTTTCTTGTCAAAGCCCGAAAAACGCACTCTGACTCCGAGCTTTTTGTGGCAGTATATGTAATTTGACAACAGGCAGCCCACGTTTACCGCCGCAAGCACAGACACCATGGCAACGGAATCGGCGCCGAGGAGAAGCAGAGGCAGCATTATAAGGGGATTCAGCAGCACGCGCAGTATGGTCACAAGCTTTGAAAACACAAAACGCTCGTGCGAAATTATTATATTGCCGTATATGGTAAATGCAAATGTCATGCCCACGTTGGCTGACAGAATAAGCATGAGTATCTTGCTCTTCGCTATTTCCGCGGCTGTAAGAGAGGCGGCAAAGATCCTGCCCGCGTTCAGCGCGATAACGACTCCCGCGCAGGCTGCCACCGCTCCGATGCCAAGAAATATTACGGAGAACATTCCCAATAGGCGCTTTTCTTCCTCGTATCTGCCTGCAGCGCGGTATTTTGTGCTGTATACGACTATGCCGTTGCCGAAACCGAGATCCATTACCGTCAGATAGTTTATGACAGAGGCGGCAAGCTGGTACAGTCCGTACTCGGATGAGCCGAGAGTGCGCAGCACAAAAGGCTGGTACACGAGAATGACCAGCATATTGACGATTATATAGACATACGAAAGCACCGCACCGCTGCGGCGCTGATTAAGCACGGTCGTCCTCCCCGAGAAGACGAACTATCTCATCGCCTGCCGCGTCGGCACGCTTTATATATTCCGGCATTATGCTTTCCAGATGCGCGCGGATGCTCTCTTCGTTTTTGCAAAGGTTTTTGAACGCCGAAATAAGGCTGTCCTCCTCGCATAGGCTGTCTACGGGAATAACATAGCCGTCCCACGTGCCGAACAGGTCCTTTGCTATTCCCTTTGCCTTTACGGAATATCCCACGACAAGGGTGGGGATGCAATTTGAATATGCCGCGATCGATGCATGAGTTCTCGCCGCCACAAAGAAGCGGCATTTTGAGATACATCCCTTTATATCAATCGCGTTGCCGCGGTCAAACAGCTTCATTCTGTCGCCGCAGTCAGGGAAAAATTTCATTATATCGCGCGCGGCGTCGCTGTCGTTGGACGTGCGGTTTATTACATGGGATATAAGAGCAATATTGAAATCGGTATTTTCAAGTATGTATTTCACAAGAGCGACGTAGCATTTGAGCGTTATGTCGTCTCCCGTTTCGTAGCTGCGGATAAGGGGGCTCAGGTTTATTCCCACTATGTCGCGGTCGTTGTCAAACATAGGTTCCTTCACTTCACCCGTCGGCAGGGTGAACGCCGGATCGGGATACAGCTTTACGTTATCAAGCCCGTGGGCTTTAAGTGCCTCGTATGTAAGGCTCTCGCGGGCGGTTATAAGCGAAAAGCGGCGGAGTCCCTCAAGCTTATACTCCTGCTTTTTGCCCTCAAGAAGCTCGGGATTTATGGAGCATCCCCAAAGCACGGAATTTTTGCAGATGCGGCGCAGACGGTTGTCGATGGTAGTAAGTCCGAGGCTGCGTCCGTAGGAGTAGTTATCACCGCCGACGGAAATTATGAGATCCGCCTCTTTTGCGGCGTTGACGGTGTCCTTAAACAGATACGAAAACGCGGGGATGCGGTGAAAAAACTGGCTGAAGCCGCCGATTATCTTTGTGCGCATGGCATAGTTTCCCCTGCGGCTCAGTCTGTCGGCATACACAAAATTATATCTTCCGCCGTCGGGTCCGATGAACTCCATGTCGTCGCCGGGTCTGAAGGAGGAGACAGTATAGCGCGAGTCGGGATAGCGGCGGGATATTATGCCCGAAACCGTTCTTATTATCGCTTCGCAGCCGTGGTTCTGGCTGCTGCCGTGGTTATACATGAGAACTTTTTTCATATCTGAGTCGTGCCTTTCAAACTTCTGATTTGTGCCGCATCCGCTGCGGCAGAAATGTATATTGTCACGCTTTGATTTGTTCCGTCTGTGCAGAATCGGCATCCTGCACAGCTGTGCCGTCGGCCGGAGCCGCGGGCGGCTCTGCTCCCGCGACCGGTTCTGACGCACGCCCGAAAAGGAATATCGTCATACACGGTATAACGAAAAACCGCGCGTTGAGTATATCCGGTATAAAGTTTGAGCCGATGAGCGTATAAAGCACTATCCAGAACTCGGCGGAAAACTTCTTTACGTACGACTCGCGCAAAATCAGCACCATTATCGCCACCATCGGCACGGCAAACGGATAGCCGCCCATTACGAGCCAGCGAAGCACAGTATTGTGCGGAACTATGCCGCCCACAACGTCAACAAGGTAATTGTTGTCGTATCCTATACCCAGCGGATTTTTCAGCAGCACCTCAAGGCTGTTCCGATAATACTCCACACGTCCGTTTTCGTCAAAAACGAGGCGTATATCATCCACCGGACGCGCCGCGAGAAGATATGTTATCATTACCGCTATAATGCCGCAGATTATTAAGAGCATCAGCGCCTTTTTCATTGCTCCCTTATAATGGAGCAAAACATACAGTACAAGCACTATCATCAAAGTGACCACACTTGTACGTCTTGTGGTAAACGCAAGACCCACAACGGTCACCATGATCATCGCGCCGTACAAAACCCAGTTTTTCTTGTTCAGCCTGTCCAGCATATAGAACACGCCGCAGCCGAGCATAAGGGTAGAGCAGCTGGTGTCCTCCATCAACAGCTTTGCGCTGCGCATGCTCGATCCGTTATACTGACCGACGGCAAATTTAAAAATAAACTGTCCTGTCGCCGTGTAGTATACGTACTGGAATATGAGCAGTGCCGATGAAACGACAACGGCAAACATAAATGCGTTTTCTATGTGACGCTTGCACTCATGCGGAACAGTTGAAGAAAACAGCACCGCAATGAATGTGAGCACAAGGAAAAATCCGATCATTATATATTCCTTAAGTCCCTCCGACTTGGAATGTGAAGTGGCAAGAGGGTACGTGAATATAAGAAAAATTGCCGCAAAGGACGCAAGCAGTACACTGCCCACCTTTGTTTTCATCATGCTGCGGATGTTGAAAAGCGCGTATCCGGCTATCAGCACGCCCGTTAAATAGAACCACGGCAACTGCAGGCTCGTCGAAGGATCGCCGAAAATGTTTATCCACGATATCTGCCATGTGTGGCACAGCATCATGATGCACGCGGCAAGAAAGTTTTTCGCCTTTCGCATACAAAAAACGAAAAGTGCGCAAAAAAGCACGAGTCCCGCAGCAAAAAATACTACTTTATTTATACGGTGCTCATAGTTCACAAGATTGAGTAAGAGCAGCAAAAATGAAAGTATATACTCCACTGTTCAGCCCGTGCCTTTCGGTTGCTTTTCTAATATTTTATCACATTGCGAAATAGCTGTCAATCCCCGCGCGCGTGCGGCACGGTTCGGCAAAAAATACGAGAAGCCGTCAAACCTTCGGCAGCGCCGAATACCATGACGTAATGCTTTCCATATAACTTTTCATATCGGCAAAGCGTGCTGCCGCCATGGGTGCATATGACGATTTCGCGGCGTAGTAGGCGCTGTCCGAAAGCAGGCGGACGATCTCCGCGCACATCTCTTTTCTTGACCGGCACAGTCTGCCGCACCTGTCGTTTACGATCTCCGTAAGTCCGCCCACGGGATATGCCAAGAACGGATGCCCCAGCAACAGCTGCTCCGCCGCCGCAAGGCCGAAGCCCTCAACGACAGAGGTGAGGACGCCGAGCTTTGAAGCCATCATATACTTATACGGATTATCCACAAAACCCTTGAGTGTGATATTTGCGCCAAGGTTCAGTTCCCCGATGAGAGCCGAAGTCGCCTTTCTGAGGCTGCCGTCTCCCAGCATAACAGCGGACACATTAGGAAGAGCCTTCTTAACATCAGCCACGACCCTGACAAACTCAAGCGGGCCTTTTTCCTCCTCAAGCCTCCCCGTAAAGCAAATATCATAGCTTTCGCCGCACGGCTCCAACGCGAGGTCCCGTATTTCGGCGGCGTCAATGCAGTTATTGAGGACAGCCGCCTTTTTTTTGAGGATGTTTTTGAAAATGTAGCTGTCAACTATGCTGTTTGAAACGCATATGACCTTTGAGGCTCTGAGGCAGACATACGCAAGAGCTATGCTGTTGGGGCAAAGCTTTGAAAGCCACGGACAGTTGCAGTGCAGATGCGCCACAAACGGAATGCCCGCACGCGCGCAGTTAAAGCTCATATGAGGATCATGTGCGTGAATGGCGTCCGGAGAATACTCTCTGCACACCCGCTTTATATCGTTTATATCGGAGGTGTTGCACTCTATCGTTTTTATACCCATAGCACTGACTTTTTCAAGTCCGCTGCCGGCAGGCGCCGCATAGTACCCCTCCCACCCCGAGGGGAGATTTTTTATAATATGAGCGGCGACGCTTTCCGCACCGGAGTATATATCGGTTATAAGAAAATGTATTACTGTTTTCATGCCCTGTCAAGCTCCGCTGCACATGCCGCATAGTAGTTTTCAAGCTCCGCTGCGCTGTTTCTGATATTAAAGCATCCGTTTGCCATCTGAGCGGCGGTTTTCGCGCGGTCGTTTTCGCCGAGTGCCGACTTTATGTGCTCTGCCCAGGCAGAAGCGTCATTCTCGCCGTTTATGGAAAGCATTTCGCATCTGTCGGTTATGAGAGCCTCTTTCGTAACGTGTTCTGACATGAGCACAGGCAGTCCCGCGGCGCAGGCTTCGACCGCTACGACCGGCAGTCCCTCATATAGCGACGGAAGTACAAAAATGTCGAATGCGCTGTAAAACTTCTGAACATCGGCGTTGCGGTATCCTGCGAAAATTACTCTGTCCGCCACGCCGCACTTGTTCGCATACTCTTTGATCTCATCCATCAGTTCTCCCCCGCCGACGCAAAGGAGGTATGCGTTTTTGTCGATTTTATGATACTCACTGAAAATGTCTATAAGGAATTTATGGTTTTTCTGTGTATTGAACCTTCCTATATGACCTATCACAGTGTTGTTTTCTATATTGAATTCGCGCCGTATTTCATTCCGGAATCCCTGATCGTAACTGAATTTTTCCGTATCGACGCCGTTCGGAAAAACCTTAATTTTCCCGCTGTCGACAGCTTTGTCACCGTACATCCAGCGCGCTGCGTATTCCGAGCAGGCGCATGGGTGCGTTGTGAGCATTCTGTTGAACGGGCGCAGGACTTTTTTAATTATATCACGCTTTTTCTCCACACCCGATGATGTGGAATGGTTATGTAGTATACGTATTTTCACGCCGCAGCATTTAGCCGCCCAAAGCGAAAACAGCGACAGCGTGTTTAGGTTTGTGTGAACTATGCGGTATCCGCCGTCGCGTATAAGCTTTTTCATAGCCTTTATGTATTTATGCGGTGACGATACAGAGGGCACCTTATATGCACCGGCGCCCATAGCGGTAAGCTCTGCGGGCACATCAAACTCCGAGCCCTCCTCATATACAAAATCGTATTGCCAGCGGCTTTTGTCAAGCACGCGGTAATATGAGTACATCATGCTTTCGACTCCGCCGGCACGCAGCTTGCCGAGCACGCAAAGTATACGTTCTGCCATAAAAATCTCCGTTCTCAAATGCACCCCGCTCCATATGGAGCGGGGTGCACCGTTTCTCAATTATTTGACTTTTGCATCCGTACTATCAGTTGAGAGCACCGAAAGTAACGTTAACTGTATAGGTCTCAACTACGCCGGTAGCTGTATCTCTTGCAGTGAACTGCTTGGTTACAGCGCCTGTGCCGTCGTTGTAGATCTTGAACCAGTGGATGCCGCCTTTACCTCCCATTACTACATCAACATCATCCGGCCATACAAGAGTAGTGGTGGTGTTGTTGAATATAAATCTGAAGGAAGCATATGTGTAATCAGCACTTACGGTAAGGTTGATTACGTCGCCGTTCATCTCACATCTGTCTACCATGTAACCGCCCAGACAGTCTGCAATGTTGGTGTTATCGAATACGTAGTATACAGTGTATGTCTTTGCTACGCCGTTGGGAGTAGTAATGGTGATGGTGTACTCGTGGGTATCTGCGGTCGAGAGTGCCTTAAAGTATACCTTATTACCTGCCTTAACAAGCGTCAGACCCTCGCTGTAGGTATAGGTGTTAGCTGCGGGAATCTGGAGCATGAGGGTTGCGTTGTTCATGTTCGGCTTAGCGTATACATAGAACGTATCTGCTGCGGTCGTATCGTCAACTCTGTCAACGGTATAGCCGCCTGCTACTGCGGTGTAATACTTGTAGGAAGAAGGAGAGGAGGTAACCTCAACGGTGTATTCCTGAGTATTGCCGGCTGTATCGGTGCAGATGATCTTGCCGCCTTCGCAAGGCAGATCGAGGTCGATGTATGCCCAAGTGCCGCGAACGAGAGCTGCGGTGCAGCCTTCGGTCGTGAAGGTAACGCCCTTGGTGTATCCAATTGCAAATCTTGCTGTATTGATTGCAGTGCCGCTGGTGACGATTCTGATTACAGTACCGTCAAGAGTTGCGGACTTGACATAGTTGTTAGCGGAAACCTTGGTGATGAATCCGAGAGCGGGAATCTCGCGGGAATCAAGGATCTCTCCGCAAACTGCACAGCGAAGCACCTCGAGACCGGGAGCACCAGCGGTAGGCTCTTTTTCAACGGTCCACTCGCCGGGAGTATGATCTGCAAGCTCCAGAGGCTCATCATAGCTTCTGCCGCAATTCTTACAGGTGTAAGTAATGTGACCTGCAACTACACAGGTGGACTCAACTCTCTCGCTCACCTCATACTCGTGAGGATCACAGGGAACTACATTGAACCAGCCCTCTTCCTCGGAAGCTACGGACTTGTAGTCTACGGGAACAAAGTCAGTGCCCTTACCTTCTGCAAGGCAGTTGTTGGGGTCAAAGTCTCTGAACGTACCGCCGGTTACTTCGATGTTGGCTTTTCCTTCTTTGTATGCCTTGTCGATGCAGTTGACCAGGAAGTTCTTATTCTCGTCGTCGGTATAGAATCTGCCGCCGCGGATATATGCCGTACCGGACTCAACATTTACAACACTGGGATTACCGCTGAATGTACCGTTCTCAATATAGAGTTTGGAATTAACAAGGTTGAATACATAGCCGCCTGTAGTAGCATATGCAGTAATTGTGCCGTCACCGGTAACGGTAAGTTCGGCATTATTAAGGTACAGCGCGCACCAGTTATTGTTGCCCTCGCCGAAGTCGGTGGTAATAGTGTGACCGTTAAGGTCAAGAGTTACCTTCTTGCTGCGTACATGTACGCCGTAGATGGCGAAGCTTTCGTCAACGCCGTAGCTGAAGTTCTTGGTGATAACTACAGTGTCGCCGTCAACTGCTGCATCGAATGCGGTCTTAAGGTCGGTGTAATAGTTATCGCCTATTCTTGCTACGAAGTTATTGGTGATTGCAACTTCGCCGTTTACAACGGTGTAAGCGATCTCATCGCCGTCAACATTTACGGTGCTGTCCTGAAGGAGAGTACCGGCAACCTCGTATGTGCCCTCAGCAGTGCTTGCTGCGGTGAAGTTGAGGGTAAATGCAACGCCGTCATCGGTTATGTTGGCAACCGTGTCAGCCTCTACATATACTGTAACAACGCCGTCATGTACGGAAGCACTGAACTCGTCAGCAGTGAAGATACCGCTGGTTACGTTTACGAACGTAAGAACTTCGGCATCATATCTGTATTCCATTCTGATGGAGTATGTGCCGGGGTTGGAAGAAACAGTTACGGGAACTGCGACTGCGCCGCCTGCATTGGCAGTAACCTTACCGATAGTAAGTCCTGCAAGACGTGCGATAGGCTCGGTCTTGAAGGTCTCGCCGCAGTTGGTGCAGATGTAGGACAGAACGCCCTCTTCCTCAACTGTAGGAGCCTTGGTTACTTCGGTCTTGTATTCAGAGTGCGTGCAGGGGATAACCTTTACGGCACCGTTGAATATCTTAATGGAGAGGTCCTCGCCCTTGTTATTAATAGCATTAAGCACTGTAATACCGACAGCAGACTCGCCGGTCGCGGCGCCTGCCTTGAATACGAGGGTAAAGAGTGTGCCGTCTGCTTCAATGTTAGCAAGATCGTCAGCGTCCTTGAAGATAGTGATGACACCGTCTTTTACGCTGTAGTTCACGCCCTCTTCGAGCGAGAGCAGTCCGGACTTGATGGACTCAAGAGTTATGAGATCCGCATTATATGCAACCTCAAGACGGAGTGCCCAAACGCCCTCGTTTGCAGCGATTGCAACGGGAACTTCAACAGTCTTGTTGATTTCAACTTCACGGCTCTCGGCAGTGATCTTCTGGTTAGCCGCGATGGTTACGGTACCGTTTGCGGTAACGATGTCAAGATCCTTGCCTGCATAGTTGACTGCGTCCTCAACCTCAACTGTAATATCGGTTGTTCCTACTATGCTTTCATCGGAGTTAACAGTAAACTTCAGGTTTGCAAGAACGCCATTTACGGAAGTATCGGCCTCGTCTGCTGTCTCGAAATACAGAGTGAGGTTGCCGTCCTCTACTTTAGTGAAGAGCACGTTTGTAGCGTCTGCAAATACTTCGCCGTTAACTGCCTCTACGAAGGTAAGCTTTGTTGCGTCGTATTTAACTGTAAGTCTTGTAATGAACATACCCGGGTTGTCTGCAACAGTTACGGGAACTACTATATCGTTGCCGGGCTTTGTAGACGCATCGCCTACGGTAATAGTTGTCTTTACAAGTTTCGGGATAGAACCGGTCTCGAGAACCTTGTCACATCTTGTGCAGCGGATCTCGTATGTACCCTCTGCTTCGTATGTAGGCTCGACGGTAACTTTCTTTTCGCCGGCTACATGTCCGAGAGCAGCGGTCTCATCGCCGGTGTAACTGTGGTTACATACGGAGCAGGTGTATGTGGTGTAGCCGCCCTTTTCACAGGTAGGCTCTGTAACAACTGCTTCGTATGTATGGTCAATCTTGGGGATCTCAACGGTATCAATAATCTCGCCGCAAAGCTTGCAGACGATATTCTTTGTACCGACGGATGTGCAGGTTGCGGGAGTTACGATTTGCTCTTCGGTCTCGGAGTGGTCACAAGCGGACTTGCTCAGGACCTTAATGGAACCGTTGCCGAGGTTGTGTGTCATGGAAACGATATTTTCATTCTCGGTACCGCCGACAAATCCGACAACGCCGTCTCTGACTCTGGTGTAAACCTTAATATCATACTTTGTACCGGGTCTTGCGTTCTCGGGAAGCACAAATCTGAGCGTGTAGAACAAAGCGTCGGTTTCTCTCATACTGCCTTCGACAGTTGGCTCGGTAGGCTCTGTCAAAAAGTATTCGCACTTTGCATCCAGGGTTCTCCAGTCGATGTTATTCTGCTCAAACACGCCCTGGCACTGTTCATTGAAATTATCAAGATGATCCTGAATAGCATAGTCGGTGTGTGCATCGTCACTAATACGCTTAATGGGGTTTACGGACTGCGCCTTTGTGTTGAAAATGAGAGAATCAAGATGAAGTTCTTTCGGGAAAACAATGGTGAGTGCCGTTGACAAGAAGCCATACTCATTAGTATTTTTGTAGACTCTTACGGGAACGTCAACGGTAGTAGTGCCCGCATAAACGTTCATATCGCCGGCCGCAAGTGTGAAATTGTCATACGTCTTTTCGGTCTCGAAAGAAGCCCAGGGGTCTTTCTCTATTGCGCAGGTGCCGGGAGCGCTGAACTCCAGATTATCGCCGCCCACGTTTGAAGCAGACGCAACGAAGTAGCCGACAGTGACTGCTTTGTCGGGGATCTCATCATAAGTCCCGGCAGATGTTACGACAAACTTCAGAATCTCGCCGAGCTCGGCAGTATTCAGCGGTTCGCCGTTTGCATCAGTATAATTAACGTCGATCTGCCTTGCGTAGATCGTAGCGCCGGTCGCAAGGCCTGCAGCGGTGAAAAGCTTCTTCACAGCTGCAACAGTTGATTTTCTTGCACCGTTTACAGTTATGAAATCGTCACCGAACACGGAACTTGCGGTATCGGGTTCAATGGAGCTTACATAGGTGGTATCGTAATACACCACAAATGTAAGATCGGAAAATCCGGGGTTGTTTGTAACTGAAACAGTCATAGTTGACTCGCCGTTTCCGTCGTCATTCTTTGTAAAGTATGTGTTTTCGGCGGAAATGTCAAGCGTGTCAGCTGCCATGATTGCGAACGCAGGACACATTGCGGTCACAAGCATAGTGACAATTACAATTACAGAAAGTAATTTTTTCATGAGCTTACCTCCTAAAATATTGGTACTTACATTATACTTTTCTGCCCCCGCATTGTCAATAGTTTATAAAAAAATAAATAAAAATTTACCCTAATTTTTCAAATTGCACAGTGCGTGTACAATATGTTCACATTTTTGATATTAAAATGCAGTATTTTGCGTTTTTCGGCACGGTTTTTATGTCGAATCATATGACGAAAAGCATTTATCTATCGGGCACGCAAAAAATCGTGTTTGGTTATTATATATATAAAAATGTAATTTTTTGTCGAATCCGTCGCCGGTTTCGGGCTTCGGCAAGTGCAAAACAGGCAGCTGCGCAGGGTTCCTTTGTCACATTTCCCTAAAACCCTTATGCAGCCGCCTATAATCGGATGTGTTATGTATTCCGTCTTCAGAAAGTTATCTTTCTTGCCTCTAGATAATAGCGTTTGCTGCGCGCCTCACCCATGGAAAATGTCTTTCTGGGCAGAACGCCGTGGCGCGTCACATAGTCAAACAGCTCGCTTTTTTCTATACCGCCGCACAGAAATCCCACCGCGTCGGGACGGCGGCTGAGAGTGCGCAGAGTATCCTCGCCGTGGATATAGTCACAGTCGAAAGTAAGACCGCAGGTGTCGAGAAACTGCTGCAGGCAGCCGATCGCAAGCGGGTGAAGATCGGGAAGGGACACTTCCCTTTCTCCGTCAGCCGTCACAGCGACGGCAGTTTTTTTGCTGCCGTGTTTTTCGGCGCTCTCGCGCAGCGCCGATATAAGCTTCTCGGTATCGCAGTTTGTGATAAGCCTGTATATAGGTTCAAAGGCGATAGCGCCGTCGCCGAGGTCAACAAGTTCAACAAGCGCGCGGCGCGCGGGATGATCGGGCGCCGCCCCGTCCGCCTTCAGCTGTTCCCAGTATGCTTTTGCGCTTGCGAGCGAGTGGTTGCCGTCGCCCATTGCGTACACGACGGAGCCGCTTTTTTCCGCCTCATAGTCCGCAATATTGCAAAGGAGCGCTCTGAGTATCTCACCGTCAACAAGGTATGCGGTTATATGTCCGCCGCCGAGCATGAGATCGAAATCGTAAAGGCGGCGAAGACTCTCTCTGCGATCGCAAAGGTACTGTATAAGCATACCTTTTCTGTCGTCGGCAAATACCATGACGTGCGGAAGCTCTATCGGAGCGCCTCGGCGTATCTCCACGCGAGGCGGGATCCTCTCCACGACGGTTTTCTCCGTTGCTCTGACAGGGGATGCCGAGGATGGCGTATAGTCATATTCTTCAAGATCGATACTGCCTACAATTCCGCGGCGAACTCCGCCGTCCGGCAGAACTCTCTCCACATACACCATGCTGCTTTTATAGCAATGCAGCTTTTGCAAAGCAAGGGGCATTTTTTCGGCAATGCGCCATTTAGCCGCCGCCTCTTTATTGGTACCGAGGTATGCCTCGGGCAGTATCATATCAAGCGTTGAGAGTGCGCCGCTCAGCTTCTCCGCTTTTTCCCAGTACTCCGGCTCGCTTGTAAATTGGTCACACGCTATAACCGAATACGCGCTCCATTCTGCGGGGTCGTCAAAGGGGGGCAGGAGTATGTCGGCTGCGCCGAAAATGGTTTCTCCCATATATATCTCCTCTGAAATTACTGCTTCTTGAAAGAAGCGAACTCTTCTTCAACCTGCTCTCGTGTCATGGAGAGGTATTTGATATAGTTCTGAGATGACATTTTAGGGTTCAGGATAAGTATATTATCCTGCTGCTTTATATCCGTAATGTCTCCCGCGGACATAATGTCATTTGCTTGGCTGCTCAGATACTGCGAGGCATCGTCGGCGCTCGCAAAAGTATATACAAGATAAATCTTACTTACATATGTGCCGTTGAACACGAGCACCTCGCAGCCGTACTCTGTCTGGTATACGAGGCGGTTCTCGTCGGTGGTCAGAAGAAGATTGCCGTCGGCGTCCGTATCGGGCGCGGTTTCCGCCTGAGTTTCGGAATGGGTGCATTTTCTGACGTTTCCGGAGTTTACGTCGACCCATGCGGTCTCGGCGGCAACATCGGAAGAAGCGCAGCCCATAAGCAGCGCCGCCGCAAATACCGACACAAGAATAAGCGAAATGATCTTTGTTTTCATAGGTTTCTCCTTTGCCGCGCCGCAGCGCGGTATTTTAATTATTTTCTGTATTTTTCCGCCTCGGTCTGAGCAAGGGTGTCGCAGCGCTCGTTGTACGGGTGACCCGCGTGCCCCTTTACCCACTCAAAGCTCACATCGTGTGTTTCGCAAAGACCGAGAAGCTCGTCCCACAGCTCGGGGTTGAGCGCGGGAGATTTGTCCGCCTTTTTCCAGCCGCGCTTTTTCCATGACGCCGCCCAGCCCTTTCCGATGCCGTCGGCTACGTACCGCGAATCGGTGGTAATGCGGACGCTGCACGGCTCTTTCAGCATTTTAAGAGCGTTTATGACCGCTTTAAGCTCCATGCGGTTGTTGGTGGTATCCGCCTCTCCGCCGCATATCTCTCTTTCGGCGCTGCCGTACACGAGAATTGCCGCCCAGCCGCCGGGACCGGGATTTATTTTGCAGGAGCCGTCCGTGTATATATCCACATTTTTCAAAATGCATTTCCTCCGCCGTGGGTGGTACTAACTTATATTTTACCACGCAAATATATCTTTTGCAACCGTTTTCGGGCAAAATGCACACTGCCATCACAGCGGCGCCCGTCCGCGGGGCGCGCCGCGATATAAAGGTAATACAGGCGTTTTCCGATGTTCACAATAAAGTTTCATTCTAAAGGTAAAAAACGTGCGGCATGGTTGAAATTGCAAATATTTTATAGTATGATTATTTTAAAAAAAGCACTTATAACTTATAAACACTCAACGGTGAACGGATATCTGCGGCAATGCCGCATAGCAGAGGATGTGGCGCTGATCTCGATGGTACCGTACACATCCGAAATAATAAAACATTTTGAAAGGACGGGAACTATGAAAAGAATATTGGCATTTTTACTTGTATCGGTTTTGATCTTCGGCATCTGCGGCTGCGCAAAAAGCGATAAAGAAGAAGCTGCCGCAAACGATCTTTTTACCGATGAGTTTTTCAGTGATGTGGTCCGTATACGCTGCGTCGCCGGCATTGCAGAAGGCAGCGAGCAGATGGCACCTGTCATACGTTATCTCAAAAGTCTGAAACTGAAAGAGACCAATGAGCATCTGCGTACCACGAACGAAAAAGGCGAACTGCTTTACGGTTTGGGATGTATTACATTTGACAAAGCCGACGGTACGGATGTAAGCTTTTTATATAATAACGGAAAGTTTACGCTCACGGGAGATTCGCCCAAAAGCTATGTGATTCAAGATGTAAATTTCGACGAATTCAACCTCGGTCTTGATCTTCATAACGCTTTTGAAGAGGGGAACGGCACCGATACTGAAAAATAAGAACAATTAATGAAATACGCAGCGGACATGACCTTTCGGTCGTGCCCGCTGCTTCTTTTTTGAGGTTCTGCAGCCGCAAAGTCTCACCGTGTAGGTTGGGTTTTGCGATTCTGCGGTCGCAAAGTCTCACCGTGTAGGTTAGGTTTTGCAGCTCCGGGGTCGCAAAGGCCCGCTGTGTGGGGCGGGGTTTATAATTTTACAGTGCACCGATCCCGCACACACCGCTTAAAATAATAATAATTTGTTAAGCTTATTAAAAAAGCTGCGATAAATTTAATATCGGGCAATATGCCGCCGAAAAAGCGGCAAAATCGCCTTACGATTCCCTGCTTTTTAACCGGCGCAATAAAAGCGCGCGCAATGTGTGCACCGACGCTGCCGCCGCAAGTGCCGCCGCCGCATACAAAAGCATAAAATGCAGATACTTTATGTCTCTGAAAGACAAAAGATAGTAATATCCCGGCAGGCAAAGGCTCAGCGGGCGTACGGCTGTAAAGTTCAGAAACACGGGGCAAAGTACGAGAGACGATGCCGAAAGCACCGGAAGCGCCGCCGCGAGCAGCTTATTGTTCGGCAAAAGCTCCCTTACAAATATGCAGAACGCCGCACTCGCAAAAGCGAACGCCGCACCGCAGGACACTTCCCTTGCAAAGCCAGACGAAAGCCCGAAAACCGCAAGGGACAGGCACATTATGACCGTTGTATCGATGGCGGCGCCGAAAATGTATGCCGCCGGAACAAACGCTCTGCGCCTTTTGGCCAGCCATGCAAAGCGCCCCGCGCTCATATCGTCGCCGAGGTACATTGCAGAGGCGAGTCCCGCAGCGACAACGCACGCGGCAAGTATGCCGCGAACGGGAGATACAAGATAGCTTTCCCGCGCTGCCTCTGAAGATGCTGCCGCGCTGCCCGCGTCATCACCCTCCCGCGCGCCCGCACCGCTTTCGCCCTGCGCGCCGTCCGCGGCTTCTCCGCTCTGCCCGTCCGCGCTGTCGTCGCCCCGCGCGCCGTCGGTTGTCCGTTCATCGCCGCCCGCCGACAGGCGCTCCCCGTCAGGGTACACGACCTCAAACATATCGGCGTCCACATCGCTTCCAGCGTAATACTCTCTCAGCTGTTTTTCGCCCAGAGCGTTTGTGTCGGCACCGAGCTCCTCAAGGCACAGAAGATACAGCGAGTACGAAGCATAGGGATACAGCGCCGAGCACAGCTTTTCCCGCGTGAGGGCAAGGGCTGCGCTCTCCTCTCTTTCTATAACGGTAACGGCGGCGCTGCTCGGAACTCTGTTTCTCACGTATCTGTCCACCGCCGCCCTCATATCAGCGTGGAATATCCACGCAGCGTCGGCTCTGCCGCCGTACACAAGCTCTTTAGCCTTGTCCGGCTGCCCGCAGCGCACAAAGCGCAGCATCTGCGACCCTTTTTCAAGGCTTTCTATAATATCATTCGCCGTCGCGTCGTCGGGATCCTCGCAGGCAAGAGCTATCGTCAGCACACCGGAATCAAGCTGCGCCATATGGGACGCCGCCCCCGCAAGCAGCGGGATAAGGCAAAGGAACGCAATAAATCCGGGCTTTTTCAAAAGCCGTTTGTTAATGAGAAGCATACGGCGAAGCGCTGCCGCAGCCTCTTTGAATACTCTTTTCATACCCTTCACCGCCCCCGTCTCCAAAGCGTTCCGCCGAGGCGTATTCTGCGGCGGCGCAGCAAAACGGATACGCAAAGCGCCGAAAGTCCCCATATCAGAATAACAAACACGGGGCGCATCACTCCCGCAGTGCCGTGCAAAAGAAACTCTCTTGCAGCTCCCGTGGGGATATAATGAGAAAGGCTTTGCATCGCGTCCGGAAAAAAGCTTATGGGATATATGAGCCCGCCGAAATACGCACCTGCGGCAGCGCAGAAAAACTGAGCCGCAACTCCGCCGGAGATGCCGTCGGAGACTTCATATATAAGAAACTGGCAAAACGCAAAAGAGGCAATGCACAAGGGAAGGCGCGCCGCAAAGCTGAAAATTTCCGCCGCTTCGATGCCGAGGCTTATGCCGAGCTTTTGCGGCACGGCGGTAAATGCCGCAGCTGCCGCACCGAATGTCACTGCGGACACCGCAGCGATAAGCAGCGTATATGCAAGCGCCTCCGGCAAAACCATGGGCGCTGCACCGTGCCATTTTGACATGAGAAACGCGCTTATATCCGTTTTGTCCTTCGCAAAAAGCGGCGAAGCCGCCATTGAAACAAGGCACACGGAAAACAGCGCAAGAGCGCATATCATATACTTCGGAAGGGATACCGACACGGCGCTGTCCGCCGTCTCAACGGCGCATATTTTTCCTCGGCTGAGTATGTAGTCGGCGTACTCGACAAAGGCTTTGTCGTATACCTCTCCCAAACTTCTCTCAGGCTCGGTGTCACGCAGGACGTCCGCCGCGCCGTATACCCCCAGCTGAGATTCGCGCAGCATTACAGTCACCGCGTCGAGAATTTCCTCACGCAGCATAGCGGCGATCCCGCTCTCGGACGGGGACGTTACGTATTTTACGGTCATGATCTCGCCGTGCGACACGGCGTCAACGAATCCGTCCGGTATCACGACATACGCGCTCAGCCTGCCAGCGTCGAGCTCCGACGCGGCGTCCTTTTCGTCAAGCTGCGCGAACTCCACATAATATCGCGAGGAGTCAAGCTTTGAAACCGCGTTTATGCCGAAGCCGAGGTATGTATCCCCCGCGTCCCCGGATATTCCGATGCGCAGCCGCTTTTTACCGTCCTCCGCGGTATTTCTGCCCGACAGCACTCCGACAGATGCCGCCGCCAGCGCGCAAAGCACCAGATTGACGCACAGAACGGCGGGAAGTATTTTTGCCGCGCGTCTCAGCTGCATCAAAAAGTACATACCGTATCTTTTCAAATCAAAGATCCTCCGCAAGCTCGGTAAGACTTTCCGGCGTTCTGCTGTACGGTGCGGCAGCTCCGTCCTTCAGCAGATACACCCTGTCGCACCGACCGATCTCGGCAATGCTGTGGGTCGCGGCTATAAGTATGCAGCCACGTTTTTTCAGACTGTCGAAATACGCGTATATACTGCTGCGGCATTCGGCGTCGAGAGACGCCGTCGGCTCGTCCAGAAGCAGCACCTTCGGGTCTCCCGCGACCGCGCAGGCAATGGTCAGGCGGCGTTTCATACCGCCCGACATACGGGATACGCGCTTATTCATAAAAGCGTCTATGCCGAGCATGGACAGAACGCCCCCGGGAGCGGCAGCACTTTTGATTTCTTTCTCCGAATACCACATTCTGAGATTATCCTTTGCGCTGAGCTCTTCGAGCAGCGGATCTCCCTGCGGCACATAGCCGACAGCGCTCCGCAGCCGCGCTCCGCCTTTACTGAAAAGCGATACCGAGTCTATGAGAAAGTCTCCGCCGCCGCGCTCCGCAACACCTGCAAGAACGGACAAAAGCGTTGACTTTCCGCAGCCGTTTGCGCCGATAATGCCGACAAACTCTCCCGAGCGCGCCTCAAATGAAACTTTGTCAAGCACGGTTTTATCTTTGTATTTCTTGCTTATTTCTCTTACTTCTGCCGTCATAGCCTTCTCCGCATATACAAATGAGCCGATATATATCGGCTCATTTGCGTTTTATTGTCGGTTTGTTTTATCAGATGTGCGTGTTGCCCGAGCCGATGCCGTCCGAACTGTCGTCGCCGAACCAATCGTCGTACCAGTCGTCATTGTCATCATTGTACCAGTCGTCATTGTACCAATCGTCATTATCGTCATTGTACCAGTCATCATTGTCGTCATTGTACCAATCATCATTGTCGTCATACCAGTCGTCGTTCCAATCGTAATCGTTCCGATCGTCATAGTACCAATCTCCGTCATTCCCGTCATCGTAGATCTCCACAACTCCGGCAAGAGAATACATTGCATCCGTCAGGTAGTATCTCAGATATGGCGCGAACTGCGAAGGCACTCCCGCATCCTCAAGTTTTTTCTCAAGAGAGACGAAGTCCATGCCGTCGATCCACGCGTCTATAGCATTGCCGTCGCCGTGCTCGCATTCTATATCCGCGTCGGGAATGACCGCTTTTCCGGAGCCTTTTTTCGTGCCGCCGGAAACGGACAGGGCGATAGCTTCTTCATCTCCGCTGAGAGCGCTGAGAGAAAGACTGTATGAATCGTTATCCGTACGGGCGGAGATCTTATACGCAAACTGTCTGAGCATCGCGAGGGCGTTATCTTCGGAGCCGTAATAGAACATACCGTCGACTACACGTCCGAGTTCAAGCGTGATGTCGCCGTTTATCATGCCGTTCTTCAGCGAGTCGGTATCAAAGTCCTCAAGTCTGAAATTGAGGATCTCGCTGCCCTGCACGAACAGAACATAATCTCCGTTTATAAGGCTTCCCTTTTCATTTCCGGTGCCCTTTACGGTTATTTCGCCGTCAAGGTCGAGCTCAATGCCCGTTTTGCCGTTTGCCGTGGCTTTTCCGATAAAATACGTGCGGCCGTCCTCGGCTGTTTCAATCTTTCTGCCGATTATCTTATTGTGAGAATCCACGTAGTCCGTAAGCGTGAACACCTTGTCTCCGAGCTCGGATCCGTCAATGCTATTCACATTGTCAAGCAGATCGTCAAGGGCGGACAGGAAATTGTCGTATACCTCTTCACCGCTGACGTCGTCTGTACCGAAAAGCTCGTTGCCGCTGTCCTCCAGCGAAATGATTATATCTTTGAGCTCGCCGTCATTCTTCATCTCTTCAATAACAGCCGTGAATATCTTTTGCAGAAGCGCTTTGTCAAACTCAAGGCGCAGCTCGGTGCACTGCTGCTCAATGCCGCCCGCAGCGATGGTGCCGTCGGCCATCTGAGTGCCCTCGATATTTCTGAGAACGATTTCAACATACTTTGCGAGGAGCGCATTCAGCCGCTCCGCCTCGGGGAGCTTTGAAACAAACTCAATTATATCGGAAACGGAATACTCGTTATCGACAGCAGCGCCGTCAACTGCGATTACCTGCGACGACAGATCGGGAACGGACAGATACGTTTTGCCGCTTTCTGTGTCGATCGTCTGCGTAAACGACGTGATCTTGCGCTCTCCGAGCAATATGTCCACATCCGTGGCAGTTACGCCGTTTTCGGAGGATGAAGCCGTTTTTACGGTTATGTCGGACAGCCACGAAAGGTCGATGTATGCCGAATCGCCGAGCATCTCGGCAAAGCTGTCGGAAAGGCTGAAATTCAGTTCGGCGGATGCGGAGCCATCGGAGGTGCTGCTGACGACTGTGCCCACGCCTTTGGCGTAAATATTTGTTACGGCATCGTAATATTCCTTGAGAGAATCTCCCTCGACCGTTGCGATATACGCGTCGGCGGACATGAAATTCTTTACGAACAGCCCTTTAAGCGCGTTGAAGTTTATTGCAATAAGCGCGGCGATTACAACTACGGGAATGCCGATAAACAAAAGCAGCTTCAGCCACAGCTTCATTTTCTTCTTGGGTGTTTCGGGAGCTGTCGGCGCGGGTGCGGGCTGATAATAGCCCTGTTCGGGCGCTGCATATGCGCCCGCCGCGGGTGCGGCGTATGTATCCGCTGCCGGAGCCTCGTGTGCCGCGGGTGCGGTGTATGTTTCTGTTGCGGGAACCTCGGGCGCTACTGGTGCCGCGTATGTTTCCGCTGCGGGAGTCTCGGGCGCTGCAGTTATTCCTACCGTATTTTCCTTCGCGTTCTCGGTCTTTACATCGTTGTTCTTCTCTGCGGGGGCACACCCTGTCTTTTCACCGCAATAGGGACAAAATGCTGCGTTACTGTCGATCTCCCGACCGCATTTGGCACAATACATTTTCTGTTCTCCTTAATTTAATATAGTTTTTTCGTAACCGACTTATAATTTATCAGATTATATCACAATACGACAAAATTGTCAATATACAGCACAGCCGTGCCGTTTGCACGCGGCAGCGGGAGTTCATATACTGTAATGAGCGCCGCGGCGCTCCCGAATGATAAAAGTAAAGAAAGGAAATATAAAAGATGAATTACTGCGATGAGAACAGCACGCCGAGAGACAGAATCTCCGCCGAGCTGTTTTTCTCTGAATACGGCACCGAGATGCGCACCTCCGGCTGCGGATGCGGAAACGCCAACCGTACCGCTCAGGCACGTACCACCGGCTGCGGATGCGCAAATACCGCATGTACTGCCGAGACCCGTACCACAGGCTGCGGATGCGCAAATGCCGCCCGCACAGCTCAGACGCGTACCTCCGGCTGCGGCTGCGGATGCGGCCGCGGTGAGACCTCCCGTACCGCGCAAACACGCAGCGGCAGCGGCAGAAATGCCGGTGACGGCTGCCCCGACAGACGCATACCCGCCCCGAGCCTTGCCATGGCGTATGTGCCGATGCAGCAGTGGAGAGACATCCTGGACTGCAAGGACGCTCTTGCAAACGGCACGCTGTTCGGCGAGCTGGTTTTGCCGTTCTACCCCACCCCATGCAATAACGAAGGATGTCAAAGGAGGCGCAGCATATGACCGCCGACAGAACAAGAAATGCGCTTATAAACAGAATAAGCGCAGTAGGACTTTGCGTACACGAGGCAGCATTGTTTCTGGACACCCACCCGACGGACAGAGACGCCCTTGAGTTTTTCCGCGTGCGGAGAAACGAGCTGTGCGCTCTTGTAAAAGAATATGAGAACAAATACGGTCCCATGACAGCTTTCGCCGACCCCGCGGACGGCTCATGGAGCTGGACAGACGGCCCGTGGCCCTGGCAGAACGACTGTACGTGCTCCGGGCGCGCGAGATGAAGGAGAAAGAATATGTGGCAATACGAAAAGAAGCTTCAATACCCCGTAAACATTAAAACGCCCAACGCGGCAGCAGCGAAAGTCATAGTCAGCCAACTCGGAGGTCCGAAATGCATTTAGTTATAATTTTAAAGCACCCTGCAAATGGCAATAGGTCATTTGCAGGGTGCTTTTTTCACATCAAAACATCTCCCGTCAGCCTATTTTGAGTCTTGCCCCAACCTTGCAATGCTGCTTAAGATACCATCCGGCATTGTTGTGACCGGACAGACAGATGCAGCCCTTGGGGATAGGCGTGTTGGATTTGCCGTCAACGATCTGCGTAATTATGCCCTTGCCGTTGACGATAACGTCGACACCCCACTTGTTAAAGCCCGTTGTCGCTCTGCCGTCCGTAATGAGGACAAGCGCATTCGTTCCTCTGCTTGTATTGATGCCCGTGATTTCACCCATGCTGATTTTCACCTCTTTCGGATAATTTATTTCATTTGCCTTTTCTGCGATGTGGTCCATCTTTGAGAGCAGATACGTACCGGGACAGGCAGTAGCGGCATACATGCGGTGCCAGCAGAGATTTTTCCCTTTAACAAGCCGTCCGAGACTGTTCCGCTTTGCAATATCCGCGCACAGCTTTATAAGGCTGTCAAGCGTCTTGCCGGAGACTGTCCACGGCTCGCCCATTTTACTGTTTGCCACTTCGATTGTAACCGCATAGCGGTCGATTTCAAATCCGCCCGTTGTTCCCGCGCAAAGGTCTTCCGGCACACAGAGCACTATTTCGCCGTTGTAGCCTATGCAGTAGTTAGCCGATGCGCCGCGCTTCGGGTCCTGAAAAGACTGTGCACAGCGTTTTCCCGTCCATACCGCCGCCATATGGTGTACGATGATTTTGTTGATCTTCGCGCCCTTGCGGTCTCCCCAATAATTGTTGGAGCTGGCAAGGACGGTTTCCGAAATAAGAGCAGAATTACTCATTCCCGTCACCTTCGGTCTGCTTCTGAATGTTCATGAGTACCGCGATCGCTACGGTAGTGCCGAACTGAATAACCGCCGCTGTAACCGCCGCTTTTGAAAAATCGGTGGTAATTGCGGTGAGCAGGGCAATACCCGCGCCTGCCGCGCTCTGAATGAGCGTCCTCAGAACTCTTTTCCAGTTGAATTTCATTTTAATATCCTCCTTTATTTTCCCGCCTCTGTGGGCAGTTTTAACGTTTTGTAGAACAGC
>ENA-OUQC01000588-OUQC01000588.1-human-gut-metagenome-genome-assembly--contig:-NODE-588-length-24902-cov-4.870487_pt1 | contig 24902 bp, 22 predicted proteins | sample MGYA00237942_ERZ548815 | MGnify/ENA primary metagenome ERZ548815 (study PRJEB26490, sample SAMN05194722) | human gut metagenome | biome: terrestrial biome; feature: human-associated habitat; material... | reverse complement strand
ATCCTTGGGCTTTTCGGGATGGGCAAAGGATTCGTAAGTGCCAGCGGAATAATACATAACAAAAACCTCCTGTTGTACTTTCTGTGTTTTTTTCTCTGTTGATCTTATTATAGCGCTGGCTGCCCGGTCTGCAATGGACAGAAAAAGCTCCGTGATAAAAGCTTTATCACGGAGCGGAAAGGTGTAAAAAATTTGATCAGATCCGGCAAAATGATAAGATCAGAGCCGGAAGCGGGAAAGCGCCTCCTTCATGGAGCCTTTGATCAGCCTTGAGAGCCGGTCTACGATCGGGCGGGGCTCCTCCCGCATGCCGTCCTTGATCCAATCCAGCATCAGGCCGATGAAGATGTGGGAATAGACCTGAGCGATGAACTGCTTGTCTTCGTCCCGGACCTGCATCTCGCCCACCTCTTCGTTGAGCACATCCAGCAGAAGCTGGTCTACAAGCGGCTGCAGGTATTTTTCCACCTGCTCTCCGTGGACGCAGCGGTAAACATTCAGAATAAACGGCTTGTTTTGCTGGACGGCCTCGAAGATCTGCAAAAGGCCCTGCTGCCATGTTTCATAAGTCTTTTTTTCATCCAGCGCCTGCCGGGCGTCCTCCAGACAGGACCATTCTACCAAATCGTAGATATCCTTAAAATGATAGTAAAAGGTCATGCGGTTGATGCCGCAGTCTTCTGCGATCTCGCCCACGGTGATCTTCGTGAGCGGCTTTTTCAGAAGAAGATGTTTCAAAGACTGCTCCAGCGCGCGTTTCGTCACCTGAGACATGGCGCAAGCTCCTTTCGGCCAATGGCGTTTTCTTCTGCCCGTGGGGGACAGGAAGATTATAGCACAGCTTTGGAAGAAAGAAAAGGCATTTTGTCTGCCGGAGCGGAGCCGAAGCTCACCGCAGCACCGTGCCGTCGGCCAGCGTGATGGTATAGCCGTTGAAATTGATGGTGCCGCTGTTGACCAGGCTGCTGATGACGCAATCGCCGGTGAGGGTCCAGGTGCAGCCGCTGTCGATGGTGACCGCGGCATTGCTGCCGACGGCAGCGCCGCCCTGGGCGTTTTCCACGATGCTGACCGTGCCGGTGAGGCTGCTGCCGCCGGTGAGCGTCAGCTCCAGCGTGGAGATGGAGTCTACGATGATATCGCCCTCCAGCGTCTGGGCGTTGGCGGTGAACTCTGCCTGCGCGCCGTTGCTGCCGGCGGAGCCCCAGCCGTGGCTGGCGCTGTTGCCCACGACCCGCAGCAGAGCGCCGTCTGCGTCTTCATTGCGGAGCGTCACGCCGGAGAGGGTCAGGATGCAGTGGGTGTTGGTGATATAGAACATATCGCCGTTTTTCGCCGTCAGGCTGCCGCCGGTCATGGAGAAGACGGAGGTGCCCACATCGGCGTCACCGCTCATGGACTGATAAATCATCACATTGTGGACATTTTCATCGGAGCTGGCCCCCTGGGTGTCGCTCATGTTGCCGGAGACGGTGCAGTTTTCCAGGACGATGGAGTTTTTGCCCTCGATGACCAGCGCTTCGGAGCGGTTGGCGGTGAGGACGGCGTTTTTCACGGTGATATCCGCCGTGGAATAGACCGCCGGGGAGTTATAGCCGCCCGAGGTATAAACGCCGCCGGTTACCTTCACGGTGCCGCCGCCCCGGTCGGAGCGGATGGCCGCGGAGGAATTGCCGGAGGTCTCCACCGTCAGGTTTTTCGCGTTGGTTGTGCCGCCGCCGGTGGTCTGGAAGCCGCCGGAGTTGTCTGCCGTGGTGGTGATGGTGGAATCAGAGATGTTGACGGTGGTGCCGCTGCCATAGCTGAAGACGCCGTTGCCGTTTTGGGCGGAGGAGGTGACAGTGGCGTTGGTGATGGTGACGGTGGCCCCATTGGTGGCCAGCAGGGCGGCGTTGACGCCGTAAAAGTCGCCGTTTTCCGTGTTGGAGGTAGCGCCGGCGGATTTGTCTACCGTAATGCCCTCCAGTGTGACGGCGGCACCGTCGATGCGCAGGGCGTTTTCATCGTCGCCGGTGGAGGTGTAGGTCTCATTGGAATAGACGCCGTCCTCCGAGATGGTGTTTGCGCTGCTGCCCTGGGTGACGGTGCTGCTGCCGCCGAAGCCGCCGCCGGGGCCGCCCATATTGCCCGGGCCGTTCGTGCCGTCGGGCGCACCCATATTGCCGGGACCGCCCATGCCGCCGGGACCGCCAAGGCTGACGATCTCTCCGGAGGAGACGGCGCTGCCGCTGCCCACGGCGACGGTGACCACATCACCCTCCGAAAGCGCGGAAAGGTCCACCTGTTCGCCGTTTTCCGTGAGCGCCGCGGCGGAGAAGTCCAGCGTTACGCGCTCCTCGCCGGCGGTAAAGCTGCTGCCGCCTGCAGGCAGGTCAGGCGGCGTCTCGCCGCTGCCCGGCTGGCCGCTGGGCGCATCGGGCGGGGTCTGGCTGCCGGCGCTGCTGTTGCTGCTGTCGCTGTCGGGCTTGGCAGGGGGCGCGCTGAGATCGCTGCCGGAGCCGCTCTCCGGCGGAGTCTGATCAGGAGCCGCAGGAGCGGAGCCATCCTGGGGAGCCTCCGGCAGATCTGCCGGGGCCTGACTGTCCTGCGGCGGTGTCGGGGCGTTTGCATCGGCTTGCTGCTCCTCCAGCTCGCCCAGCTGGAGCGTGACGGAGCTGCCGTCGATGGCCGTCACCTGACCCGTAAGGGTCTGGCCGGCATAGTCCTCTGTGGATGTGCTGCTGCAGGCGGCCAGAGAAAGGGCCAGCGCCGCGGCGCAGAGAAGAGATATCCATTGTCTGGTTTTCATAGCAGATGACCTCCTTTAGTCTTGTGTGTCGGCGGAAGGCCGCCGGTGGATTTGTTCTGCGGTGGTTTTCCTGATGTGCCCATGATAAAGCAGCAGCCTATATTCGCACGATCCGCAGCTTTCTGAATTCGACGGAGATATAAGCTTATGAAGATCATTCTTGCCATCGCTTTCTATTTCCTGTATTGGGGCGTATGCTTTCTCGGAACGGGCACGGACAGGAAAAATCTCATTGGGCTGCGCTCCTATCCCGAAGCGGTCCAGAACCGCGTGCGAAGCGATTCTCAGCTTGGAACCGCTGTGCCGAAGGCAAAATCCGCCGCTGCCGTTTTGCTCAGCAATCTTCTGCTTTTCACAGCCGTGTTTCCCGTTCTGGGACTTGCGCTGAAAGGCGTGCTGAACCTGGACGGTTATCTGCCGGCATTCTGGTACTTCCTTGCGTTCGGCGAGGGATTGGGGCTGTTCGATCTTCTTGTGATCGATCTGCTCTGGTGGCGCAGCACAAAACGCATCCGCTTCTCGTTTTTGCCGGAAAAGAAATACTATCAGGATCCGAAAAGCATATTGAATCCTTTTTGCGCGGGATCCCGCTGTTCGCCGCAATTGCCGCACTGACGGCCCTGGCCGTTACGGTGCTTTGAAGCATAGGGAAGAGAAGGCGCTGGCGGTCCGTGCGCCGTTGCTCACGGCGGCGCCAGCAGGCTGACGATCATGCCCCAGCGCTTGAAATAGTGCAGGTTGTCGACATTTTTATCGCCGTAGCTCTGCCCGAACAGCGGCTGCATCCCCTCGGACACACCGATAAACACGGCATAGGCAAAGGCGACCACATAGCTGATGACCGAGTAGGCGTTGACGCTGCCCTCCGGCAGAAACCGGATGATCACAAGGTTCATGCAGAACACGGTGATCGGCGCCCGCCAGACCCTGCTTTAGCGGGAAAACAAACAGCCAGTCGAGAAAAATGTTCAAAGCGGTGCTGACGATGGTGGAACCATGACGAACACCGGCGCGCCGTCGTTCCGGCCGAAGCCCTGCAGGGTGGCGGCAAGGGCGGAGGGGATCGTAAAGGCGGTATACCAGAAAAGATAATCGCAGACCATTTCCACATAAATACCGCGCCGATGACCATAACAAGCGGCTGGGCAAGATTGACTGCCCCCAGCGCGTCGGTCCCGACACCGCGGCCGACGAAGATCCCGTCCACGATGGTGAACAGGAAAAAGGCGCACTGGCTCAAAATCGTAGGGAGCACATAGCTTAAAATCAGTTTTGCTCTGGACGCTTTCATTCCGGCCTTCCTCCTTGCGCCGAAAGGGAAGCCAGTGCGCGCTTTTCTTCCCTTTTCAGGGAATCGATATGCCGCCGCGCCGTATGCGTTTTTTTGGCATGGAAAAAGTCCACCGTAATTCTATCCAAATTACGGTGGACTTATGGTGGACCTGAAGGGATTCGAACCCACGACCTCTCGGATGCGAACCGAACGCTCTCCCAACTGAGCTACAGGCCCATAGGACCGGCACGCGCGCGTCGTGCCTTTTTCAGGCTCCGGTCAAGCCGCTGCGGATCACAGGACCGCACTGCCGCGCATAAACTGCGTCCCTGCAAGGCCGCATTTACCAGAGCAAATAACATTATATCACTTTTTCCGGAAAAGTAAAGAGGAAAATGCGAAAAAATCAGATATTTTCTTCCGGCGGCGAAAAAGCGCCTTTCGCCGCCGGAAGCAGGGGCTTTAGTCCAGGAAGGGATTGCTCTCGATGGCCCGATGGAGGCGGAAACGGTTGTGGATGCTGTGGTTATACACATTGTCCAGCCAGTATTCCGTCAGCTCCCGATAGATCTCATGGAGCAGCTCCGCCAGATAGCTCCGATCCTTTTCGGGCAGCTGGTAGAGGTTGGTGCGGCCGTCCAGCTCCTCCCAGAGCAGATAGATCTTCATGATCATCTCGGTAAAGGCCTCTGACTGGGTCAGAGCCGGGTTTTCCAGCATGCTGCGGTAATATTCGTGCCGCTGGCTCAGGTGGTAGTGCAGGCCGAAAAAGTCGATCCGGTCCAGATCCAGCAGGAAGGGATAGCTTTTCAGCTGGCGGATGGCCTGGCGGAAATCGGAGGAGTGCCAGTCCTCCGTCACCTGCAGCAGCTCCCGCAGACGGGCCGCGTCGGGGTCGAAGCTGGTGAGGTAGCGGAGCATGGTCCCGCCGGATTCGTTGAAATACAGGGTCTCGATGATGCTGACCTTGCTGCGGGCCTCCTCCCGGTGGGTCTTTTCCACCAGCTGGTCCAGGCCCAGCGTCACCAGGATCACCTCCAGCGGAACGAAGGCCAGCTCGTGCAGGCCGAAGATGGCCAGATGGTGCAGGTCGCGGAAGATCAGGTAATGGATGGCGTAGAGCAGGGCAGAGGCGCAGAGCAGCAGCAGGATCAGCTGCTTGACGGTGAGTTTTGCTTTGACAGGCTTCATGGAAAAGCCCCTTTCAAATCAGAATTTGGAGATCAGAGGTCCGCCGGCGTCAGAGAAGCGGTGTAGGTGACGCCCCGGTCCGTAATGACAAAGACATCCAGCCGGGCGTCGCTGCCCAGGGGAGAAGTGCGCAGCAGCTGCCGGGCCGGCAGGATCAGGTCGCCGTTGGCGCTGACCTTGCTGTAGCAGAAGGGGCGGTTGGCGGTGGTGGCATAGAGATAGGCGTCCCGCAGGGTGTAGGCCACGATGCCCCGGGGCAGCTTGCGGGTGCCGCAGAAGTCCGGCGCCAGCGGCAGGGGCTGGCCGTCCACCTCCAGCCGCCATTCGTCGCCGCAGTCGGTCTTTTTCAGCTGGGCGGGGATCCGGTGGGGCGCGGCGTAACCGGCGCCGGGCAGGCGGGGCCGCAGGACATACAAAATGCCGTGCCAGCACTGCAGGAACTGATCCAGCGGATAGCGGCGGACGGCCAGACTGTCTGGGCAGCCATAGGAATCATGCACCAGCAGCCATTCCCGGCCGTTCTCCACGGCCATGCCCGTGACGCACATGAGATGGCCGTTGGTAAAGCCGGGGGTGTTTTCCACATAGGGGGCGTGGGGGGTGGCGCGTTCCGGCGAAGGAGCATAGGCCACATTGCAGCCCACGGGCCAGCCCGCCAGCAGCTCCTGCCGCAGGGTGTCGGCGTCGGCATAGGTGAGCCAGCATTCATAGCCGAAGCTCCCTGCCGCCGCCATGGTAAAGGCCCAGTTGCCAAAGCCCTCGTATTCATGATCCCAGCAGGCCATGGCCGTCTCCTCCGGCAGCAGGTCGCCGCCCCGGGCGTTCATCAGAACAGTGGCGGTGGTGGGGCTGCACATGACGGAGCCGATGTTGGGATCCCGCAGCACCTGGGTATAGGCCGGCGCGGGATTGTCCACCGGCGTGGTGGGCAGCCGGCGGGTGAGCCGGTCTTCGTCGGAGAGACGGCAGGTTGCCGCCAGCAGACGCAGGGCAGGGACGCCCGTTCCGCTTTCCCGCCGCAGGATGCAGCGCAGCTGCAGCGCTGTTCCGGTGCGGCCCTTTGCCATGGAGAGGGTGTCGGTCTCTACCGAGGCGCAGCCGCCTTCGGTCTTCGGAAGGCTGGCCCGGCGGACATAGGGCGACCAGACGCCCCAGCTGAGCCACTGAGACCATTCGCCGGCTTCGTCCCGGACCCGGCACTGGGCCTCGGAAACGCAGCCCACGGGAAGGTCGGTGTTCCAGCTGAGCACCACAGTGGAAAAGGGCCCCATGGGCACCTCCGGAGAGGTGAAGGAGCCTTCGGCCTGCTCCGGCGGCAGCGTCAGCGCGCCCCGGCCGATGGAGGGCTCCTCCTGCAGGGCGCAGACCGTTCCGGCGCGGAAGGCGGAAAGCTCGGAGAACAAGATCAAATCATTCATTGCGATCACCGTTTTTCTATCAGGATAATATCTTGATTATACAGGAAAATCTCCCGGCAGAAAAGAGGAAATCCGGAAGAAAATGCAGAAACGATGGATTTTATGAGAAAAAAGCCCTCTTGCGGTTTTTTTCGGAAAAGGGTATAATAGAGCCGCTAAGATTCAGAAACGAGGTGTCCGCCGTGCGCTGTCCCTATTGTGCCTATCCGGAAAGTAAAGTGATCGATTCCCGTCCCACCGACGAGAGCAGCAGCATCCGCCGCCGCAGGGAATGTCTCTCCTGCGGAAAACGCTTTACGACCTATGAGATCGTGGAGCGGGTCCCCATGGTGGTGGTGAAAAAGGACGGCTCCCGCCAGACCTTTGACCGGGGGAAGATCCTGGGTGGGCTGATCAAGGCCTGCGAGAAGCGGCCTGTGCCCATGGACACGCTGGAGCGGGCGGCTTCGCGCATCGAGCAGAAGCTGGTCAATTCCATGGATCGGGAGATCCCCTCCGTCCGCATCGGCGAGCTGGTGATGGAGGAGCTGAAGGATATCGACCAGGTGGCCTATGTGCGCTTTGCCTCGGTCTACCGGCAGTTCAAGGATCTGGACAGCTTTATGGACGAGCTGAACCGTCTGCTGGAGAAAAAGTGAAGCCCGCCGGCGCGGAAAAATTTTGTGCAGACACTATGCAGCCAGCATATTGCTTTTGCTTCTGAAGCCGGTATAATAAAGCTACCGACCTCCGCCGCATCCCCTGCTTTATCTTCCGTTGGGTAAAGCTGCGGTGGGGGCCGGTCTTGTTTTTTTGGCGTCTGGAAAAAAGAAAAGCGGCATGGAGCTCCATGCCGCTTTTGTGATGCTTTGGGGAGATTATTTCTTGGCGACCTTGGCAGCCTTGACACCGGCGAAATAATCCTTGGTCAGCTTGATGACCACGGGGCTCAGCGCGAGGATTGCAATCAGGTTGGGGATCGCCATCAGGCCGTTCAGCGTATCGGCAATGGCCCAGGCCAGATCCAGCTTCAGAATGCCGCCCACGACCATGACCAGGCAGAAAATGACCTGATAGACCTTGGCGACCTTGTAGTTGAACAGATACTCCATGCAGCGGGTGCCGTAGAGACCCCAGGTCAGCACGGTAGAGAAGGCAAACAGCATCAGGCAGATGGCCACGACCACGCCGGGAGCCTTCTGGCCGAAGACGGAGATGAAACCGTCAATGGTCAGCTGCGCACCAGTATCCGTGCCGAACTCGATGTTGTTCACACCGACACCCAGCAGAACCACCAGAGAGGTCATGGTGCAGACCACGATGGTATCCATAAAGACCTCGAAAACGCCAAAGATACCCTGCTTGATGGGATGATCCACATCAGCGGCAGCATGGGCGATAGGAGCGGAGCCCAGGCCGGCCTCGTTGGAGAAGATGCCGCGGCCAACGCCCTTGGTGATAGCAGTCTTGATGCCGACGCCGGCCAAGCCGCCAGCCACGGAAGCGGGAGCAAAGGCGCCCTTGAAGATGGCGGAGAAGGCGGCGGGAATGGCGCTGACATTCACGATGATAACAATGATGGAGGCGATGATATAAATGATAGCCATGACGGGCACCAGCAGGGCGCACACATCAGCAATAGACTCGATGCCGCCGATATAGACGATAAAGGCGACCACAGCGCAGAGGGCGCCGACGATCCAGGCGACCATCGTCAGGTTGACATCGGGGACAAAGTTCTGAATGGCAGTGCCAACAGTAGAGCAGATGGTATTGATCTGCGTCATGTTGCCGATACCGAACGCGGCCAGAGAGCCAAAGATGGCAAAGACAACGCCCAGCCACTGCCAATGCTTGCCCAGACCGTTCTTGATGTAATACATGGGGCCGCCGACCCAGTCGCCCTTTTCATTGCGCTCACGGAAGCGGATGGCCAGCGTGACTTCGCAGAACTTGGTGCACATGCCCAGCAGAGCGGAGATCCACATCCAGAAGACAGCGCCGGGGCCGCCGATGGCGATGGCGCCGGAAACGCCGGCGATGTTGCCAGTACCGATGGAAGCGGCCAGCGCGGTGCACATAGCCTTAAAGGGAGAAATAGAGCCTTCCTTGGCCTCAGACTTTTCAAAAGCCTTGCCAAGGGTGTTCTTCATGATGTAGCCGAAGTGGGTAAACTGGGGGAACCCGCAGCGGATGCACATGTAGATACCAGTGCCAAGGATCAGGACCATCATGGGGAGACCCCAGACGACGCCGTTGACCTTGCTGTTAAAATTTGCTAACCAATCCATGAAACCCATAGAAACCCTCCTTAATTTTTACAGGCAGCCATGGGGCGCTCTGCCTGCTCCGTATAGCAATATGTTACCACATTGTGAACATAATTACAAGATTGAACCTTCTATGCAGCATTACCGAAACTTCTTTGCAGATTCCGTCATTATGTCTAAAAAAAGAGAGATAGCAAAGAATCGGTAAAAGATTGCCCGGGAGGGAGACTTTTTGAAAAAAACGCTTCCTTTGGGCAGCAAAAAGAAAAAATAAACGCGTTAATGCTTTAACAAAGCAAAAAACGCGTTTGCCCGTCCCAAAAGGAAACGGCAAAAAATGGAATCTATAAAAGACTGCGGACGGTGGGCTTGTCATATTGCCCAAGCAGCGAAAGCTGCCACAAAGCGTCCCGCACCTCCGCCAGCGCCTCGCCGCCGTCCTCCGCCTTCAAAAAGCCCTCCGCCCGAAACAGCGCGCCACTGACGGCGTCCAGCCGATCGTGGGCCAGGACGGAGGAAAGATAGGGCAGACCTCGCTGCCAGATCTCCATGGCCTGCTGAAGCAGCGCCAGATCGGCCGGCGCTTTCTGCTGCAGCTGCGCCGAAAGCTGCTCCAGCGGCGAAGAGACCTGGGTACAGAGCTTTGCTGTGTGGTGCAGAGAAACCAGGCCGCCTGCCAGCAGACCGGCGATAATACACGCCGCGAGGATCACACGCCAGTGCATGGCTCACCGCTCCTTTTTGATGAGAAAATGATCGCCGTTTTCATCGGCGCAGAAGAGAAAGACCTCCGCCAGCGTCCGGATGCCGCCGGCCTTCAGGATCCGCTCCAGCCAGTCCCGGCTCTGCCCCAGCTGCCGGAGAGAATCCTCCCGCAGGGCGCCGTCGGCCACCAGCGTGTGCATGGGCAGCGCCTGAGAGACCTTCTGCCCCAGCTGGGAAGGGGTGGCGGGGGCGTCGCCGCTGCGGAGCAGCACGCTGAGCTGACCGTTGGTCTCCAACTGGGCAAACTGCACCTGCCGCAGGTCGAAAATGCCGTTGAGCCGCAGATCCTCCAGCAGGTCGTCGGTGCTGAGGCGAAGCTTTTTCAGGGCGTTCTGGTCCAGCCGGCCGCTGCAGATCACCGGAACGGGCTTGCCGGCGAGCAGCTGGCGCAATCGGCTGTTTTTCAGCGTCAGGGCGGAGATGAGTACCTCCGCCGCGATCAGCGTCAGCACGGGCACCAGACCGTGGGAGAGGGGGATGTCGATGTCCTGCATGGGGACGGAGGCCACCGCCGAGACCAGGATCGTCACCACCAGCTCGCTGGGCTGCATCTCGCCCACCTGCCGCTTGCCCATGAGCCGCAGGGCCAGAATGATGGCCAGATAGAGGATCAGCGTCCGCGCAAAGGGGATCAGCATAAAGGGCCTCCTTGCTTTTTTTCTTAGTGTTTCAGAAACATGGAGGATTATTCCTGCCGGCCTTGCGCCGGGCGCGGCTTTTGTGATAAAATGGCGGCAGTCTGAAGCGGGGAGGAAGCGAACATGGAGCTTGCGGGAATGATGATCCGGCGGGAGCGGCTGCGGCGGGGCTGGAGCCAGGCGGGGCTCTGCCGCGGGATCTGCGCCGCGTCCTATCTTTCCAAGCTGGAGCAGGGAAAGGCCCGGCCCTCGCCGGAGGTGCTGGCGCTGCTGTTTGAACGGCTGGGGCTGCAGTGGGCGCTGGAGCCGGAGGTGGAAGCCCTGCTGGCTCGCTGCCGGGCGCTGCTTTTGGAGGGAGATCAGGCTGGCTTTCGCCGGAGCTTTTCGGCACTGCAGGCCCGAGAGCAAACACTGATGCGCAGCCGACAGGCGATGGATTTCCTGCTGCTGCAGGCCTTTTATGCAGACGAGCACCGCCCCCTTCCGGAGGACTGCGAGCCCTTTATGACGCCGCCCCAGCGGGCGCTGCAGCTGGCCCTGAAGCGGGACTATGCCGCGGCGACGGCGCTGGAGCCTGCGCCCTTTTACCGGATGATGGAGGGCGTGGACCGATACCGGCAGGGGGAATATGCCCTGGCCATGGAAGCGCTGCAGCAGGCCTATGACCGGGCGGCGGAGCAGGGGCTGGTGCGGCTGATGCTCCTTTCCAGGACCTATCTGGGCAACTGCTGCTCCGATCTGGGCAGCATGGAGCAGCTGCGGCAGCATTATGCCGTGGCCCGGCGGCTGGCGCTGGCGCTGGGAGACGATGGGCTGCGGACGACCATTGATTATAATCTGGCCTCCAGTCAGCTGGAGCAGGGGGACGCCGCCGCGGCCTACGCCTATTTTTCCGGGCTGGAAGCGCCCTCCGTTTTGGCACTGCACAAGCTGGCCATCTGCTGCGAGCAGCTGGGAAAGCGGCAGGAGGGGCTGGCTGCGCTGGACCGGGCGGAGACAAACGCCGCGGCGGGGGAGATCGCGCCGGAGCTGGCGCAGGAGATGCTGGCGCTGGTGCGCTTCCGGCTGGAGCAGCCGGACTTTTTGCAGCGGCCGGAATATGGCGCCCGGCTATTGGAGACCTTTGCCCACATCCGGGCGGAGCTGCCCATGGGCTATGTCCGGTTCCATCTGCCCTATGTATTGAAATGGTATGAGGCGGCCCGCCAATACCGGCAGGCCTATCTCCTGCGCTGTGAATTTTCCTGAAAAGTGCGATTCAATGCGATTTAACCCCTTGTTTCCGGCGAGATCTTCCCGGAACAAGGGGCTTTTTTCATGAAGAAGCCTATGGTATCATAAGCCGGGAGGTGAGGAGCATGAAAAAAACGCTCTGGACACGGGATTTTATCCGCATCACCTGCGCCACCGGGCTGGGGGCGGCAGGGGGCATCCTCAGCGGCTTTGCTTTGTCCTTTCTGGTGTTTGACGAGACGGGGAGCACGCTGGCCTCTGCGCTGGTGCTGGCGATCCAGCTGATCCCAAATGTGATCCTGCCGGTCTTTATCGCGCCGCTGATGGACCGGCTGCCCCGCAAGCCCTTTCTGGTGGGCGGCGATGTGGTCAATGGGCTGCTCTATGGGGCGGCGGGGCTTTTGCTGCGGCGCTTTGCCTTTTCCTATGGGGGCTATCTCTGCTTTTCGCTGGTGCTGGCCTGTCTCAGCGCCTTTGACGAGCTGGCCTACGGCAGCTTTTATCCCCAGGTCATCCCCAAGGGGATGGAGGAGAAGGGCTATACGGTCTCATCCATGCTCTATCCGGTGCTGAAGGTGACCATGACGCCTGCCGCGGCCTTTCTTTATGACAAGCTGGGCGTTGCGGATCTGCTGCTGATCCAGGCCGGGCTTTCCTTTTTGGCGGCGTTTATCGAGAGCCGCATCCGGGTGCGGGAGACCCGCCGGCAGGATGCGCCGCTGTTTTCCCTGCGGACCTGGTGGAACGATCTGCGGGAGGCGGCGGCCTATCTCCGGCAGGAGCCGGGTCTGCGAAGCCTGTTTGACTATATGGCCGTTACCAATGGGGTGGCCATGGGCGCTTCGCCGCTGCTGGTGGCCTTTTTCCGGACGGCGCCGGGCTTTACCGCCGCCATGTATTCCTTCTTTTCCGTGGCGGAGTTTGCCGGGCGGTCGCTGGGCGGGGCCGTGCGCTACCGGCGGAGCGTCCCCCGGGAACGGCGCTTTGCCTTCACCTTTCTGGTCTATCAGGTCTATGAGACCATGGATGCGCTGCTGCTCTGGCTGCCTTATCCGCTGATGCTGGCAAACCGGGCGGTCTGCGGCTTTCTGGGCATCAACAGCGCCGCCATCCGGCAGGCGGCGGTGCAGCGGTATCTGCCGGAGCAGCTCCGGGCGCGGATGCAGGCCTGGCAGGGCGTTTTGATTACGGCGGCGGGCAGCCTGCTTTCGCTGCTGATCGGGGCGCTGGGCGAGGTGATCTCTTACCGGCTGTGCATGACCGTCTGCGGGCTGTTTGCCATGGGCTTCTGCTGGCTGACGGTGTTCCGCCGCAGGAGCGCCGTCCGACAGGTCCTGGAGGGGCCGGAGGAGGCGGAGGAATAAACGCGGATCAGAGATAAAAACCCCGCCGCCCGGAAAAGCTCCGGGCGGCGGGGCCGCATACATAATAAATAATAACAGAGGATCAGGCTTCGCTCACCAGCAGGCCATACCCGCCGTCGTTGCGCTTATAGACGACGCAGTGCTTTCCGCCCCGGTCGGTATTGACGAAGAAGAAGAAGCTGTGCCCCAACAGATTCATCTGCAGGATGGCGTCTTCAATAGACATGGGCTTTACCTCCAGCGTCTTTTCCCGCACCAGCTGGAAGTCCTCCTCGTGATAATCCGTCATGGCGTCCACCGACTTGGTGAAGGCGTCGGTATGCAGGCGCTTGGCCAGACGGGTCTTGTTTTTCTGGATCTGACGGTCGATAGAAGCCACCGCGCCGTCGATGGAGGCATACATATCAGAGGTGCGCTCCTGTGCGCGGAAAAACAGGTTCTTTACGGAAAAGGAAATTTCCACGGTCTGCATCCCTCTCTCGCTGGAGAAGGTGATCTGCGCCGCAGGCTCGTCGCCGAAATATCTGCCCAGCTTTTCCATCTTGCGGACGGCATAAGCCTCCATTGTGTCGGATACGGTCATTTTTCTGCCATAAACCTCGATCTTCATGTGTGACACTCCTTTGCTCATTGCTCAGATCTTTCTTCCGGCAATTTCAGTATACCACAGGCTTCGGAAAAAAGGAAGAACAATTTGTAACTTTTCTCCAAAGCCGCGAAAGGGCTGCCGCGGCAAATTGTGAAGATTTCCGATTCTTCCCAGACGGATTCCGACGGATTTCGCCCGGTGGCCGTGGTATACTGAACATGCTGAAGGGCTGGATCACCCTTCAGGCGGACGGATACCGTCCGGCACCGTTCATATCTTTATCCCCACAAATCCGGCAGAGGACCTCTCCGCCGGAGCTGGCGCCCTTCGGGGCGCCCTTTTTGTTATTTGCCCAGGGCTTCCTGCTCCTGCTGCACGATGGCGATGCCGGCGGAAGCGCCGATCCGGGTGGCGCCTGCGTCCAGCATGGCCTTTGCCGTGGCATAATCCCGGATGCCGCCGGCCGCCTTCACGCCCATCTCCGGGCCGACGGTCCTGCGCATCAGGGCCACATCGGCCACGGTTGCGCCGCCGGTGGAAAAGCCGGTGGAGGTCTTGACGAAATCGGCCCCGGCGCGCTTTGCGATCTGGCAGGCCAGGATCTTTTCTTCCTCCGTCAGCAGACAGGTCTCCAGAATGACCTTCAGAATGGCGTGGCCCTCCACGGCGGCGGCCAGCGCCTGGATCTCCTGCTCGATGGCACGGGTGTTGCCGGATTTCATGGCGCAGACATTCATGACCATATCGATCTCCTCCGCGCCGGACCTGACGGCCTGCAGCGTCTCAAAGACCTTGCTTTCAGTGGTGGTGGCGCCCAGCGGGAAGCCGACCACGGTGCAGACCTTCACGCCGGTGCCCTGAAGATGCTTGACGCAGCGGGGCACATACCATGGATTCACGCAGACAGACGCAAAATGATACTGCGCCGCCTCGGCGCAGAGCCGGTCGATCTGCGGGGCGGCAGCGTCCTGCTTCAGCAGGGTATGGTCGATATAAGCGGCGATAGACATAAAAAGGACTCCCTTTCTTCGCGGTTTTATAAGGATGTTGTTTTTTCTTATCTTAACGAAGATCCGGGGCTTTGTCAATGCTTGCCCTTGGTTGACGCCGCCGCCGGAATGGTGTATAATAACGCTGTTTCCATGCGGGTATGGTGAAATTGGTAAACACGCTGGTTTTAGGTACCAGTGCTTTCGCTTGTGGGTTCGAGTCCCACTACCCGTACCAGAATATCGCCGGACGAGCCCGAAGGCCGTCCGGTGATTTGCTTTTCCGAACGGTCAAGCGCTTCATTGTTTTGGCATCCCCTTAACAAAAGGGTCCTGCGGGGTTAAAATGGTATAAAAACAGGACTAATCTTATTTCGTACCGGGAGAGATGCTTATGGACGATACGGTGGGCAAGTCGATCCGCGCTTACTGCGCCTGTCTGCATGCGTGGAACGCATCCTACGAGGACTATGCAAAGTCCGTGGGGCTGAATTTCACCAGCCTTTCCATTCTTTCCGCCATCTATGAAACGGAAAACTGCACGCAGAAAATGCTGTGCGAGCAGTGCTTTCTGCCAAAGCAGACGGTCAACTCTGCAGTAACGGCCTTTTACAAAAGGGGCTGGATACGGATGCAGGAGCTGCCGGAGGACCGGCGAAATAAAACCATCCATTTTACCGAGCAGGGCCGGCACGAAGCCGCGTGCATTTTACAGAAGGTGCAGGAAAGTGAACGGACCGCCATGGATCGGCTGAGCAGGGAAGAGCAGGATCTGCTCCTTTCCCTGACCCGGCGCTATGTGGACGCCTGCAAAAACACGATGAAAGGGCTGTGAAAGGCCCTTTCCTTTTGGGTAATTCGTCCGATTTTCAAACAAAAAGAAAACAGAACCAACAGAAAAGGAGACTATTTTGGAAACGCAAATGAAACTGGAGCACAGGATCGATTTCCGCTGGCTGATCCTGTTCGCTCTGCCGACGATCTTTTCAAGCATTTTTGCAAATTTGTATTCCACGGTGGACGGCATCTTCGTGGCCCTCTATGTAGACACGGACGCCCTGTCCGCCATCAATATCACCATGCCCATGACCTATCTGGCGTCGGCGTTGGGCATGATGTTCGGCAGCGGCGGCAATGCCCTGGTGGCCTGAAAGATCGGCGAGGGCAGACATCAGGAAGCCCGGGAGGATTTTTCCCTGATGATGGCGGTGGCTTTTGGCTTCAGCGTGGTGCTGACGGGGGCCGCCATTGCGACCAGCATCGGCTATGCCGTGCCGTCCATCGTGGGCGCGATCTTCTTCTGCACCAGCCGCAAGCAGGTGCTTCATGTGGTCCGGCCCAAATGGCGCGGGAAAACCATCACGGACAGCTGCATCAACGGCTCCTCCAAGATGGTAAGCGTGCTGGCCTTTTCGGTCATTACCATTCTTTTTAACCGTATTCTCATGAGCCTCGGCGGCTCAGACGGCGTGGCGTCCCTGTCCATCATCTGGTATGCCCAGGGCCTGTTCGGCGGTCTGTTCCGGGGCTATGTCAACGGCATTTCCTCCGTAGTCAGCTATAATCTTGGGCGGGGCGACAGGGAGCGGCTGTCCCGGCTGTTCCGCATCAGCGTGATCACTCTGCTTGTAACTTCTGCCGTCGTGACGGCAATCAGCTATTTGCTGGGCAGCTGGGTCGTCGGCTTTTTCGCTAAGGGCAATGCCCATGTTGCGGAAATTGCTCTACATGGTTTCCATATTGTCGCCACCAGCTTTACCATGACGGCGTTCAATGTGTTTGCATCCGGCTGGTTCACGGCGCTCAACGACGGGAAGACCTCCGCCATTCTGTCGTTCTGCCGCACGATCGTCTTCATGGTCCTTCCGGTGCTGGTGCTGCCGCGCATATTTGAAATGGACAGCGTATGGCTGTCCATCACCGTGGGTGAGGTGCTGAGCCTTACCATGAGCATTTACTATTTTGCGAAATTCAGGGATATGTGGGAAATGCCCGCAAGGGAGCAGGAGGAAAGATAGGCAGCGGGACCGCTGCGCGATCCGTCCCGCTGAAATGGGGCGGGCGCCGCTTCTGAGGGATAATTTTACTGCCAGCGCCGCCGGAAGCTGCACGGATCCGGCGGCGTTTTGCTGGGGGAAAGCGCTTGCATTTCCCCGGCGGCGGTGCTATAATAGCGGCGTCATCAAGCATGGCGGGATCTTCGGGCGGTGCGCCGCCTGTTTTTTACGGCGGATAGTTAGAGAACTCTAACCGCGCCAAAAGCGGACCCGGAAGGATCCCAATCAAAATACAGAAGCAAAGGAGATTTGCGCATGAGCATTGCAAGGATTGGAAACTGCAGACGCGGGCACGCCGCGGCCCCTGGGACTCCCTGGCGGATGCGAAGCGAAGCGAGGGGAGGGAGCGGCAAATGAACAAAAACGCTGCGCAGAAGCGTTCCGCGGCCTCGTGGCTGATGGAGCTGGCGGAGGGAAGGCGGGGGGAATATGCCCTGAGCATTCTTGCGGCCCTGCTGGGCGTGGCCTGCTCCCTTGCGCCGTATTTCATTATGATCCGGATCATCACCGGACTGGTCAACGGCACGGCGGAGCTTTCCCGGTGCCTGACGCTGTGCCTTTGGATGGCGGGCTTTTGGGCCCTGCGCTATGTGCTGCACAGCATTTCCACCACCATCTCCCACCACGCCACCTTCCATGTGCTGGCAAAGACCCGCATCCGGCTGATGGATAAGCTGGCGACGCTGCCGCTGGGGACGGTGCTGGAGCGCTCTTCCGGCTCCTATAAAAATATCATCGTGGAGCGGGTAGACGCCATCGAGACCACGCTGGCGCACCTGCTGCCGGAGATGACCACCAATATCGTGGGCGCGCTGGCGGTGCTGGCGCTGCTGTTTTCGGTAGACTGGCGGATGGGCCTTTCCATGCTGATCGTGGTGCCGCTGGGCGGCGCGGACATCCGCACCTTGCCCCTTTCGGAATGCACCAAACGCATCGCCTATGTGTCGCAGGACAACTATCTGTTTGACCTTTCCGTCATGGACAACATCCGTCTGGGCAGACAGGGGGCCAGCGACGAGAAGGTCATTGCCGCCGCCAAGGCCTGCGGCTGTCATGCGTTCATTATGAGCCTGGAAAACGGCTATCAGACGGTCTGCGGCGCCGCCGGCGGACATCTTTCCAGCGGCGAACGGCAGCGGATCTCCATCGCCCGGGCCATGCTGAAGGACGCGCCCATCGTCATTCTGGATGAGGCCACCGCCAATGTGGATCCGGAGAACGAAAAGGAGCTGATGGAGGCCGTGGACGAGCTGACCCACGACAAGACGGTGATCCTCATCGCCCACCGGCTCAAGACCGTGCGCAATGCAGACCGCATTTTCGTGGTGGATCATGGCCGGATCGTCCAGCAGGGCACCCACGACCAGCTGGTGGCCGTGGACGGCCTTTATCGCCGCTTCGTGGTGGAGCGCCGGCAGGCCGCAGGCTGGAAGGCCTGAAAAGCAGCGCAGCCAACAGAAAAACAGCCCGTCCCGGCCAGATCCCGGGACGGGCTTTGCCGTCTCCCGGCGGCACGGAAAAGCGCAGAACGGAATGATCCGCTCTGCGCTTGAAAAATCGGAGGGGTTTGGATGGGGTCAGGTTACAGGATCGGCGTCCAGGCCAGCTCCAGGACCTCGTCGGCGTTGTCCATGGAGGTGATCAGACCCAGCCGGATATAGCGCTGAATGAAGTCCTTCAGGGTGTTGCCGGTGAAGTCATCGGAAAGGCCGAACTGCAGAGAATTGTTGATCATGATGTTCATCTCATAGTTGCCGCCGTTCCAGCCCATGTCCATCAGGACCTTGGTAGCTTCCTCGGAATTGTCGCGCATCCAGCTGTGGGCCTTCTGAACGGCCTGAGCCACCTTCTTGGCGATGGTGGGGTTCTCCTTGACGAAGGTGCCGTTCATGGCCATGACGCAGCAGACCCGGTCCGCAAAGTCGGTGTCCAGCTGGGAGCGGATGCACTTCAGCTTACCGTCCTTGACCATGGAGTAGGCAAAGGTGTCGCTGAGCAGGGCCGCAGCGATCTCACCGTTTTCCATGGAGGTGACGCAGGCGTCGGCAGAGACCTGGACCAGCTCCACATCAGAGCTGTAGTTGATGCCGTCGGCGTCCAGCAGCAGAGCGGTGATGTTGTAGTCAGATTTGCCGATTCCGTTGGGGACGGAGATCTTCTGGCCCTTCAGGTCGGCAGTCGTGGCATAGGCGCTGTCGGCCAGAACATACAGGGACTTGCAGCCGATATGGGCGCCGCCCACGAAGGTGATGTCCACGCCGTTGGTGATGGGGACCAGCATCTTGGCCATCATGCCGGTGGCAACATCCACCTGATCGGTGCCCAGCGCTTCCACATCGGAGCTGCCCTTGACGCCCTCGGCAGTCAGGCCGGCTTCTTCATAATAGCCCAGATGGTCCGCCATGGTGGGGCCGGAGGTGCAGCCGTCGGACATGAAGTAATGGATGGGGCGGCCGTAAGCGGGCTCGTTCTTCATGGCTTCCAGCTCTTCCGCGGTGGGGGTCAGGTCAAACTCGGCCATATCGATGGCGCGGCCTTCGATGTCCACGGGGACGAACAGCGCTTCCCACTTGCCGGAGGCAGAGGCATCGGCGGCGTCCAGATGCTCGCTCTGCTGGTTGACTTCCACATCGTCCACGGTGCCGACCTCGATCTGGCCGTCGTTGTTGGAATCGACGATCACATTGGATTTCTGGGCTCCGCCCTGCTCGTCTTTGTCGCTTGTGTTGGCACAGGCGCACAGAGACAGCGCCATGACCATGACGAGCAGCAAGGCAATGACTTTTTTCATGGTTTTCGTTCTCCTTGTATCTTTTTTTATTTATCGGCAGGCTCTGCCGGATAAATCAATGGTTTTTGCCGCCAAAATGCAGCTTGTTCAGGATCTCGTTGCGGTATTCCACAAAGCTGGCGGAGGAGCGGTCCCGGGGGAAGCGCTCGTCGATGCGGATATCCGCCACGATCCGGCCGGGGTTGGCTTCCATCACCAGGACCCGGGTGCCCATATAGACCGCCTCGTCGATGCTGTGGGTGACCATCAGCGCCAGCTGCTTCCGCTGGGACCAGATGTTCAGGATCTCATCCTGCATATTCATCCGGGTAAAGGCGTCCAGCGCGCCCAAAGGCTCGTCCAGCAGCAGGATCTCCGGCTGGTTGATCAGCGTGCGCACCAGAGCCACCCGCTGGGCCATGCCGCCGGAAAGCTGGGCGGGATAATCGTTTTTGAAGCGCTCCAGACCGGTGATCTCCAGCATATGCCGGACCTTTTCGGCCTTGTCCTGCCGGTCGCCCCGCATATCCAGACTGAAGGAGATGTTTTTTTCTACCGTCAGCCAGGGGAAGAGCGTGGGGTTCTGAAAGACCAGCCCCCGCTGGGGAGAGGGGCCGCTGACCTCCGCGCCGTCCACCGTGACGCGGCCCAGCGTGGGCGCGATCAGCCCGGCCACCAGCCGGAGGATGGTGGATTTTCCGCAGCCGGAGGGCCCCACCAGCGAGACAAACTCGCCGCTGGTCATGGATACGCTCACATCCTGCAGCGCGTGGGTGACCTGATCGCGCTCTACCTTGGCAAAGACCTTGCTGACCTTTTCCAGCTGCAGGGAGACGGGTCTCATTTCGTCAGACATCATTTTTCAGCTCCGTTCTGCCATCTGAGCAGATAGCGCTTGATCCGCTCCAGACCGTTGGTGACCAGCGTGAAGATCAGGCAGATCACAAACAGGGCGGCAAAGGATTTGTCATAACTGGCCCAGCCGGTCTGCCAGGTCATGTACCAGCCCAGACCGGACTTGACGCCCAGCATCTCCGCGATCATGATGGCCACACAGGAGGAGCTCATGGCCTGTGTGCAGCCCTGCAGAATAGAGGGCATGGCGTGAGGGATGGCCACATGGAACACCAGCTGCCGCTCGGTGGCCCCCAGCGTCCGCGCGGCCTCGAAATATTCTTTGCCCACATTGGAGATGCCCGTCAGCGAAGCCACCGTCACGGCGAACCAGGAGCCCAGCGCGATGATGAACACTGCGCCGCTGAACAGGGAGGACGCCACCACCATGATGATGGGGATCCAGGTGGAGGTGGGGATGGGGCCGAGAAATTTGATCAGCGGATCCAGCCAGTAGCGGGCCCTTTTGGAATAGCCACAGGCGATGCCGGTGATCAGGCCGAGGCTCACGCCGATGGAATAGCCCAGAAACAAAAGCTTCAGGGTGTTCAGCGTGCAGTCGGCCAGCAGCCTGTAGTCCACCAGAAAGGCGTTGATGATGGAATTCATGCAGGGGACGAAGGGCTGGGTCAGGACGCCGGTCTTCAGCGTAAGGTAATCATACAGGGCCAGAAACAGAAACAGCGCGGAAACATGCGGCGCACGGTAGCGCAGCGTTTCGTAAAACGCTTTTTCGCCCCTGTTTTTCCGCAGCAGGGCCGCCAGCAGGCAGACCAGATAGAACAGGACGGCCGCGCCCAGCACCCATACATAGCTCCAGGGTCTGGGGTTGCGGCTGTGGTTGGGCAGCAGCAGATATTCCGCCAGCGCCAGCCCGCCGCAGAGCAGCGGCAGCAGCAGAATGGCGGCCTCCGCGGCCTTCTGGGCCGGCGTTTTCCGCTTTTCCTCCAGCTCCTTCAGCTGGCGGCGGTTGAGACCGGACAGCAGGGCGGCGTCTGCGCCGCGCTCGTTGGTTGTCAGGGGTCCGTCAGACATGGAAGTATGACCTCTTTCCTTTCAGGCTCAAACAGCTTTATTATAAACAAGCTGCTGAAATTGTCCAATTGGACTTTTTGAACATTCGTGAAAACCATCGGATAGGACGATAAACGCGTTTTTCCTTTGCCCCTCATCATCGGCGGCGGGAAAAACAGTGGCGCTTTCGGAAAAAGCGTGATACAATACAGTCATCTTTAATCTTTGACCGCCGTCCGGCGGAATTTCAACGAGGTGAACGCTATGAAGATCATCAAGGCAAAAAGCTATCAGGACCTGAGCCGCAAGGCCGCCAACCTGATCTCCGCGCAGGTGATCCTGAAGCCGGAGTGCGTCCTGGGTCTGGCCACGGGCTCCACACCCATCGGGACTTACCGTCAGCTGGTGGAATGGTATCAAAAGGACGATGTCGATTTTTCACGGGTCACCACCTTCAATCTGGACGAGTATGTGGGCCTTTCGCCGGAGAACCCTCAGAGCTATCATGCCTTTATGCGGAGAAATTTGTTTGACCATGTAAATCTGGCGCCAGAGCGATGCCATGTGCCCGACGGCTGCGCCACCGATCTGGCCCGGGCCTGCCGGGAATATGACGCGGCCATCGCAGAGCGGGGCGGCATCGACCTGCAGCTGCTGGGCATCGGCGGCAACGGCCATATCGCCTTTAACGAGCCGGGCGAGGCCTTTGAGAAGGATACCCATATCGTGGCCCTGAAGGAGAGCACCATCCGGGCCAATCAGCGGTTCTTTGCCTCGGCAGACCAGGTTCCCCGGCAGGCCATTACCATGGGCATCCGTCTGATCATGCAGGCGCGTAAGATCCTGCTCATCGCGGAGGGGCCGGCCAAGAAGCAGGCGCTGGAGCAGGCGCTGTTCGGGCCCATCAGCGCTCAGGTGCCCGCCTCTATCCTGCAGCTGCACCCGGATCTGACGGTGATCTGTCATGTGGAGGAATGACGCGCGGATCGCGGTGCTGGACATCGGGGGGACCTCCATCAAATCCGCCCTCTGGACGGAAAACGCCCTGACCGGACAGCGGGAGACCGCCACCCCCATCGTCTCCGCCCGGGCGCTGCTGGAGCAGGTCTTTGCTCTGCTGGACCGTATGGGCCCCTTTGAAGCCGTGGGCGTCTCCACCCGGGGCACCGTGGGGCGGGAGGGGGAGATCCTCTTTGACAATGTGCTCTCCGATTATACCGGCACGCCGCTGCGGGCCATGCTGGAGGAGCGCTACGGCGTTCCTGCGGCGGTGGAAAACGATGTGAACGCCGCGGCCTTCGGCGAAGCGCGGCTTGGTGCGGGCCGGGGCGCCGGGGATTTTCTCATGGTGACTTACGGGACCTGTGTGGGCGGCGCCATCGTCCTGGACGGCAGGGTCTATCGGGGCGCCAGCAGCTCCGCCGGGGAGTTCGGCGGGATGCAGCTGTTCAGCCAGCAGCCGGCGGAGGGCCCCTGGGGCGCCTTTTACGAGAACTTCGCTGCAGCCTCCTCGCTGGTGGCGATGGTGCGTCAGCGCCGGCCGGAGCTCACGGACGGACGGGCCGTCTGCCGGCATCTGGACGATCCGGAGGTCTCCGCGCTGGTGGATCAGTGGGTCCGGCGGGCGGCCTATGGCCTGAGCACGCTGATCCATATCTTCAATCCGCCGCTGATGGTCCTGGGCGGGGGCATCTTGCAGAACGAGGCGCTGTTCCGGCGCATCGACCGCTGCACCCGCAGCCAGATCATGCCGGGCTTTGAGCCGCTGGAGCTGAAGCCGGCCCTTCTGGGCAACGCCGCCGGCATGGCGGGCGCGGCGCTGCTGGCCGGGGAGCGGCTGAACGCATGAGCCTTTGGGGCTGCCTGCAGGGGCGGCCCCTTTTTTCTGCCCGGGGAAAATGGCGGGCAGGCCTTGCGCGGGCGCGGCGCTTGTGCTATGATAAATAATTGAACAAATCTTGATACTTTTTGTTGCAGGAGCGAGCCATTATGACTGACCGTTCTAAAATTCGCAATTTTTCCATCATCGCCCACATCGACCACGGCAAATCCACGCTGGCCGACCGGCTGCTGGAGCTGACCAACACCGTCTCCCAGCGGGAGCTCCATTCCCAGATGCTGGACAACATGGAGCTGGAGCAGGAGCGCGGCATCACCATCAAGGCCCGGGCCGTCACGCTGAATTATCATGCGGACGACGGCGAGACCTATGAGCTGAACCTGATCGATACGCCGGGCCATGTGGACTTCAACTACGAGGTCTCCCGCAGCCTTGCCGCCTGCGAGGGCGCCGTGCTGGTGGTGGATTCCACCCAGGGCGTGGAGGCTCAGACGCTGGCCAACACCTATCTTGCGCTGGACGCGGATCTGGAGATCCTGCCGGTGTTTAACAAGATCGATCTGCCTGCCGCCGATCCGCAGAAAGCCAAGCAGGAGGTGGAGGACATCATTGGCCTGCCGGCGGCAGACGCGCCGGAGATCTCCGCAAAAATGGGCATCAATATCCCCGCCGTGCTGGAGGACATCGTGAAGCATGTTCCGCCGCCGGAGGGCGACGAAAATGCGCCGCTGCAGGCCCTGGTGTTTGACAGCCAGTACGATCCCTATCTGGGCGTCATTGTTTATTTTCGCATCAAGCAGGGGACCATCCGTCCGGGCATGACCATCCGCCTGATGGCCACCGGGGCCCAGTATCAGGTGCTGGAATGCGGCTATCTGGAGCCCTTCGGCATGCGCAAGGCGGAGGCCCTCAGCGCCGGCGAGGTGGGCTATTTCACCGCGTCCATCAAGACCGTGAAGGATACGCAGGTGGGCGACACCATCACCGAGGCGGAGCGTCCTGCGGCAGAGGCGCTGCCCGGCTACCGGCCGGCTCAGGCCATGGTCTACTGCGGCATTTATACCGAGGACGGCTCCAAATATCCCGACCTGCGGGACGCGCTGGAAAAGCTCCAGCTCAACGACGCCTCCCTGACCTTCGAGCCGGAATCCTCCGTGGCGCTGGGCTTCGGCTTCCGCTGCGGCTTTTTGGGGATGCTCCATATGGAGATCATCCAGGAGCGGCTGGAGCGGGAGTTTGATCTGGATCTGGTGACCACGCTGCCCTCCGTCATTTATCTGGTGGACAAGTCCGACGGCACCACCGTCCGGGTGGACAACCCCCACAATTATCCGGATCCCGGCGTGATCACCGAGGCCCGGGAGCCTTATGCCAAGGTCTCCATCATCTCTCCGCCGGACTATGTGGGCAACATCATGCCCATGTGTCAGGAGCGGCGGGGCATCTTCAAGGATATGCAGTATCTGGATACCCATCTGGTGGAGCTGCATTATGAAATGCCGCTGAATGAGATCATCTACGATTTCTTCGATGCGCTGAAGGCCCGCACCAAGGGCTATGCCTCGCTGGACTATCAGATCTCCGAATACCGCCCCTCCGATCTGGTGAAGGTGGACCTGCTGCTCAACGGCGATCAGGTAGATGCCCTGAGCTTCATCGCTCACCGGGAAAAGGCCTACAGCCGGGCCCGGCGCATCTGCGAGAAGCTCAAGGAAAATATCCCCCGCCAGATGTTTGAGATCCCCGTGCAGGCGGCCATCGGCGGCAAGATCATCGCCCGGGAGACCATCAAGGCCCTGCGCAAGGATGTTTTGGCCAAGTGCTATGGCG
>ENA-OUQC01000587-OUQC01000587.1-human-gut-metagenome-genome-assembly--contig:-NODE-587-length-24914-cov-12.410556_pt1 | contig 24914 bp, 27 predicted proteins | sample MGYA00237942_ERZ548815 | MGnify/ENA primary metagenome ERZ548815 (study PRJEB26490, sample SAMN05194722) | human gut metagenome | biome: terrestrial biome; feature: human-associated habitat; material... | reverse complement strand
CAGGTTCTAGTGCTCACTACGGGCGTGCGGGTTCAAGTCCCGCCTCGCGCACCATGGCGAGTGTTCTTATAGCATTTGAAAGGCTGTAAGAACACTCGCTTTTTATACAGCGAGTTCACAGGGGGCGTAGTTGACGACTACGCCTTTTCTTGTATTTACGGACACTTCCGGGATCGGCAGAGGCAGCACCGTTGGAATCTCAATCGTTCCGACGCAGTTATAGTGGATGCGAAGCCGCTGCTCCCATACGCCGTCGATCTTCTCAGCATTGAACACTTCGATCTTCTCAATCAGTTCGTTCAGCATCCTGGGCGTCAGTTTTCTCGCTCTGGTGTACTTGCGGACAAGACCGATAAACATATCCGTTGTCATGGAACGGCTGCTCTGCTTCTCTATTTCGGAGCGGAGCTTTTTTATTTTCTCCGACAGTTCCTTTTGCTCGTCCTCATACCGCCGGGACATTTTTGCGAAGCGGTCATCAGAGAGCTTGCCGGAAACATTATCCTCATAGATACGTTCAAAGAGGCCGTCCAATTCTTCATCACGGGCAAGGAGCGTTTTCAGTTCCTTTTCCTTCAGCTTGCGGTCTGTCTGTTCCGCCTGCTGGGAATGACCGATCACAGCTTTTACAAATTCGTCCTCATAGAGACTGGCGAATTTCGTTAAGCGTCGTATCTCTCCCAGCACCACTTCCTCCAGGAAGTCCACACGGACATAATGGGTAGAAGTACAGGTGCCGCGGTTGCCCTTGTAGTTGGAGCAGTTGAAATACTTATCCGTGTTCCGTAAAATGCCCCTGTTCCTCCTGCATGGCGTATTTGCCAAACGGAACAGGGTCGATTGCTTTCAGAAGTTCCGGGGGCAGCAACATATGATACAGAATCTATCCAAAGAGCTGTTTGAGCTGGCGGAAAAAGGCAGCGGGCGCTTGCCCAACCGTGTTGTTTTCTACTGTGATGAGTTTGGCACCATGCCCGCCTTTGACGTGGAGGCACTGTTCAGCGCGGGCCGCTCCCGTGGTATCACGCTGGTGCCTATCATCCAATCGCTGGCGCAGCTCGACAAGAACTACGGTGACAAAGGCGCGGAGTCGATCGTCGATAACTGCCAGGATACGATTTTCGGAGGCTTTGCGCCCAATAGCCAAACGGCGGAGAAGCTCTCAAAAGCGCTGGGCAGCCGCACGGTACTGAGCGGTTCTGTCAGCAAAGGAAAGAACGATCCCAGCCAGAGCCTGCAAATGATAGAGCGGCCCTTGATGACGGCGGACGAGCTGAAGTCGCTGCCGAAAGGCACATTTGTAGTGATGAAAACAGGGACACATCCTATGCTGACAAAGCTGCGGCTGTTCTTCGATTGGGGCATTACCTTCGGTGAGCCATATACCACCCCGGAACACGCCGTGCGAAAGGTGGCCTACGCCAGCCGGGAAGAACTGTTCCGGAGCGTCAGGAAAGCACAGCAGGAGCAGACCACTCAGGCCGCACAAGCGAAACAGTCGGAAAAGGCTGATGCACGCAAGTCACCGCAACCGGCCATGAAACTCTATGACGATGGAGGAGAACAATGAGTTATTTTGATACCATTTACGCTGACCACCTGCTGCCCCACAGGGCGCGGACGGTCTATATGTACCTGCGGGATCGGGGCGATGCCCATCAAAAATGCTGGCCCAGCATCAAGACCATTGCGGCAGATCTTCACCTGTCCCGCAGTACGGTCAAACGGGCGTTGGGGGAACTGGAACAGCACGGTTATCTGGAACGCCTACCCCGCTACCGCCCCAACGGCAGCAGTACCTCCAACCTCTACACCGTGCGATAAAAAACAGGCACAGCTTAACGAAAAAAAGATTCCCACTTGTTAAGTAGCGTTGAACTATCTTTCAGATAAGTCCAAAAGTCCGACAGCGTCATATCGACTGGTAAAAAATCTCGGATATTACCGATACGACTTCGAACAGATTTTGCGCCCTTGGATGCAAATTTGGCCGGGTCAACCCGCAAGGCACCAGCTATCATCTCTGGACGCGAGTCAAATAGTAACGTGCCATGGTGCAGAATACGTCCATTAACAAGGCGCTGCGCTGTTCCAGACACTTTGCGACCTTCTACCAGAATATCATTCCGGCCAGATGCTTCCGCATGTAAGCCTAATCCTCTTAATGTCGCAACGACAGGCTGAGTAAATCGTTCCATCGTCAAACGATCGGAATTACCGATATCAGTGATAAAGGAATAGTTCAAATTCCCCATATCATGGTATACAGCACCACCGCCAGTGCTCCGGCGTACTACGTTGACATGATGTTTTTCCACAAAAGCCGGGTCAATTTCTTGTGCAGTGTTTTGATTGCGGCCGACAACAATGGTGTTATCATTTTGCCAAAGGAGTAGATATTCTCCCTGCTGGCGATGAGTAAGCACATACTCTTCAAATGCCAAGTTATAAGTGGGATCAGTAGAACCGGTTTCCATATAAGCTACTTTGCTCATGGGCATTGGCCTTCCTTTTTTGAGATTTACCAATTATACATAAAGCAAAAAGCACTTGCAACTATTTTTTAGATACTCAAGCAGATTTAGGATATATGTTTTATCTTATGAAAATTGATTACCTGTGACAATAAATAAAATCTATTGCCGTTTCGGAAACACAAAATTCCCGCCAAGGAACAACTGCGCCCGTTTACTGAACCGAGGGGCGGTTCATGATGGACCACCCAGAAGGACTCACTCTATCGGAGGTATTAGTACAGAGAAAAAATGAGAAAAATTTCTTGTAGAAGAAAGGTGTTCATTTTCGACGTGCCTTTTTCTGAAGTGCAATATAATCTCGAACCGCTTTGCGCCCGCTGACATCGAGAGACAGCATATCGGCAAGCATTGCGTCTGCAGTATAGCTTCCGACAAGGGGCTTCTTGTAGTCATCAGGGCGAATGCTGAATTCCGAACGGCCAAGGAGGTAATCAGTTGAAACCCCGTAAAAGTCTGCAAGTGCTGTCACGCAGTGGATCGGCATCTCGTATTTGCCGGTTTCGTACTTGGAGTAATACTGCTGTGAGGTACCCAGCACCTTTGCTACATCGGCTTGTTTTAAATCCCTATCTTCACGCAGTTCTCGGATAATCTCGCAGAAAGTCTTCATGTAGGCAGTCCTCCATTTTGTGGTAAAGGAATTATAGCCTACATCAAATATGACTTATTGACAGCGAGTTGAAATTGGCTTATTATCCATTTTGGACAAGCAAAATATAGTGTATACAGAAATAGATATACGTCGGAGATAATGTGTATGAATAAACTGATTCGCTGCGCGGTCATAGGGCAGCACCCCCTGCGGTTTCTGTGGTGCTTCGACGAGGAAGATAAGTTCTGTTCTAAAATGAAACTGGAACTGGCGCAGCAGATCATGGTGCTACGCCAAAGTGGTGTGTCTCAGTTCCTGACCGCCTGCGATTGCGGCGTGGGACTGTACGCTGGTGAGATTGTCAGCGGCTTGTGAATGACTGATCATGACTTAATGCTTATCTGCTACATGCCACATGAGGAACAGGCCACCAAATGGGCACCCTATCTGCGGGAACGCTACTTTGATATGCTCATCAATTGTACCTGTATGTCCGCTGTGTGCGAGGTCGGTGCGTCGGACGCGCAGCTCTGCGCCTATCGGCAGATCATTGACTTAGCGGATGTGGTGCTGGGTGTCTATGATTTGGACAGTCAAGCTGTGGGCGATGCCGAGGATAGGGCGTTGGCCTATGCCGTGGATACAGCCAATAAGCCTGTGCTTGTGTTAGATCCGATAAAACTGACAATGATTCAAATTAATGCACCATGAAATTATTCTATGCCATACGAATAAAGCAATCATCTATGGATAAAAAGCACCCCCGTTTATCAGAGAGAGTATTCCTCTCGTGGATAAGCGGGGGTATTAAGCTCAAAAATGAACCGTTTTCAAAAAGGCGTTCATCAGCTGCACATCGGATGTGCAGGTCAGCTGGGCGCTGTGGCGGGCGGCGGACTCGGCATAATGAAAGACGTCGCTTGCCGGAAGGGGTAGGTGATTGACAAGAATGTGCTTCGGCCGGATGACCTGGTCCACAAAGGCGACACCGCGCCGCAGCGAGACCCAAGGGAAGGGGAGCACGGCAACATCTACCGTTTCTCCGGCAAGGATTCCGGCCAGCGATTCGTCTGCCACGACACCGTCTCCCACCAGCAGAAGCGTCATGCCGTCCACGGTGAGCAGCAGGCCGAAGTGCGCCGTACCGGCATATTCCGCCCCCTGATGCGTAAGCGGGAAGAAGCGAAGCTGTGCGCCGTTCCACCGCAGGGTACAGGGCGCGTTCAGCAAAAGCCCGCGGGGAAAGGGGTTATCCGGCATAATGATGCGGGCGGCGGGCCAACGGGCCAAAAAACGCTGCATAACGGCGGCGTTGTAATGGTCCCGGTGCGTGTGGGTGATAAACACCAGATCCGGCGACTGAAAGGCGGGGGTGTCCAGCGCCTGCGCCAGCATATCTTCGGTCAGTGAGGAGAAGACCCCGACGCGCCCGGTGGGGAAGGGGTCGACAAGCAACTTGAGACTGCCGCAGGCAATGGAGAGACCTGCGTTGACGGTACAGGTAATAGTCATCGTGCAGCGGTAAACAGAGAATCTTCGATGGCATTCAGGTCAAAGGGCGGGTCGTTGGGGGCTACGGCCAAATGATAGATCATGGCAGCCTTTGCTCTTTCACCGTCGTGCTGGCTGAGATAGTCTGCAATTTTACGATGGTCGGAAATCGTGCGTGCGATAGAGTCAGGGTTGAAGTGCATAGTATGCCAGTACTCCATTTCATCACAAACGACATCCATGCTTTGAATAATAAGCTCGTTTTGGGTGGCAAAGTACAACGTCCGGTGGAATTGCAGATCGCATTTCATGGTGATCTCGGGTTGATCCTTGTGTGCCTCCATATTGTTCACGTACTTATAGAGCTGCTGTATGGTTTCATCCGAAATGTTGGCAGCCAGTGCTTTGCAGATCTGTCCCTCCACAATGATGCGAAATTCCGTCATCTCGCGGGTGGATACCACATTGGCACGGCTGCTGAGCTTGGTTTTCAACTCCATAAGAGAGACGGAACGGACAAAGGTACCCTTGCCCTGGAAGCTTTCCAGTACGCCGGTGGCGATTAGCTGCTGAATCGCCGTATGAATACTGGCGCGGCTGACGTTTAACTGCTTGGAGAGTGTCGATTCAGAGTCAATTTTTTGACCGGGCGCCCAGAGACCGGATAGGATATTTGCTTCCAGATATTTGATCACTTCATCGACAACATTGATGCGTTTGATACTCATGTTTATGGTAACCCTTCATATAGAATTGACAGAAAAGACAAAATCTCAAAAAAGATATACATACATTAGCATTTTTTGTAAGTGTTGTCAATTTTGTTTTCCCATCATTTTTGACAGAAAAACAGAAAAAATGTCATAATTGATAAAAAACATATTGACTTATTACAGGCAGTTTGGTATATTAGTGAATACACAAGTTGTCAGACAACTTACAAGTTATGCGGCGATGTAACTGATAATTTCCCAAACGTTACATTGTCAATCTAAATCTACAGGAGAAAACGCCATGAGTAATGATTTCCGGTGCAAAGCCTTTCGCGAAGGACAGCGTGTTGCGCTGAAAGCCAGCGGCTATACGGACAGCGACATTGCCAGACCTTTGATAGGTATTGTAAATACCTATAACGAAGCCCATCCGGGCCATTGTCACTATGACAACCTGATTCCCTTTATCCGCAAGGGAATCAATTTGGCCGGCGGCGTAGCTGCGGAATTTGGAACAATCTCCATCTGTGACGCGATATCCGCGCCGCACAGCGGTGAAAACTATGTGCTTCCTTCCCGTGATGTGATTGCCGACAGCGTGGAGGTGGTGGTTCGGTCTGAGGGCTTGGACGGTGTGATCATGATTGCTTCCTGCGACAAGATTGTTCCGGGACTGCTGATGGCAGCGGCACGGCTGGATATTCCGTGTGTTATGGTGCTCGGCGGCCCGATGCTCAGCGTAAATAACTACCGGTTTAACGGAAGAAAGCCGGATCTAACATCGTATCCGGAGGCTTTCGGAATGCGCACGGATGGCACGATCACCCGGGAAAAGTTTGATGCTATCACGGATATTATTTGTCCCACCTGCGGTTCCTGCCAGTTCATGGGTACAGCGAACTCCATGTGCTGTTTTGCCGAGGCTGTTGGCTTGGCGTTGCCTGGTTCGGCGATGATTCCTGCCGTGTACAACACTAAGAAGCACAGCTGTGAGCAGGCGGGCGAGGCTATTGTAGAGTTGGTTAAGAAAAATATTACATCCCGCCAAATCATTACCATCGATTCCATCAAGAACGCCATCGCGGTGGCGCAGGCTACCGGCGGTTCCACCAACCTGGTGATTCATGCGATTGCATTGGCACACGAGATCGGAATTCCCACCGATCAGGTGTTGCCATTGTTTAATGAGTTCAAGGATAAGACGCCGCTGGTCGCGCACGTCAATCCGAACGCCGACTGGGATATGGAGGACTTCCACAAGGCCGGAGGCGTTCCCCGGGTGATGAAGGCCATTGAGCGCGTGCTGAATACCGATTGCCTGACCGTGACGGGAAAGACCGTCAAAGAGAATCTGGAAAGCTACAGATTCCTGTTCCCAGAGGATCCGAATGTCATCCGCGGCTGGGACGATGCCTTTGAGCCAACAGGCGGATTGGTAGTCATGTACGGCAATCTGGCGCCGGATTCCTGCGTGGCAAAACCTTCCGGCATTCTGCCAAAAAACCGCGTCTTTACCGGCCCCGCCCGTGTTTTTGACAGTGAGCATGCCTATGTCAAGGCTCTTGAAGATAATCTGGTAAAGCCGGGCGATGTGGCGGTGATCCGCTATGAAGGCCCTAAAGGCGGCCCGGGTGCGAGAGAGATGGGTTTTGTGCTGAAGATGATGAAGGGCAAAAACCTGATGGATAAGGTGGCTGTCATTACGGATGGCCGCTATTCCGGCACCAATAACGGCTGCTTTGTGGGACATGTCTCACCTGAGGCGGCGGAAGGCGGCCCCATTGCCATTGTCCGTGACGGCGATATGATCACCATTGATACGATAGAGAAGCGCGCCGTTACCCTGCACCTGGGCGATGAGGAGATCGCGGCCCGTCTGGCGGAGTGGAACTATACGCCCAAAGCGCTCAGCGGTATGATCGCCCGCTATGTGACGCAGGTGCAATCGCTGGGAAAAGGTGCGATTCTGGAGCCTTGAGCGGCCTGGCATTTACTGTGTTATCCCTGCCGTCGGTTGTCTCTGTGAATCGATGGTGTTAATATGTAACGAAATATAATTATTTTGGGAGGTAAAAAAGATGCGTTATGAACTGAAAGTCCCTCAGCAGGGTGAAACTACCGAGTATGTTACCATTACCGGCTGGTCCGTTGCGGTGGGTGATACCGTAAAGGAAGGCCAGGAGATCGGCGAGATGGAGTCCGCCAAGGCAACGTCTCCTATCGAGTGCCTGTTTAACGGAATGGTCGTTGAGCTCTGCAAGGCAGAGGGTGATGAGGCTGACGTAGGCGAGACTATCGCTGTTATCGAGGGTTAATTCAGAAAGGAGATGCCGGTTTTGGGCGATATTACTGAACGTTTTGTAAAAACCCCTGAGAACCTGATCGCGCTTTACAAGCGGATGTATGGCATTCGCCGGTTTGAGGACGCGGTGGTCAAGCTGTATCAGGCGGGTAAGATCTATGGTGGATTCCACACCTATCAGGGTGAGGAGGCGGTGGCTTCCGGCGTATGCCACGCACTGGCCGAGGGAGATGTCGTCTACAGCACCCACAGAAGCCACGGCCATGCGTTGGCCAAGGGTGTTCCCATGGACAAACTGATGGCGGAGTTGTGGGGTAAATCCACTGGCAGCAACGGTGGCCGCGGCGGCAGCATGCATGTGTTTTACAAGCCTGTCGGCTTTATGGGTTCCAGCGGCATGGTGGGTGGCGGTATCGGCCGGGCCATGGGCGCAGCCTTCGCTTTCCAGTATCAGAAGAAGCCGAATGTGGGCGTTACCTTCTTCGGTGACGGTGCCAGCAATATGGGCATTTTCTACGAGTCCCTGAATCTGGCTGCCAAGCATAACCTGCCCGTGCTCTTCATCTGCGAGAATAACCGCTACGCCACGGCGACACCCTTCAAGAAGGTGACGGCCAATACTGAAGTCGCTTCCCGTGCCGCTGCCTTCCATATGGCCGGTGTGTCCGTGGACGGCGAGGACGTCATGGAGGTCTACGAGGCAGTTGCCGAGGCGCGGGAGCGTGCCATCCGCGGTGAGGGTCCCACGTTGATCGAGTGCCGTACCTACCGCCATTGGGGCCATTACATTGGCGACATCGTTTCCGGCGTATATCGCTCCAAGGAAGAAATGGAAACGTTCAAGACGGTAAAGGACCCCGTCAAGAATTTCAGAGAATGCCTTTCCAAGGTTTACGGTCTGGACGAAGCCCTGATCCTCGCTGCAGAGGAGGACATTCAGAAGGAACTGGACAACGCAATCGCATTTGCCGAGAGCAGCCCTGTCCCCGATCCTGACACGGTATCTGATCATGTGTTTGCAGAGGAGGATTTTAAGGCATGAAGAAGGTTTCCTATTTGAACGCTGTCCGCGACGGTATTGCGGAAGAAATGCGGAAAGACCCGACGATCTTTATGATCGGTGAGGGTATCAGCGAGCGCGGCGGCAGCTACGCGCAGACCAAGGATCTGTGGGCCGAGTTCGGCGACGAGCGGATCGTGGATGCACCCATCAGCGAAAACGGCTGGGCTGCCCTGTCGGTGGGCGCTGCCGAGAACGGCCTGCGTCCCATCATGGACATCATGATCTGCGATATCATCAATGAAATGGGTGCCCAGATTTTCAACCAGGCTTCCAAGAACTGCTATCTGTCCAACGGACAGATCACCACTCCCATCGTCATCAGAGCGCAGGGCGGCGGCGGAATTTTCGCGGGCCATCATTCCTCGACCCTTTATTCCGTTGCGATGCACTACCCCGGCATGAAAGTGATCTATCCCGGCAGCGTGTATGATGCCAAGGGCCTGATGAAGACCGCCCTGCACTGCAATAACCCCGTTTATTTCTGTGAAGATAAGACGGTGTTCGGCAAGCGTGAGGAAATTCCCGAAGAGGAGTACTATGTTCCCTTTGATGAGGCCGCTATCCGCCGCGAGGGCAAGGACGCCACGGTCGTCGCCATCGGCGGTATGAACTGGCGTGTGATGAACGCGCTGAGCAAGGGCATGATCGAAGAGGACATCGAGGTGATCGACCCCCGCTGCCTGTATCCCCTGAACTTCAAGGAGATCCGCGAGTCTGTGAAGAAGACGGGCCGTCTTGTCATCGTAGAGGATGACTTTATCACCTGCGGCGCCGCTGCTGAGATCGCTGCGCTGGTTACCGCTGATCCTGAATTGTATAACTGCCTGAAGGCACCCATTGAGCGGGTCTGCATGCCGGATATCACCCATCCCTACGCGATGTCCCTGGTCAAGGCTTGCTTCCCGGATGAAGAAAAGATCGCCGCTGCGGTGAAAAAGGTCTGTGCGGAGGGCAAGTAATGGCAAGAGAAGATAGAGAGGTTCGCCTTTCTCCCATGCGCCGCACGATTGCGGAGAGAATGTGCAGCAGCCTGAATCAGACAGCCCAATACACCCTTACCCGCGAGATCGAGATCGATGGCATGCTGGCGTATATCAACGAGCAGAAGGCCGCCGGCAAGGGCTACAAGTTCATGCATGTGTTGATCAAAGTCTGCGCGACGCTGCTGCAGGAACATGAAAAGCTGAATGCCACCATTGTGGAAAAAATGCTACACTATTACGGAGGCGTCAACATGGGCGTGGCCGTGGCGGTGAAGGAGGGACTGGTGGTTCCCGTACTCAAGGGCGTAGACGATATGTCCGTGGATCAGATCGTTGAGGCATACAGCGCTATTGTTCCCAAGGCAAAGAGCGGCAAGCTAACGGTCGAGGATATGAGCGGCGGCACCTTTACGATCTCCAATCTGGGAATGGCCGGTATTGATGCCTTCACCCCTGTGGTCAACTATCCGGAGGCGGCGATCTTGGGTGTTGGACGCACGAATGATCGGGTCGTATTCGGCGCAGATGACAAGCTGGAGCGTCGTAAGACGGTGATTTTCAGCCTGACGCTGGATCATCGAATCGTAGATGGCTATGTGGGCGCCATGTTCCTGGAGTCTTTGGCGCAGACGCTGGGCGATAAGGAAAAGACACGTATCGCTGTGGAATGATAGGGGGATTTGTAATGAGCAATAAAATGAAAGTGGATCTCAGCGGGAAAACCGCCATTGTTACAGGCGCCGGCGGCGTGATCGGCAAGGCGATTTCACTGGCTTTAGCCGCTAACGGCGCAAAGATCGTCCTGACCGGCCGCTCCAGAGGTCCGCTGGAGGCCGTTGAAAACGAGATCAAGACCGCCGGCGGGGAATGCACGATCATCCAGTGCGATGTCAGCGACAAGGCGAAGATCCAGAATCTGGTGGACGAGACGCTGAAAACCTATGGCAGCATTGATATTCTGGTGAATAATGCGGGCGTTAATGGAAATCAGGCTCAGCGCGTGAACTTCTGGGAGTATGACGATGAACTGTTTGACCGGATCATTGCCACCGACCTGAACGGCGTGTATTACCTGTCCAAGCCCGTGGCTGCCCAAATGGTGAAGCAGGGCTCCGGCAGTATCATCAACGTGGCTTCCGTTACCGGCCTTGTGCCGCTGCGCTTGCAGTGTGCCTATTGTGCCGCGAAGGCAGGCGTCATCAACCTGACGAAGGCCATGGCGATTGAAATCGCTGACAAGGGCGTTCGGGTCAATGCCATTGCTCCCGGCTCTGTGTTGAATGAGCAGTTGAAGGAAGTGTTCTACAACGACAAGCAACGCTCCGAAGCGATGCTGTCCCATATCCCCATGCACCGCACCGGCGAGGCCGAGGAGGAGGCCGCAATGGTCTGCTTCCTGGCGTCGGACGACGCGTCCTATATTACAGGCAGCGTCAACACGATCGACGGTGGCTGGAGCGTGGGCTATTCCAGAGATTTCTGATATCGGAGGATTCTATGTACGATTTTGAACACGGTGCAATGCCGGATTTCCCGCTGGAAGAACCGTACTATAAAGGAGACGGACTCCTGTGGACATCCAAGTACAACTTTGACTTTGAGGATAAATCCAAGCGCAGAGAAAACGTCATTATTCATGATGTGACCTTACGTGACGGCGACCAAACCCCCGGCGTCGTGCTGCTGGAAGAAGAACGCGTGCGTATCGCGGACGCGCTGGCGGAGATGGGCGTGCCCCGTATCGAGGCCGGTATGCCTGCGGTAGGAAAGCATGTGGAGAACGCCATGCGCCGCATGGTCGCCCGCAAGTATCCAAAGTCCAAGATTTACGCGTTCGTCCGCGCTATGAAGAGCGACGTTGATCTGGCGGTGGACATCGGTTGCGATGGCGTTATCGTGGAGTACACGGTGAACCCCATCATCATCAAATACGCCTATAAAAAGACCCCCGTCGAAGTCCGTGATATGCTGGTGAAGGCCATCAATACCGCCAAGGCTGCCGGCCTGGACGCCACATTTATGGGATGGGACTGGTTCAGAACCCCCATTGAGTATTCCAAGTGGCTGGTGAGCGAGTTGGTCAGCAAGACAGCGATGGACGGATTGGTGCTGGTGGATACCTATGGCTGCGCTACGCCTGAAGCAGTGGAGGGAATGACCGCGCAGTTCCACGAGTGGTTTCCGAGCCTGCGGCTTGAGTTCCACGGTCATAACGACATGGGCTGTGGCAACGCCAACTGCCTGGCGGCGGTCAGAGGCGGCGCAGAGGTGGTTCACGGCGCAATCCACGGACTGGGCGAGCGCTGTGGCAACGTGGCCACGGAAGAGCTGGCCGTGATGTTTGAGCTGCATAAGAACATGCACACCGGAATCGACCTGACCAAGCTCTACAACGTGGGCCATCTGGTGTCTACGATCAGCAAGGTGCCCATTTATGACAACAAGCCCGTTCTGGGCAGACGTCCCTATATGGCGGAGTCCGGCGTCGCTATGGACATTGCCTATAAGCTGAGCAACAGCGACAGAAACGTTAAAAATCTGAATATCGCCATTGACCCCAGCCTTATTGGCCGTCCCGATGATCTGGAATTTGTTCTGGGTAAGAGCAGCGGCAAGAATTCCATCAAGCTGTTCCTGGACAAGTACGGAATCGAGGCCACCAATGAGCAGATTCAGGAAATTCTAGACATGGTTAAGGCAGAGGCCATGGTGACCAAGGATCTGGTTTCTGAGGGTGCGTTTCGACAGTTCGTCACCGAGGTTTGCGAAAAATAATTGGTGGCTGATTGTATAGAGATCTGAAATAAATCTCGGAGAGGAGGAAGACGGGCAGAATTATTTCAACAAGAGGATACACAAATACATTCAGAAAGGATCAAAATGATGAAGAAATTTGCTTGTATTTTGCTGGCACTCGTAATGGTACTGTCTCTGGCTGCCTGCGGAAATACCACCACGAACGACAACCCCTCCGCTGATGGCGAAGAGTTTGACCCCTCCGCCATTACCCTGACCTGGTGCTCCCCCATCATCAATCACCCCGTGCTGCGCTGCTGCGAGCTGGGCTTCATTGATGCCTGCAAGGAACTGGGCTACAAGTATCAGATCGTCGGCTCTGAGAACGTCGACTACAACGAGGCGAATGCCGCCGCTGAGGCTGCCGCCGCTGCCGGCTCCCCCGCGATGCTGCTGTGGGTCGGCGACGAGGTCGCCGTGAACGGTTGCTCCACCCTGTACAACGACTACGGCACCATCGTCGGCGGCCCCCACATCTATTGGGAAGAGGGCAGCGTCCCCGGCCTGAACTTCTGCATGGCCTGCGATCCCGCTACTTACGGTAAGGACGTTGCTGACTTTATGGCCGAGCGTCTGGAAGGCAAGACCGGCTCCATCGCCATCACCCAGGCCACCTTTACCGCCAACGAGGATGCCGCCGCTGCCGCTTTCAAGGCTGAGATCGAAGCTCTGCAGGCAGAGGGCAAGCTGGCTGGCGTGACCGTTCTGGATCCCATGCTGGAAGGTGCTGAGGACATCACCGAGTCCACCAATGTCAACGCTTCCATCATCCAGGCGAACCCTGACCTCATCGGCGCTTTCTCTACCACTGGTTCCGGCCCTGTCACCTGGTCCAACGCTGCCCGTAAGTGCGGCAAGGCCGCCGGCGACCTCTGCATCGTAGCCATGGACTACACCGCTGACAACCTGGCTGAGATCGAGGCTGGCTACTGCACCGCTATCGTTGCCCAGCCCCTGTACGACGAAGCCTATCAGGGTGTGTACTATCTGGACAAGGTCCTGCGCGGTGAGAAGGTCGACTATTGGACGCTGCTGGATGCTCCTCTGGTCTATGCCGGTGGTGAGGGCGTACACGATCCCGCTACTTACGCTACCATCCTGGATCGCGTTCAGTCTGACTTCTAATTGCTCTGGTAACCACGAAACCATCGCACAATTATCAAGAGGATGATTGCCGAAAGACAATGATTCTCACTGCCATATGAAATAACTTTCTGCCTCGACCCCGGGGAGAAGAGACTCCCCGGGGTTGTCCTCCAACTAACATTTCGGAGATCTCTACCATACAATCATTCTATCTATACAATCAAATTGAGGTGAAATTGTGGAACATTATATGATCGAAGCGAAAGACATAACCAAAGTTTTTCCTGGAACTATTGCCAATGACCATGTCTGCCTGAAAGTAAAACCTGGCGAGATCATGGGTCTGGTTGGTGAAAATGGCGCAGGTAAATCAACAATATTGAAATGCCTCAATGGTGTTTATCCTACCGGTTCTTACGAAGGAACGATTTATGTTCAGGGCAAAGAAGTGCAGCTGAAGCGTCCGCTTGATGCGATGCATGCCGGTATCGGCTATGTTCCGCAGGAAATCAACATTCTCGGCGACATGAACGTTGCGGAGAACATTTACCTTTTCGACCTGAAAAACGGCGGAAAAAATAAACTTGTCAACCATCGGGAACTCTTTGAACGGACAAAGAAGCTCCTTGAAGATAACGAGATCAATCTGGACCCGGAGGCCAACACCAGACAGCTTTCCGTGGGTCAGCAGCAGATGCTGATGATCGCACGGGCCCTGGCCTCCGACCCCAAGATTCTGATTCTGGACGAACCGACCACGTCTCTCTCCGGCGAGGACGTAAAGAGCCTTTTCCGCGTGGTGAGACTGCTGAAGGAAAAAGGCGTTTCCATCATCTTCGTGACGCATAAAATGGCGGAGATCATGGAGCTGACCGACTCGCTGACCGTCATGCGTGACGGCAAAAATGTCGGCAATTATGAGCGTGAAAACTACGATCAGGCCAAGATCATTCAGGATATGATCGGCCGCAAGCTGGATAATATGTACCCTGTGCGCCACGCGGAGATCGGGAATGAGCGGCTGCGTGTGGAGCACCTGTATGTGCCGCATCCCTATATTGCGGACAGATATCTGGCGGAGGACATCAGCTTCTCCGTCCGGGCAGGCGAGGTCCTTGGCCTTGCCGGTCTGGTGGGAGCCGGCCGCTCCGAAACGGTGATGTCTGTTTTCGGCGAGCTGCCCCACAGCAAGGGCGAAATATTCGTGGACGGCCGTCAGGTGCGGATCAAGAATTCCCGCGATGCGCTGGCCAATGGCATTGCACTGGTGACTGAGGACCGCAAGAAATACGGCCTGCATTTTACATGGAGCATTAAGAAAAACATCTCCCTGTCCAATTTGAAGAACATTTTGGCCGGCCCGTTTATTTCCAGCAAGAAGGAAAATGCAACGGCGCAGAAGTATTATGACGCCATGATGGTCAAGGCCAATGGACTGAAGGATCTAGTGGACGGTCTCTCCGGCGGCAATCAGCAGAAAGTCGTCATTGCCCGCACGCTGAACGCGATGCCCCACATCGTCATTCTGGACGAGCCTACGAAGGGCATCGATATCGGCGCGAAGGCCGAAATCTATCAGATCATCAACGATCTGGCTGAACAGGGGGCGGCTGTCATCATGATCTCTTCGGAGTTGCCCGAACTCATGGCGCTGAGCGACCGGTTCGTCGTTCTTGCTGAGGGCAAGGTCTCCGGCGAGCTGACCAAGGAAGAAGCGACGGACAGCAAAATCATGGAGCTTGCGACCAAGACCTTCAAGACAGTCAATTAAGGGGGGCGAAGAAACATGAACGAACTTAGATTGAAGAAATTAAATAAGACGACGCTCCTTGATACGTTGATGTCGCCGGAGATCAGCATCTTGATCCCGTTGGTCATCCTCTGTATCTATACCAGCACCGTTGCGCCGGCGTTTCTGCAGATTAAAAACATTCAAGTCATTCTGAGATACACGGCATTTATCGGCTCTCTGGCAATCGGTGAGGCATTTGCACTGATGTGCGGCGAAATCGACCTTTCCATCGGAACCTGCTCTACCTTGGCCGGCGTTATATTTGCGGTGGCTTTGGCAGTATACGGAACGAACCTGTTCGTGGCAATCCTGCTTGCCATCCTGGTGGCCATGCTGGTGGGCATTCTGAACTCTGTCCTGACGCTCTTGTTCGGAATGACTTCCTGGATCGTGACGATGGCGACGCAGTACATATGCATCGGCTTTGCCACCGTGATATGCCGGGGCGCCGCCATCAGCGGACTGGGCGATGCGGTAAAGGCCATGAATGCGGCACGTCCGCTGGGACTCTCCTGGATGTTCTTCATTATGCTGGGCATTCTGGTCATTACCGAGGTTCTGATCCGCTTTACGCCCATCGGCCGCGCCATCCACAGCGTGGGTCTTAATCCCATGGCTGCAAGAATCGCGGGCATCAATGTGAAGCTGACAAAGGCGCTGTGTATGATCTTCTGCAGCATCATGGGCGGCGTGTGCGGTATCTTGCAGGTCATCAACACCGTGGCTGCCAACGACGCGCTGGGCAAGGGCAACGAGTTCCCGGCTATCATCTGCTGCGTTATCGGCGGCGTGAGCTCCGCTGGCGGCAAGGGCTCCATGCTGGGCGTTTTCGCCGGTGTGCTGATGTATCAGACCATGAAAAACTGCCTGCAGATGCTGGGATTCAACAGCAATACGCAGATGGTACTTACCGGCGTGATCCTTATTTTGGCGGTTGCCATTGATGTGTTCAAGGGCAAGCTGAGCTTGAAGCGTAAATAAGGAGGGTGTGAAAATGCAGAAAATCAAGAAGATCATTGCCAACACGCCGGAGATCAGCGTGATCCTGGCGCTGGCACTTATCATGACCGTTACGGCGATTGCTAACAGCAATTTCCTTTCGGTTGGCAATATGACGGCGCTTCTGAAATCAATCCCCTTTATTGCGCTGGCGACATTGGGCTGCTCACTGTGCCTGAACTGCGGCGTACTGGATATCTCCATTGGCCGTGTGGCAGGCCTGTGCGGCATGGTGTTCGGCTACATTCTGGACGCAACGGGAAGTCTGATCGCAGCATTGGCCTGCGGCATTGGCTGCGGCCTCCTGTTCGGATTTATCAATGCCTTCCTCAGCATTAATGTGGGCGTTGACAGCTTTATTGTCACCATGGGAACGCTGTATGTGGCGGGCGGCCTGCGCTATATGATAAACAGCGGTGACCCCATCACGCTGCCGGAATCCTACCGTAACTTCTCTCAGGCGACGCCGTTAGGCATTTCCTGGTTCTTCTGGATCGTGCTGGCGATCTTTGTGATCGTAGGCTTTATGCAAAAGAAGACCGTATTCGGCCGCCGTCTCTATGCCTGCGGCAGCAACGCCGAGGTGGCGAAACTTCAAGGCGTGAACGTAAATCTGATCCGGTTCATCTCTTTCTTGATCTGCGGCCTGTTCGCGGGTATGGCTGGTGTTATGGCAACGATCGATATCAACAGTTCTCAGCCGGCATCCGGTACGGGCTGGGAATTCAAGGCAATCGCGGCCTGCGTGATCGGCGGTGCGTCCCTCAGCGGCGGTAAGGGCCGGTCCTTCGGCGTGGCGTTGGGTGTGTTTGTGGTGTTCATCATTAACAATATCATCAATATGATGGATATCTCCAACTACTACTCTAATGTATTCACGGGCTGTGTGCTGGCTGGTGCTGTTCTGGTGGACATTATCAGAAGCAAGAAAAAGATACGCGCATAACGGATTTGGATAAAAAGGAAATTACATATGAAAACTTTGGTAGTGGCGGCACCGGGAAAAGCCGTCTATACAGACGAATACAGCAGACCGGAAGCGACAGGCGATCAGGTAGTTGTTAAGGTGCTGCGCAATGGTATTTGCGCCACCGATATGGCGATTCTGGAGGGAACAGCGGGCTTCATTAAAGATGGCTCGACACCTTACCCCGTGCGTTTTGGCCACGAATTTGTCGGCGAAGTAGTGGAATGCGGCAGTGATGTAAAGCATTTGAAGCTGGGCGACAGGGTGATTTCCGAGGGCTTCGTCTCCTGTGGTGTGTGCGAAGCCTGTCAAAAGGGTCACTATGAGCGTTGCCAGAATATGCGCTCTGTGGGGACAGTAAATACCTGGCCCGGATCCTATGCGGAGTATTGCCTTTTCCCGGAACGCCATTTGATAAAAATTCCAGAGAGTTTCAGCAATGATCTGGCCGCGCTGATTGAGCCCGCTGCCGTTGGAATGCTGGGCGTGAAAAAATGCGCCATCGTTCCGGACGAGACGACGGTATTGGTGATCGGCGTAGGTCCTATCGGAATTGCGGCAGCAGCTCTGGCCAAGCACTATGGCGCAAAGAAGGTCATGATTTCCGGTCGGACTCCTTGGAAATTAGAGATCGCAAAAAAGCTGGGCGTAGATGCCGTATGCAACCCGACAGAGGAATCTCTGAAGGATTTTGTAATGCGGGAGACCGACGGAAAAGGCGTCGACAGTATTATTGAATGTTCCGGCAACATTTCCGTGCTGGACGATGCGATAGATGTGCTGACGACGTTTGGCAAGCTGGTGGTTGTGGCGTTCTATGAAAAGCTCTACAGTACGCTTGATCTGGATAAGCTCACCATGAAAGAAGGATCCATTCTGACCGTGGTCTATCATGACTATGAGGATGTGATTCGCGCTATGGAGGAGGGGCTGGATTTGACACCACTTATCACACGGCACATTCCCTTCGACCAGTGCGGCCCCTATATGGAACGGTGCCTGACGGAAAAGAAAAAGGACTATATCAAGTTGATGGTCGATTTTGATTGACAGGAGAACGACGATGAAGCCTGAACTTGTAATAAACCCTCATTGTGTGATTGGCGAAGGCCCTGTATGGGACAGCGATGCGCAAAAACTCTGGTTTATTGACGTAAGAGACCAGAAAGTCTTCTGTTGCGGAAATAACGGTCTGGAGAAGACGCTGTCCTTTGACCAGCCGGTGGGTTTTGCTGTGCTGCGCAAGCAGGGCGGCTTGGTGCTGGGCCTGCGGGACGGCTATTACTTCTCGGATGAGGATGGTCGGATACAGGCCGTTGCTGACCCGGAAGCGAACAGAAAAGACGGTCGCTTCAACGACGGAAAGGTAGATCCACAAGGCCGGGTGTGGGGCGGCACTATGTGCATGACAGATGGCATTACCCCCGGCCCTGACAGCGGCCTGTACTGTATGGATCAGCAACTGCGGGTGACGACAAAGCTCACCGGTGTGATACAGGCCAACGGCATGGGCTGGAACAAAGAGGAGGATCGCTTCTACTTTGTGGATACCATGCGCTGGAATGTGACGGAATACCCTTACCATCCGGAAGACGGTTCGTTGGGACAGGGTCGCGTTTGCATAGAAGTCCCCGAAGAACAGGGACTTCCCGACGGAATGTGCGTGGATGACGAGGGCATGATCTGGGTCGCCCTTTGGGGCGGCGGCTGCGTGATCCGCTATGATCCGGCCACCGGAAAAGCACTTCAGCAAATCGACTTGCCCTGCCCCAATGTGACATCCTGCTGTTTCGGCGGCGAAGCACTGGATGAATTGTATATCACCACGGCGGCAATTTTGACAGATACCCGTGAATACCCTCTGGCCGGAGGCGTTTTTAAGGTCAGACCGGGGGTGTCCGGAAGGCCCTCTTTCAAATTTAATGGTTGAACGGAGAAATAAAAATGGAAAAGTTTGATGTGATCGTGATCGGCGGCGGCCCCGGCGGCTATGAGTGCGCCATTCGCTTTAGTCAGAACGGCTATTCTGCCGCTCTGGTAGAAGAGGACAAGCTGGGCGGCACCTGCCTGAACAGAGGCTGTATTCCCACCAAGACCCTGCTGCGCTCCGCCGACGTTTATTATGAAGCATGCCACGGCGACGCCTTTGGCGTCACCGTAGAGGGCGCATCCTTTGACTATGCCAAGATCATTGCCCGCAAGAACGCGGTGGCAACACAGCTTTCCAACGGCGTCGCATTTTTAGAGAAGAGCTGGGGTGTCAAGGTGTTTTCCGCTCACGCCACCGTGAAGGACGCCAAGACAGTGGAACTGTCCACCGGCGAAGTGCTGAGCTGTGACCATCTGGTGATTGCCACCGGCTCCCGTCCTGCGACTGTCCCAATTCCCGGTGTAGATCTGCCCGGCGTCGTGGACTCCACCGGATTGCTGGACATGACCGAATGCCCGCAGCATATCATCATTATTGGCGGCGGCGTCATTGGCATTGAGTTCGCAACGTTCTTTAATCGTCTTGGCGTAAAGACCACCGTGGTGGAGATGCTGGATCGCATTCTTGCTCCGCTGGACAAGGCCGTCAGCGACCTTCTGACCCGTGATCTGAAGAAAGCAGGCGTGGAGCTGATTACCGGCGTCAAGGTCACCGGCATCGAGCCCGGCCTGAAGGTCAGCTATGAATCCCTGAAAAATGGCGATGTAGGCTGCTGTGAGGGCGACATTGTACTAATGGCAGGCGGCCGCGCTGTAAATACCAGAGGCTTCGGTCTGGAAGAGCTCGGTATCGAGATGGATCGCAAGGGTATCATCGCCGTGGACGATATGTGCCAGACCAATGTGAAGGACGTCTTTGCCATCGGCGATATCAACGGCAAAATGCAGCTGGCCCATGTGGCCTCTGCCCAGGGTCTCCTGGTGGCTGATTATGTGGCGGGCAAGCCCTGCAAGCCGCTGAACTACAACAATATTCCCTCCTGTGTGTACAGCAACCCCGAAACCGCTATGGTCGGCCTGACAGAGAGCCAGGCCATGGAGACCGGACGCAATATCGGTGTGGCAAAGTTTGACCTGACCGGAAACGGCAAGGCTCTGACCATGGGCGAGAACAAGGGCTTTGTGAAATTCGTATATGACCGTGACACTGAGGAGATTCTCGGCTTCCATGTGATCGGCCCCCACGCCACGGATCTGGCTTCCGGTGTGGCCTGCGCGATGGAGAGCGGCGCAAAGCTTTCCGCTATTGCCGAGACGGTACACCCCCATCCCACCATCAGCGAGGCTGTTATGGAAGCAGCGCTGGCTGCCTTTGGCGCCAGCTGCAATGTGCCGAAACCCCGGCGCTGAAAGCGAAGGGGGTGCAGGAATGGGATTGTACGGGAGTAAGAGAATCCTCTGCTTTGGCGACTCCAATACATGGGGATACATACCGGGCTCCGGCGGTCGTTATCCGGCGGATATCCGCTGGCCCGGTGTACTGCAAAGTATTCTGGGTGAGGATTATTGCATCATTGAGGATGGACTGAACGGCAGAACGTCGGTTTTTACAGATCCCTTTTACCGTTACCGCAACGGACTGGATGCTTTGGGGCCTGCGCTGCTGGCGAATGATCCTCTAGATATGGTGATTCTTGCGCTGGGCACCAATGATCTCCAGTTTACCGACGCCAGAGGCGCGGCACGAGGGGGAAGAGCGCTCATCTATGCCGTAGAGAGCATTGCGGAGCAAATCGCCGCAGGCCGCTTCTGGCCGGTGGATGGGCAGCAGAAGACGCCGCGTAAACCAGAAATCTTGCTGCTGTCGCCGATTGTTGTCCACGAAAAAGTGAAAGAGATGGATCCATGGAGTACGCTGATGAATGGCGCGGATGAATCCAAAACGTTTGCCCAGTGGTATCGTCAAGTGGCCGAGAACCATCATGTGCATTTCCTGAACTCCGCTGCATATGCAACCCCCAGCGAAATTGACGGTATCCATATGATGCCGGAATCCCACCGTGCCTTGGCGGAGGCTGTGGCAGCGGTGGTAAAAGAGCTAATTTGACAGCAGTCGTCAAATTGAGATCTTCATAAACGGAATTTACTTCGGAAAGGATGTAGACATGAAAACAGCTCAAGAATATAAAGACAGCCTGCGCAGCAGAAATATTAAGGTATATCTGAAGGGTGAGCTTCTGGATAGCAAAACGTTAATCGATCACCCCTTTATTCGTGGCCATGTAAATTCCGCAGCAATGACCTATGCGTTGGCCGGCAGCAAGGAATATGAGGATCTGATGACTGCCACATCCCATCTGACCGGCAAAAAAATCAACCGCTTTACCCATATTCACCAGAGCACCGATGATTTGATTAAAAAGGTGAAGATGCTGCGGACGATCTCTCAGAAAACTGGTACCTGCTATCAGCGCTGCGTTGGCTTTGATGCCATGAACGCCACCTATACCGTTACTTATGAGATTGACCAGGCGATGGGGACCAACTACCATGAACGTTTCAAGAAGTTCCTGGAATATGTTCAAGAGAACGACCTGATGATCTCCGGCTCTATGACTGACGTGAAGGGTGACCGTAGCCTTCGTCCCGGCCAGCAGAAGGATCCGGACATGTTCGTCCACGTGGTGGAGAAGCGAGAGGACGGTATCGTCATTCGGGGTGCCAAAGCGCATATGACCGGTATGGTGAACTCCCACGAAATGCTGATTATGCCCACCATGGGGATGAAGGAAGACGAAAAAGACTATGCAGTGTGTTGCGCACTGCCTGTGGATGCTCCCGGCGTAATTCACATTTTTGGCCGCCAGACCAACGATGACAGAAAAATGTGCGGATCTATCGATCAGGGCAATGCTCAGTACGGCATCGTGGGCGGCGAATGCCTGACAGTTCTGGACAATGTGTTTGTTCCCTGGGAGCGCGTGTTCATGTGCGGCGAGTATCAGTTCTCTGGTCTGCTGGTGGAGCGTTTTGCCTGCTACCACCGCGCCAATTATGGCGGCTGCAAGAGCGGCGTGTCCGATATCGTGATTGGCGCCGCCGCCCTGATGGCTGATTACAGCGGCTATGGGAAAGCTGGCCATGTCAAAGAAAAGCTGAACGAGATGATCCATATGGAGGAATCTCTGTGGGCTTGCTCACTGGCTTGCTCCTGCGAGGGAAAGTGTACCCCCTCCGGCGCTTATTTTGTGGACCCGCTGCTGGCCAACGTGGGCAAACACAATGTCACCAAGTTGATTTATGACATTGATCGTCTGGCGCAGGACATCGGCGGCGGTATTATTGCAACGATGCCCTCCGAGGAGGACTTGAAGTCTCCGGAGATCGGCGCCTATGTGGAAAAGTATCTTCGCGGCGTAGAGGGCGTATCCACCGAGGATCGCATGCGTGTAGCGCGTCTGATTGAAAACATGACCGGCGGCACTGCGCTGGTGGAGTCTATGCATGGCGCTGGTTCACCCCAGGCGCAGAAGGTAATGTACTCTAAACTCTCTGATTTGGAAAGCAAGAAGAAAATGGCTGCGCATATCGCAGGTGTTGGCCACAAAGACGAAAAGTAAGTGAAGGGGAATGCCATGAATTTTACATTGACAAAAGAGCAGGCGCTCATTCAAAAGATGATCCGCAGTTTCACCGAAAATGAGGTGAAGCCCATTGCGGCGGAGATTGACCGGAACCACACCTATCCCGCGGAGAATATTGCTAAGTTGTTCAATCTGGGCGTCATGGGCATGGTTGTGCCCAAGCAGTACGGTGGTCAGGGGGCGGATCAGCTTTCCGCCGCCATCGTCGCCGAGGAGTTGGCCAAGGCCTGCGCCTCCACCAGCGATATTGTGGCCGGACACACCCTCTGCTGTGTGCCCATCCTGGAGCACGGCAGTGAGGAGCAGAAGATGAAGTATCTGCCGATGCTGACAAAGGGCGGCGTCCTCGGCGGTATGGGAATTACCGAGCCCAACGCTGGCTCCGATGCCTCCAAGAGTCAGACCGAGGCGAAGCTGGAGGGTGATCACTATGTGATTAACGGCTCCAAGATATTCATTACCAATGGCCCCGAGGCCGGCGTGTTTGTGATTTTTGCCATGACCGATAAGTCAAAAGGCACAAAGGGCCTGTCCGCTTTTATCATCGAAAGCAACTATCCCGGTTTTTCCATCGGTAAGGTCGAGGAAAAGATGGGCCTCCATGGTGTCCATACCGCCGAGTTGGTGTTCCAGGATATGATCGTTCCGAAGGAAAACCTGCTGGGACAGGAGGGCAAGGGCTTCAAAATTTGCATGCAGACCTTAGATACCGGCCGCATTGGCATTGCGGCGCAGGCTCTGGGCATTGCCGAAGGCGCAATGAATGAAGCTATCAATTATACTAAGAGCCGCAGTCAGTTTGGAAAGCCCATTTCTAAATTCCAGAATACACAGTTTACGTTTGCTGATATGTATACCCGCATTGAGTGTGCCCGTCTGCTGACATATCAGGCGGCTTGCGCAAAGCAGAACGGACAGCGCTGCACCGTAGAGGCCGCTATGGCTAAATTGACCGCGTCCGAAACTGCCATGTGGGTCACCACGAAGGCCGTGCAGATGTTTGGCGGCTATGGATATACAATGGATTACCCTGTGGAACGCATGATGCGCGACGCGAAGATCACCGAGATCTACGAGGGCACCTCCGAGATTCAGCGTGTGGTTATTTCTGGCAATATGGGGCTGTAAGTAAGGAGGCAAAAGAAATATGAAGATTCTGGTTACTGTTAAGCAAGTTCCTGACACCTCCGGTAAGGTGGCCGTGAATCCCGATGGTACTCTGGATCGTGCTTCCATGCAGACCATCATCAACCCCGACGACCTGAACGCTGTCGAGGCCGCTCTGGCTCTGAAGGACGAGCTGGGCTGCAAGGTCATCGCTTTCACCATGGGTCCCCCTCCCGCAGAAGGCATGCTGCGTGAGCTGATGGCCATGGGCGTTGACGAAGGCGTGTTGGTGACCGCCCGCGAGTTCGGCGGCTCCGACACCTACGCTACCTCCCAGATCATCGCCGCCGCCATCGACACCTACGGTGTTGAGGCTGACGATATCATCCTGGCTGGCCGTCAGGCCATCGACGGTGATACCGCTCAGGTGGGTCCCCAGATCGCCGAGAAGCTGCATCTGCCCCAGATCACCTATGCCGGCGAGATCAAGAAGGACGGCAACACCCTGACCGTGAAGCGCATCCTGGAGGATGGCTACATGACCGTCAAGGTGAACACCCCCTGCATGATTACCTGCATCAAGGAGCTGAACAATCCTCGTTACCTGTCCGTGGGCGGCGCTTTCGAGGCTTATTCCAAGCCCCTGGTCACCATGACCTATGAGACCCTGAAGGATCACCCCCTGATCGATAAGAGCACCATCGGTCTGGCTGGTTCTCCCACCAACATTCTGACCTCCTTTACGCCTCCCCAGAAGGGCGCCGGCATGATGCTGGAAGGTGACGGTAAGGATACCACCGACAAGCTGGCTGGCATTCTGGCGGCCAAGCACATCATCTGAGGGAAAGGAGATAAGAAAATGGCTTTTAATAGTGCTGATATCGGCGCGTTCAAGAACGTATGGGTGTTCTGC
>ENA-OUQC01000584-OUQC01000584.1-human-gut-metagenome-genome-assembly--contig:-NODE-584-length-25004-cov-5.524670_pt1 | contig 25004 bp, 22 predicted proteins | sample MGYA00237942_ERZ548815 | MGnify/ENA primary metagenome ERZ548815 (study PRJEB26490, sample SAMN05194722) | human gut metagenome | biome: terrestrial biome; feature: human-associated habitat; material... | reverse complement strand
GAAAAGACTACATCAGACCGTATCTTGACATAAACAAATCAACCGAACAGCTTGTTGAAATATATAAAGAAATTATAAAAAAATAATGATATAAAATTTATCCGAGGAGAGCTATATGAAAGTCGTTTTTATCTCCAATTTTATGAATCATCATCAGCTTCCCTTTTCAAGGGAAATGAAAAAACTGATCGGCGACAACTATCACTTCATTGCAACCGAACCGATAGAGCAAGAACGCCTGGACTTCGGCTATGAGGATATGAACCACAAATATGATTTTATCGTCTGCACCTATGACGGCGAGGAACAAAAGAAGCTTGCCAAAAAGCTCATCGACGATGCCGATATCGTAATACAGGGCGGTTCATCAACCGAGTGGATAAAAAATCGCCTCGAGAATACCGATAAAATCACATTCCGATATCTTGAAAGATTATTCAAACAGGGATATATCCGACTCCTTGATCCGAGAGTTCTTAAAAATTCATACAATTATCACACAAAATATGCAAAAAAGAATTTCTATCTGCTCTGTGCCGGAGGTTACGTTGCCGGGGATTGCCGTATAATACACGCCTACCCCGACAAAATGTTCAAATGGGGATATTTTCCCGAAGTAATTAAATATGACAATATTGATAAACTGCTTTCGGAGAAAGAGACAAACAGTCTCATGTGGGCAGGTCGATTTATCGAATTAAAGCACAGTGAACACGCAATAGAAATGGCGAGAAGATTGAAAAAAGACGGGATTCAATTCAAACTCACAATGGTCGGAAACGGTCCGTTGCTTTCTAAAATGAAAGAAAAAGTAAGTAAAAACGGTCTTGATGACTGCGTAAAATTTACAGGTGCGCTCTCGCAGGACGAAGTTCGCAGATTAATGGAAAAATCGTCAATTTACCTCTTCACAAGCGACTATAACGAAGGCTGGGGCGCAGTTCTTAATGAATCAATGAACAGCGGCTGTGCCGTGCTTACAAATCGTGCTATCGGCGCGGTTCCGTTTATGATGAAAGACGGCATAAATGGCAGAGTATATCAAAACGGCAGAATTGATGAGATGTATTCTCTGCTGCGAACTATGACGGATAACCCCGAGCTTTGCAAAAAATACGGCAAAGAAGCATATTACACAATTACACAAAATTGGTCTCCTCAGGAAGCAGCAAAGCGTTTTATTCATCTGTCAAATTTCCTTCTTGAGGGTAAAGATATAAAATCATTATACGAATTCGGTCCGTGCAGCATTGCAAAACCGATATATCAATCAAAATAAAGAGGAGCGGCACGAATGAAAAAAATCGTCATGGGCGGCTATACGGGTCGCGAAAACAGAGGCACTGAGGCAATTGCAAAGTCAGTCTCAGCCATGTTTCGCAAATTGAATGTTAAAACATCACTGACAGTCAGAAGTGAGAACGAGTTTAAAGAAAATCAGGATTTTAAATATTATGATGAAGTGCTGAAATTCCGTGAATTGAACAGCAAACCGTCGCTTTTTTTCAAAGCAGCATGGAATAAAGTTTTTCACAATACGGTTCCTTACGAAATGCTCAGACAAAAGGACTTTTTAAAATCCGCTAAAGATAACATTGCCGTTCACATCGGCGGCGACACATATTGCTACGGCGTTTTGCTTGAACATGATGCTCTTGTTCGCATTTGCAAAATAAAACAAATCCCTCTTGTTCTTTGGGCAGCATCTATTGACGAGTCTGCGGTAAGAAATGAAAGGATAAAGAATGCCCTATTATCATATGACAGACTTTATATCAGAGAACAAATGACATATAATATCATGCTTAACTCCGGTTTTGACAAAGACAAGCTCTTTTTGACAGCCGACCCTGCGTTTACCCTCGAGCCCGAAGCTGTTGAAACAGATGAAAGCTGGTGGAAAAAAGGCGTTGTCGGGATAAATCTCAGTCCCATTTCGATGGAAGAAAATCCGGATCATATGCTTGTTATTGACGGATGCATAAAAATTATTGAAGACCTTCTCGCTCATACCGATATGAACATAATACTTATCCCTCATGTTTATATGAACGATTTTAAGGGTCAGGACTATGAACCTCTCAATATTTTAAAACAGCGATTTGAAAGCAATGACCGTGTACGGCTTCCAAAAGAGGATTACAGCTGTAACCAACTGAAATACATTATTTCAAAATGCTCTCTTTTGGTTGCTGCAAGAACCCATGCGTCTATTGCGGCATATTCCAGCCTTGTTCCGACTCTTGTTCTCGGCTACTCAATAAAGTCAAAAGGAATTGCAACCGACCTTTTCGGTGATTATAAACACTATGTTCTTCCGGTCCAGGAATTAAAATCAGCCGACGAGGTATTTGATGAATTCAAATGGCTGCAGCAAAATCAGGAAATTATTCATAATAGACTGAAGGAAGTAATCCCCGAATATCAAAAGAGGGCGGAAAGCGCCGCTAAGGATCTTATTTCAAACTTCGGAAGGTAAAAATATGAAGCCGATTAAAGCACCGAAAAACTGTACAGGCTGTGCCGCATGCTCTGCCGTATGCGCTCGTAACGCAATCTCTCTTTGTTCCGACGAAGATGGCTTTCGTTACCCACAGGTTGATTTCTCGCTTTGCACCGAGTGCGGAGCGTGTGCTTCGATGTGCCCCGTTTTAAACGAAAGCAGTCGTTCAAAGGCTTCAAAAATATATGCAGTAAGAACAACCGACAGCTCGGTTCGCATGAGCAGCTCCTCGGGCGGATTTTTCTCGGTTCTCGCTTCAAAGGTTATTGCCGAGGGAGGAATTGTTTACGGTGCGGCATTTTCATCGGATTTTAAATCCGTGAAACACATCGGCATTGAAAAAGCAGAGGATATCGGAAAGCTGCGCGGGTCAAAATATGTTCAATGCGAAGATAACGCAAATCTTTTCAGAGAAATAAAAAAAGATTTGATGTCGGGGCGCCCTGTCCTCTTTTCCGGCACACCGTGTCAAATTGAAGGACTGAGTGCATATCTTAAAAAGAAATATGATAATCTTTTAACCGTGGATATGATATGTCACGGCGTTCCCTCCCCCGCTGTTTGGAGTGCGTATATTTCAGAGCTTGAAGAAAAGAACAATGCACATTCCGATAAGGTGAGCTTCCGAAATAAAATATCCGGCTGGAAAAAATATTCTTTTTCCGTTGATTTTTCAAACGGAAATAAATACTGTCAAACCGTTGTTGATGACCCTTATATGAGCGCTTTTGTTCACAGTGTAACCATACGAAAAAGTTGTTTTAAATGCCCTTTCCGCAAGCTGGAACGTATTTCCGACTTCACAATGGCAGATTTTTGGGGTTGCGAAAAAGTAACCCCGCAAATGAATGACAACACAGGCATAACGCTTGCTTTTATCAACAGCGAAAAGGCGATAAGCACATTTAACAGCCTTTGTGACATTGAATTTACAGAAGTAAGCGAAGATGATGCTTTGCGTGAAAACAGTTCAATGTACATTCAAACCGGTTACAACTTAAACCGAGATTATTTCTTTGACAATTTTAACGGCACTGCCTCGATATCTGCATTACTTCATGATGCAGCCAATCGTCACACACTGATTACAAGAGCGATTGGCAAATACCGTCGAATTAAGCAAAAGATCGGAGACTCAAAATGAATCGCAGAGGTAAAGGAATAGCAATTTCATATATCTATACAATTCTTAACACCGTCATCGGTTTTTTCATGTCCGCATTTATTCTTAGAATGCTCGGCAAAACCGACTACGGCGTTTATCAGACCATGACATCGTTTCTTACCTATCTGACCCTGTTTGAATTCGGAACAGGTACGATAATGACAAGAAACATTTCTCTTTGTAAAAAGGACGGTACGGAAAACGACGATATCAGAAAAAATATTTCCACCGTTTGGACGACAACCTGTATTCTTTCGGCGCTCATATGTATCGGTGTATTCATATTCTATCTTTTGATTGGTACAATATATCACAAATCCCTTACTCCCGAACAAATAGAAACAGGCAAGTTAATTTTTATTATATCTGCCGTGAAGCTTGTATTCAATTTTCTTGTGCAAACCCTTAACGGTGTTGTCCTCGGCTTTGAAAGATACAGCCTCGGCTCAATCGTTTCCCTGACCTATCTTATTGTCCGTTCGATTATTGTTGTTTCTCTCCTGATCGTAAAGCACAGTGCCATAGTGCTTGTCACGATAGACACAGTGCTCACAATTTGCATTTTTATTTTTACAATTTTCTACTGTATAATAAAATTAAAGGTTAAATTCACTTTTAAATACTTTAACGTCGGAATTTTCCGTCAGATTCTTCCGCTGGCTCTCGCTATGTTTCTGCAAACGATTGTCAACATGGCTAACAACAATGTTGATAAATTCGTAATAGGTATCGTCATGTCCCCCGAAGCGGTATCGGTATATTCGGTTGCAATGTACATTTATTCAACCTTCTCAGCCATGACCACCATACCGATTTCAATGTACATGCCGCAGGTTGCCAAGGACATGCGAAACGGCAAGGAGGGTTCAGAACTCACAAAAACCCTTGTTCAGCCCTGCAGGCTTGTTGTAATCGTCGGAGGATTGGTTCTTTTCGGTTTTATTGCAGTCGGCCGTCCGTTTATTTCGATAGTTTACGGCACGGATTATCTCGACGCATGGATTATAGCCATTATGATAATGGTTCCGATGTTTATAAATATGTCAAACGGAATTATCGTTAACATTCTCGACGTCCTGCGTAAAAGGCATGTCCGCTCATTATGTCTCGGCGTAACGGCTGTCGGCAATATTCTTCTGACAATTTGGTGGATAAAATACTGGGGCATGTTCGGTGCGGCGGCGGCAACGGCGGTTTTCACAATCATCGGTCAAATCATACTGATAAACATTTACTATAAAAAAGCCATTCACATTGACGTAATGTTTCTTTTCGGTCAATCATTTAAAGGAATTCTGCCAAGCATGATCATTTCCTGTCTCGGAAGCGCAGCTGTTTCTTATTTCATTCATAACAGCTTCCTTTCCCTTTTGGCCGGAGGAGTTACATTCTGCGTGATTCTCGCCGTTTGCATGCTTACCTTTGGCGCAAACAAAGCCGAAAAAGAGCTATTCTTCGGCAGAATTCATAAGCTTAAATCAAGAATCAGCAAGACGTAAAAGAACCGTAGGAGGTAACCTATGTCCGATAACGTTTTTTCAAATAAACTGACAAATACGGCTATGGTGTCGCTGTTTTTGCAGCAGTCTCTCATGGATTCGCAGGCGGATTTTGACCGCTCGGTAAGCAATCCGAATTTTCCGCATTGGGACTGCATTGTAATAACGGCAAGCAACACCGCACAAGCCGACGGATACCGCAAGCAAATAGAATACAGACGCTCCGTCGGCAGAGTTTCGCCTTATACCGATTTTCTTGTTGTTTCGGACAGGGAAAATAAGCGTGTCGGCTCGGCCGGATCCACGCTCTCCGTTATCCGTGAATTAAAGAGACTGTACGGCAATTTGTCGAGCAAAAGAATTATGGTTATCCATGCAGGCGGCAACAGCTCGAGAACTCCGCAATACAGCGCTCTCGGTAAGCTTTTCAGCCCAATTCCGACCTCGTTCGGCGGTTTGCCGGCAACGCTTTTTGATATGTTCATGGTTTCCATGGCAAGTATTCCCGGACGCCTGAAAAACGGTATGCTTCTTCTTTCCGGGGATGTTACTCTGCTTTTCAATCCGCTTATGTGCGATTTCGGATCCTCGAATGCCGCTGTTATCAGCTTTAAAGAGGACTCGGAAGTTGCAACAAATCACGGGGTATACCTCAAAAGCGAACGTGGCAATGTCAAAAAATTTCTTCATAAACAGACCATTGAAATTCTCAAAGCAGAGGGTGCGGTTGACGAGAGAAACAAGTGCAGCATCGACACGGGAGCGTTGTGGCTCAGCCCGAATATTCTTGAAAAGCTTTACGGGACGGTTGATACCGACGAGAAATACGATATCATGGTTAATGACAGAGCAAGGCTTTCCCTTTACGGCGATATAGCCTACTGCCTTGCCGAAGAATCCGACCTTGAAAACTTTTTAACTCAGAGTCCCGAGGGTAGCTTCTGCGATGAGCTGACAGCGGCAAGGACAGCACTTTGGTCGGCAATCGGTCAATATAATATGAAGCTGCTCAACCTCTCCCCTGCACGTTTCATTCATTTCGGCTCAATCCCGGAAATTATGAAGCTGATGAATAAGGGTGTTGAGGAATACAGCTCTCTCGGCTGGAAAAAACAAATCAACAGCAGCATTTCCGACCCTGACATTGCAGCATATAATTCCGTTCGCTCAGAGGGTGCCGTTATCGGCGACGGTTCTTATCTTGAAGTTTCATATATTCATTCCAAAGCCGTTGTAGGAAAGAACTGCTATATCAGCTTTATCGACCTTCACGACGAGATTATTCCGGATAATGTGCTTATCCATGGCTTGAAGCAGACTGACGGTTGTTTTGTCTGCCGAATAATGGATATACATGACAATCCGAAAAAAGGCATGATTTTCGGTCGAAATCTTGAGGAAATTGCCGATAGACTTTCTCTGCACACAAGCGATTTGTGGGATGACGGCGACGAGCACACCCTTTGGAACGCAAAGCTTTATCCGGAATGTAAGACGGTTAATGAGGCTGTTAATGCGGCGCTCAACCTTTATGATATAATTGTAAATGAGTCAAAAAATACCGGAGCATGGCTGAAATCAACAAAAAAATCTCTCTGCTCGGGCTTCAACGATGCCGATCCTGACGCCGTGATAGACTGGACAAAGCGTATGGAGGAGCTTGTCAGAATGGACGAATTCAAGAACTACATTCTTGAAGGCAAGCCTGCAAGTAAGTGCTTCGGAATTCTCAAAGCAAATAAACTCACCGCTATTCAGTCTCAGTGGCTTGAAAACGAATTCAACAAGCTCGACACTTCAAGTCTTCCGGATTTTTCATATGCCATAAGACTCTACTACTACCTCGGAACGGTATTCAATGATGAAAAATACATTGCCAAATGCTTTAAGCTGATTGCGGATACAGTTCTGAGCAGCACAATGAAGGAGCTCCGTTTTAACTCAGAATGTAAAATTGAAGAAAACGAAACGGTAGTCAAGCTTCCGCTTCGTGTCAATTGGGGCGGAGGCTGGACAGACACCTGCCCGCATTGCCTTGAGCACGGCGGCGTAGTTCTAAATGCCGCAATCTCGCTCAACGGCGAACTGCCTGTTGAGGTCAGACTTGTTAAGATTTCCGAACACAGAATTGTATTTGACAGCCGCGATATGGACGTTCACGGCGAATTTGACAACATAGAACCCTTACAGAATACGGGGGATCCGTTTGACCCGTTTGCGCTTCAAAAGGCGTGCCTGCTTGCCTGCGGAATAATTCCGAAATCGGGCGGCAGTCTTGACGATGTTCTCAGCCGTCTCGGCGGCGGATTTGAGATGCACTCGGAAGTTACGAATGTTCCCAAAGGCTCGGGACTCGGTACGTCTTCGATTCTTTCGGCTGCAGCGGTCAAAGCAGTTTTCGAGTTCATGCACATTGAATATGATGACGACAAGCTTTATTCAACCGTCCTCGCAATGGAGCAGATCATGTCCACGGGCGGCGGCTGGCAGGATCAGGTCGGCGGCATAACCCCGGGAATTAAATTCATAACCTCCGATTCAGGGATCGAGCAAAAAATCAACGTTGATCATGTAATTCTGAGCGAGAGCACAAAAAAAGAGCTTTCCGAGCGCTTTGCTGTGATTTATACAGGTCAGCGACGTTTGGCAAGAAATCTGTTGCGTGATGTTGTCGGCAGCTACGTTGGCAATGAGCCGAAAAGCCTTGAAGCTCACCGCAATATTCAAAAAGTTGCGGCTCTCATGCGTTTTGCGCTTGAGCGAGGCGATATAGACGAATTTGCAAGCCTTTTAAATGCTCATTGGGGGCTGTCCAAAATGATTGACGGCGGCAGCACTAACACTCTTATTGATCAAATAATCATGACCGTAGATGACCTCACCGATGCAAAGATGATATGCGGCGCAGGCGGCGGCGGATTCTTGCAAGTAATACTGAAAAAAGGAATTTCAAAGGACGATATTCATAAGCGTCTCAAGGATGTTTTCCAAGACTTTGACGTTGATATCTGGCAAAGCGATTTTGTCTTTTAGAATAAATCGACAACCTCCCAAGGTTTGCACCTTAGGAGGTTGTTTTTATATTTAAAGCTTATTTGTTCAGCAAATCATTGTACTGATAAGCTCTTACATAGTCTACAATATAATCCGCCGGAGCGCTGTCGGCATCTCTGTCCAAGGGAACTGCGTTCTCGCCCCACATCTCAACCGAAAGAATAAGGTAGAGCGGATTTTGACATACCCCGCCGGCATTTGAGCGACAGTATTCCTTGCCGTTGACATAGAAAATATACTCGTTTTCGTTCCATTCCAAGCCATATGTATTGAACTCCTCATACGGATTGTTACCGATGACATATGCCTTATTCGCTTTGCCGGTCTGATGAGCTTCGTCATAGCCGTCCCAATGAAGATTGCTCTGAATGACATTTGAGATACGTTTTCCGTAGCTGAAGCTTTCCATTATATCAACCTCTGTGCCGTCACGACCCGAGCCGTCAACCGTGTAAACATTTTCATTCATCATCCAGAACGCGCTCCAGATATCGGCACCCTTAGGAAGAATACAGCGACATTCAAAATAGCCAAATTTTTGCGAAAAGCCGTTTGGCGCATCGGAATCGGTATCGAGACCTGCCGTGTACCAGCCTGCACCCGTGCCGCCCATGCCGTCAGGGAGATATCTAAGCGGAATAATGAGATTCCCGTTCTCGGTATAAGCCATATAATTGTTCCAATATGAACCTTTGCGAATTGATGATTTGTCACCATAGGTATAGTGTCCCGACCAAACACTGCGGTCAAGCTCGTCCTCAAATTCATCCTCAAAGGTGAGCGTAAATTTTGACATATCAACCTTTTTTGTCGGATTTGGAATTGTCGGCTGATTGACTGCAAAGGCTATCAGTGAAATCAGCGTAATTACACCCGAAAGAAGTTTGCATAATAATGCTTTCATCGAAATTAGCTCCTTTTCTTTATATTATACCATATTTTTTTTCTTTTTCAATACAAAAAAGAATCCGCCCATATGAACGGATTCCGATTATTATTAAAACAATTTTGAATCAAGTGTGCCTTCCTTAACCTGAACGATGTGTGCATTCTTTCCTGACCCACGCTGTTTGAAGCAATCTGTTTTTTCGACAGGCTTCATTTCAACATCTTTGTTTCCGCCCTTCGCCAGAATCTGCCACTTTATAAAGAACGGAAACATAAGCGGAATTATCTTTTTCTTTGAAGCACAGTTCCAAATTTCGGCTGCAAAAAAAGTGCAGTTAAAATAAAAATCCCAATAATTCCACTGTTTTATTCTATCGCTCACCTTAATAAGCTGCTTCTTTGTAAGCTCGGTTTTGAGCCAACTCTTATTTTTAAGTCCCCACTTATTTGCACAATAGGCTTCGACGTTATAATAAAGTCCGCCGCCGTCCGAACGGCTGAGCAAAAACGTTCCCATTGAGACGCCGCAATCAGGCTTCAAATCATAGCATCCGACCTTCAAATCGCATTCCGCCGTGTTCTCAATGTAGATCCACGCATGGCCGAGTCCGACCTGCTGAGTGCAGATATACATGACGGCCACCTTATCGTTGTCCTTGTAGTCGTCAAATGTCTTTGACGGCTCGGTAGTTGGTTCTGTAGTTGGTTCGGTAGTAGGTTCCGTAGTCGGCTCATCCGTCGTGGGCTCCGTTGTGGTTTCGTCCGTTGTTTCCTCGTCGGCGGATGTTGTTCCGGTCAAAAGCTCGGTTATCTCCGTTATCACACCGTTGATGCCGGAATCCGAAAATCCGGCAAACGTCGGTACCGAAAGAACCGTAAGAATAACAAGAATGACAGAAATAACCTGAATTAACTGCTTTTTCATTTTATCATCTCTTTCACATAATTATGTATTTATTATACAGTATAATTCGTAATTGTCAATATTATTTATTATTATTTTATAATATTTTTATTTATTTTTGAATGTCCTCTTTTTCGCTCAGCGTTGGCAACAATGTAAAAGTCGTAATTGAAGTGATAATTCCGTCAAAATAAATCATAATTCAGAAAACGGAGTTTTAATAAAGATTATTCAAAAAACAATATATATAAACTTAAAGCTTTGATTTTCAGAAATAATACAGCAAAACTGAATGAACTAATGGACAGACGAGAAACATTATTGTCTGCCTCATAAAACGGAATACACAACAGCCCCCGAAGCATATACGCTCCGGGGGCTTTGTATCATTTATGCTTGTCCGAAAACAAGGTTTATAAGACTGTGTTCAAGCTTAGTCAGCGAGAGCGGCCTGTGCAGCTGCAAGACGAGCGATTGGAACACGGAACGGTGAGCAAGATACATAGTCGAGACCGATCTTGTGGCAGAACTCTACCGAAGAAGGATCTCCGCCGTGCTCGCCGCAGATACCGCAGTGGAGAGTCGGGCGAACTGCCTTACCCATCTTAACTGCCATATCCATAAGCTTACCTACACCAACCTGGTCGAGCTTTGCAAACGGATCGAACTCATAAATCTTGTGGTCATAGTAAGAACCAAGGAACTTACCTGCGTCATCACGGCTGAAGCCGAATGTCATCTGAGTAAGGTCATTGGTACCGAAGCAGAAGAACTCAGCTTCCTTAGCAATCTCGTCAGCCGTAAGAGCGGCACGAGGAATCTCGATCATTGTACCAACCTCGTACTTGAGGTCGATGCCTGCTGCTGCGATCTCAGCGTCAGCTGTTGCAACAACTACGTCCTTAACGAACTTAAGCTCCTTAACCTCACCGGTAAGAGGAATCATGATCTCGGGAACGAGTGCCCAATCCGGATGAGCCTTCTTAACGTTGATAGCTGCACGGATAACAGCCTTTGTCTGCATCTTAGCAATCTCAGGATATGTGACTGTAAGACGGCATCCACGGTGACCCATCATCGGGTTGAACTCATGGAGAGAGCTGATGAGAGCCTTGATGTCCTCAACGGACTTGCCCTGTGCATCTGCAAGAGCCTTGATGTCAGCTTCCTCAGTCGGAACGAACTCATGAAGCGGCGGATCAAGGAAACGGATTGTAACCGGGTTGCCTTCAAGAGCCTCATAGAGCTTCTCAAAGTCGCCCTGCTGATACGGAAGAATCTTATCAAGAGCAGCCTCTCTCTCCTCGAGAGTATCTGCACAAATCATCTCACGGAAAGCAGCGATTCTGTCTGCCTCGAAGAACATATGCTCTGTACGGCAAAGGCCGATACCCTCTGCGCCGAGCTCTCTTGCCTTCTTAGCATCTGTCGGAGTATCTGCATTTGTACGAACCTTAAGTCTTCTGTACTTATCAGCCCACTCCATAACTCTGCCGAACTCGCCTGCGATCTTAGCGTCAACAGTCGGGATGATACCGTCATAGATGTTACCTGTTGAACCGTCGATTGAGATGTAGTCACCCTCAACGAAGGTCTTGCCTGCAAGCTCGAACTTCTTGTTAGCTTCATCCATCTTGATGTCGCCGCAGCCCGATACACAGCAAGTACCCATACCACGGGCAACAACGGCTGCGTGAGATGTCATACCGCCACGAACTGTAAGAATACCCTGAGCCGACTTCATACCTGTGATATCTTCCGGAGAAGTCTCAAGACGAACAAGAACAACCTTCTCGCCTCTTGCAGCCCACTCTACAGCGTCCTCTGCCGAGAATACGATCTTGCCGCAAGCAGCACCCGGAGATGCGCCGAGGCCCTTGCCCATCGGTGTAGCAGCCTTAAGAGCCTTAGCATCGAACTGGGGGTGAAGAAGAGTGTCAAGATTTCTCGGGTCGATCATCTTAACAGCCTGCTTCTCGTCGATCATGCCCTCGTCAACGAGGTCACAAGCGATCTTGAGGGCAGCCTGAGCTGTTCTCTTACCGTTTCTTGTCTGAAGCATGAAGAGCTTACCGTGCTCAACAGTGAACTCCATGTCCTGCATATCTCTGTAATGATCCTCAAGAGTATGGCAAACATCCTGGAACTGCTTGAAAGCCTCGGGGAACTTGTCAGCCATCTCGGAAATCTTCATCGGAGTACGAACGCCAGCAACAACGTCCTCACCCTGTGCATTTGTAAGGAACTCACCGAAGAGGCCCTTTGCGCCTGTAGCCGGGTCACGGGTAAAAGCAACACCGGTACCGCAATCGTCACCCATGTTACCGAATGCCATTGACTGAACGTTAACGGCAGTACCCCATGAATACGGGATATCGTTGTCACGACGGTAAACGTTAGCACGCGGGTTGTCCCATGAACGGAAAACAGCCTCAACAGCACCCATGAGCTGCTCCTTCGGGTCTGACGGGAAGTCAGCACCGATCTTTGACTTGTACTCATCCTTGAACTGACCTGCGAGAACCTTGAGGTCATCGGCTGTAAGCTCAACATCCTGAGTAACGCCCTTCTCGGCTTTCATCTTATCAATAAGCTCCTCGAAGTACTTCTTGCCGACTTCCATAACAACGTCGGAGTACATCTGGATAAATCTTCTGTAGCAGTCCCAAGCCCAACGCGGATTGCCTGACATCTCTGCGATTGTCTCAACAACATCCTCGTTAAGACCGAGGTTAAGAATTGTGTCCATCATGCCGGGCATGGAAGCACGGGCACCCGAACGAACGGAAACGAGAAGAGGATTCTTCTTATCGCCGAACTTTTTGCCGGTGATCTCTTCCATCTTCTCGATGTAATCCATGATCTGGCCCTTGATCTCATCATTGATCTTCTTGCCGTCTTCATAATACTTTGTACAGGCTTCTGTTGTGATCGTAAATCCCTGGGGAACAGGAAGACCGATGTTGGTCATCTCTGCAAGGTTTGCACCTTTACCGCCGAGGAGATTACGCATGTCTTTGTTACCTTCGGAAAAAAGGTAAGTATACTTAGTTGCCATGGGTATTACCTCCATTTAAAATTATTACCTAAATTGTTAACAGCGATTGGGCAGAATAATCCCAATAACACGTTTCGTATTATTATAACACACGGGACAAACTATTGCTATACATTTTTGAAATAAATAAGCACAAATAAACGCCTAAACTTTTGTGAAAATTGTCGTAAAAAAAATGAAAAATTCTATTGTATTTCTTTTGATTTTCTGCAATAATTAGTATGTAGATTTTTATTTACTGAGGAGGAAGCAAAATGAGTTCAAATTGTGCAGTTATTCTGGCAGCAGGTCAAGGCACGCGAATGAAATCGTCAAAGCCTAAGGTTCTCGCCGAGGTTTTGTTCAAACCTATGATAGATTGGGTCACCGACGCGGCGGTCAATGCCGGCGTCGAGGATATTTGCCTGGTTACGGGCTTCAAGCGTGAGATGATCGACGAGCACTTCGGCGGCAGATTCAAGACCGTCGAGCAGAAGGAGCTTCTCGGTACGGGTCACGCAATCATGCAGGCAAAGGATTTTATCAAGGAGCATATCCCGGGCAACGTGCTCGTTCTCAACGGTGACGCTCCCCTTATCCCCGCCGAAACGCTCAAAGCGGCTCTTGATTTTCATAAGGCAGGTAACAATGCGGCAACGGTTATCTCCGCAAAGGTTGCCGATCCGTTCGGTTACGGCAGAATAATCCGTTCAAGAGACGGTAAGCTCAAAAGGATAGTTGAGGAAAAGGAAGCTACACAGGCCGAAAAGATAGTCAATGAGGTAAACTCGGGTGCATATTGGTTTTCCGGCTCGGTTCTTCTCGAATCGCTCGAGGGTATAATCGAAAAGCACGACAGAAAGAATGATGAGGCGATCGAATATCATCTTACCGACGCAGTTGAGGTCATTCTCGAAAAAGGTCTCAATGCCGTCGCTTACGATGCAAGCTCACCCGATATCGTTCTCGGCGCAAACGACAGGGTACAGCTCCAGCTGCTCAACGATATCGCTCGCAGGAACATTCTCAAAAAGCATATGCTCAACGGTGTTTCGATTCCGTGTGCGGACGGAGTTATCATCTCTCCCGACGCTAAAATCAAAGCTGATACGGAGATTCTCCCCGGCACGATAATCAAGGGCAAGTCCGTTATCGGTGCAGACTGCGATATAGGCCCGAACAGTCTCATTGAGGACAGCGTTATCGGTGACAACGTTTCGCTCAACAATGTTCAATGCTACAGTGCGGAGATAAAGAACGGTGCACACATGGGTCCGTTCGTTCGTGTACGTCCCGGTTCGGTTATCGGCGAGGGAGTCAAGGTCGGTAACTTTGTTGAATTCAAGAATTCCGTCATCGGCGACCATACGAGCGTCGCTCACCTGACATATATAGGCGATTCCGACGTTGGCAGCGGTGTAAACTTCGGTTGCGGCTGTGCGACCGCCAACTATGACGGCAAATCCAAGGCGAGAACAAAAGTCGGAAACAATGCGTTCATCGGCTGCGACACTTGCCTTGTCGCTCCCGTTCAGGTCGGAGACAACGCATACACGGCAGCAGGCTCAGTCATCACCGATGACGTTCCCGACAATGCTCTTGCAATTGCAAGAGCCAAGGAATCCGTCAAGAAGGATTGGGTCAAGAAAAAGAAGCCATACAGATGGCAGAAGTAAGAGGTAGATTATGAACAACAAAATTTTAATGAGAATTATTTCGCTTGTCATGGCAGCGAGCGTTGTGCTCGCCGTCGGCGGCTGCGGAAAGAAGGGCGACACTGCGGACGTTATATCCGGTGCAGACGCTTCTAACGGAACAACCAAGGCAAGCGTTCAAGAGGTCATTGACGGAAAAGGTGCTCCGGTTCAGCCGAGCGTTGACGAAAAGGCAAGCACCGCCGTTGTCAAGTACACATCGGTCAATGCCGAAGGCAAGAGCGAAGATGCGACGAGAGTCGTCAAGGTTGACAGTCCTATCATTAACGACCTGACGATGAGCACCAGACTCAGCGAGACCATTAAAAACGATGCTCAAAAAGTAAAGCTTGTCAACACCATGGTTGACAACGGAGTTGACAAGAGCAAGGCTGAGGACATCGTCAAGAATGCAGAAAAATGGGTCGAGTTCGGATACACGGCTTATATCGCTAACACAAGCTCGCAGAGACTTATCACATCGTTCCTTGAATTGACAAATTCAAACAACAATCTTGTCGTTTTGAAAAATCTCGACTGCGAATACGGAATCAAATCCGGTTCGGGTGTACCGGTTTATATTTCGGGCCTTGTAAACGTTGATAAATATCCCGACGAGGAAACAATAATCAAAGAGCTCAACGACATGAAGGTCAAGCTTGTCTACACCCTCGTCGATGACAGCATTACCGATATTGACAACTGGGACTCGGTAACCAAGAAAACAATGACCGTTAAATTCGGTTAACCGCAAAAAGAAAAGAAACAAATTTGTCGTATTGAGGTCAAAGCTTCAATACGGCAATTTCCTGAGGTACAAGATGTTCTTTAAACGAAGCAAAGGAATTGCCCCGGGACCGATTGAATTTCTTATAGTCGGTCTCGGCAATCCGGGTAAAAATTATGAATTCACTCGCCACAACGCTGGCTTTCTGACGCTTGACCATATTGCAAGCGAGCTTGACACAGAGATTAACAATCTTAAAAACAATGCGCTTGTCGCAGACGTTGTTATCAACAATCACAGATGTCTGCTTGTCAAGCCGCAGACGTTTATGAACAACAGCGGCACGGCTGTCAGAGACATTGCGAAGTTCTATAAGATACCGCCGGAGAAGATAATCGTTATTTTCGACGATATTTCCCTCCCCTGCGGCAAGCTGAGAATAAGGCGCAAGGGTACGGACGGCGGACACAACGGAATCAAAAGTATTATTTATCATCTCAATTCCGACCAATTCCCGAGAATTAAAATCGGCGTAGGTGCAAAACCGAACCCCGAATACGATCTCGCCGACTGGGTTCTTTCAAAATTCGGCAAAGACGATACGGAACAGCTCAAGGCCGCCATAACAAAGGCAACCGAGGTGCTCCCGTTTATTCTTGACGGCGAAATAGACAAAGCAATGAATAAGGCAAATTAAAGCGGACGGCTTCGGCCGTCCGTGATTTTTTTGTCAACAACTCCTTGCACCGAAATTTCACTTGATGCAGATTTTACAAATCAAATCGAAATCAATGCATCCACTTACGCTAAATGTGAATAAATTGTAAATAAAATAATTATTAACAGCAGTCAATAACCGAAAAAGGTTATGGATTGCTGTTTTTTGCGCTTAGATTGAGAGGCAACTCTCACAAAACGGTTAACCGTACAAAAATGAAAGGAAGTTTTTATGGCACTTGAAGAAAAAGAAAAGCTGTTTTGTTTATTCTTTTCTCTGACAAGGGATGCACGAGCCTCTGCAGCCAAGGCAGGCTACGGAATCAAAGCCCGCAAGGTCGGCCCGTCAATGCTTGAGCGCAAGGACATCAAAAAGGAAATCGAGCGGCTTGACAAACTGCGAAACATCAACCGTGACGAGATCATCGCAGGATATCGCCAGCTTGCATTCGGAAATATTTCGGATGCCGTCAGACTGGCATATTCCGACGAAAAGCCTATGCTTGGAACGGAAAAGCTTGACCTTTTCAACGTCAGCGAAATCAAACGTCCTAAGGGCGGCGGTCTCGAGATCAAATTTTTTGACCGTCTCAAAGCACTTGAGCACTTGGAGCAGCTTTGTTCCGGCGGTGATGAGGACAGTGCTCTCCCCTTCTACAAGGCGCTTGAAAACAGCGCCGCAAAAGTGAGGAATGATAAGCTTGAGTAGCTCACTTTCATCATTCAGGAATTTTTCCGAAAAGCAGCTTCAAGCGATGACATGGTGGTGTGACAGTTCGGACAAGAATTTTTACGACGCTATCATTTGCGACGGTGCTGTACGTTCGGGAAAAACAGTATGTATGTCTCTTTCTTTTATTGCCTGGTCATTTTATGCGTTTTCCGACACGTCATTTGCTATATGCGGGAAAACCATAGCATCGTTAAAAAGGAATGTTATTGTTCCTTTAAATTCAATTTTGGCTTCCCTCGGTTTTTCAATGAAGCTTAAATCGTCGCAAAACTATATTGAAATGACCTACAAGGACAGAGTAAACCGTTTTTACCTTTTCGGCGGAAAAGATGAAGGTTCGGCGGCTTTGATTCAGGGTATGACGCTCGGCGGAGTTCTGCTCGATGAGGTGGCTCTTATGCCGCGGTCGTTTGTTGAGCAGGCAATCGCAAGATGTTCGCTTGACGGCTCAAAGCTGTGGTTCAACTGCAACCCGGAACATCCTATGCACTGGTTCTACCGTGAATGGATACTAAAGGCAAAGCAGAAGAACTGCCTCTATCTTCATTTTACAATGCGTGACAATCCGTCGCTGACGGAAAAGATAATCCGGCGCTACGAAAGCCTTTACTCGGGTGCTTTCTACAAAAGATTTGTCGAGGGCAAATGGGTCGCGGCTCAGGGCGTTGTTTATCCTATGTTCAGTGAGGAAATCCATGTCACTGTCCCTCCCGAAACCGATCGGTTCACACGATTTTTCATCTCCTGCGATTACGGCACGGTCAATCCGTGTTCGTTCGGTCTATGGGGCGAATATGAAAAGAAATGGTACCGAATACGTGAATACTACTATGATTCACGCAAAATAGGCGAGCAAAGGACAGACGCCGAGCATTATGAGGAGCTTGAAAAGCTTGCCGATAATCTCAGAATTGAATCGGTCATCGTTGACCCATCGGCAGCAAGCTTTATTCAATGCATCCGCAGAAAAGGACGTTTCACGGTGATACCTGCAAAGAATGATGTCGTTGACGGAATCAGACAGGTATCCGATGCTCTCAAGCAACGGGTGATATATTTTTCGCCCGAATGCAAGGACACGCTCCGTGAATTTTCGCTTTACAAGTGGGACGATAAAGCAGTTCGGGACGCACCGCGCAAGGAAAATGACCATGCCATGGACGATCTACGCTACTTCGTCACTACGGCGCTGAATGCGCCCGAAAATGACTTTTTCGTTATGAGTGTTTCTCGTTAACACTCTTGCGGCCGCCTCCTGAATCGGCGGTTGCCTCCACACAAAAAGAAAGGAGAATTTCAGTGGGAATATTCAAGAAATTATCCGCTGCAAAAACCGCGGTCTCAGCACCGCAAACCTACAAGAAAAATCCTTTCAGTCTTCTTGACAGCTACACTCCCCTCTCATCAATGCAGAACAGTCTCTACCGTGAGCTTCGTGAAGCTATCCCTATTGTGGACGCTGCGATTTATAAAATCATCAGGCTCACAGGCGGTTTTCATGTTGACTGCAAAGACAAGACATGTGAAAAGGAGCTTCGTCGCTTTCTTCGTGAGGTCAGGGTCGGCTCGGGTCAGCAGGGCATAAATGCTTTTATGTCGGCTTATTTTGAACAGCTTTTGACCTATGGAACGGCGGTCGGTGAGATGATCACCGATTCAAACGGAGATTTCGTCGCCCTCTACAATGCCGACATTGACGACATTGAACTGAAACGCGGCGACGACGGCTTCTCAAGCATAGTATGCGTTCGAGAACTTGCCGAAGCCAGGCCGGTCACTTATCCTCAGCTTGTCCTTCTCTCGGTTCTCAATCCCGAAGCAGGTCAGCTTACCGGCAGCTCACTTTTAAAGGGTCTGCCGTTTGTCAGCAACATTCTGATGAAGATTTATAACACTATCGGAATCAACTGGGACAGGGTCGGCAACGTCAGGTTTGCCGTCACATATAAGCCGCAGAACGATGTTGTTGACCGTGCATATGCAAAGGACAGAGCACAGCAGGTCGCCCGTGAATGGAGTGAGGCAATGCAGCCCGGCAACCAGGTCAGAGACTTCGTTGCCGTAGGCGATGTCAGCATCAAAGCAATCGGAGCGGACAATCAGATCCTCGACAGCGAGGTTCCCGTCCGTCAGATGCTTGAACAGATCGTTGCAAAAACGGGTCTTCCTCCGTTCATGCTGAGTCTGAGCTGGTCGTCTACCGAGAGAATGTCCTCTCAGCAGGCAGACGTGCTGACAAGCGAGCTTGAAGCATATCGCAGGCTGCTGACACCGGTAATCGAAAGAATTTGCCGTTTTTGGATGATTACCAACGGCAGAAATGACGGATTTTCCGTTGAATGGGATGACATTACCCTTCAAGATGAGGTTGAACTGGCAAAGGCACGGCTTTACCGTGCACAGAGTGAAAGGATTGAACAGGAGTTGAAATCAGTTGAATAAGGCATTTAAATCAAGCGTTTCTCCCTGCGAAGTTACAGCCGAGGATCTTGAAAAAATCAACCGCTTTACCGTAAAGGCACTTTCTGCCGATGAGGTTTACAGCTTCAACGTAATTCTCTGTGACAACGACGTTGACCGTGACGGAGAAAGCTTTACAAACGAGGCTCTCATGCAGTTGGCAGAGCTGTTTGTCGGTGTAACGGGAATTTTCGACCACGAACCCAAGAGCTCGAACCAGAGTGCAAGAATCTATCACGCCGAATGTGTTTCGATTCCGGGCAAAAAAACCGTAACAGGCGAGGATTACAGATGCGTCAAGGCAAGAGCATACATGCCCCTGACCGAGAAAAACGCAGATCTCATCGGCGACATTAACGCAGGCATCAAAAAGGAAGTCAGTGTCAGTTGTGCCGTCGGCTCGTTCACCTGCTCTGTTTGCGGCAGTGACATGAGATATGACCCATGCAATCACGTCAAGGGCGAAATCTATGACGGTAAGCTCTGCTATTGCAGACTTTCCGATATAAACGATGCTTACGAATGGTCTTTCGTAGCGGTTCCGGCTCAGGTTAATGCAGGAGTGACAAAAAGCTACAAAAAGGAGATTGAAACAATGGAAAACTGTATCAAGGCAATAAAGGACGGCAACGCCGTCAAGCTCAGCGAATCCGAAGCAAAGCAGCTTTCCGAATACATTAAAAAGCTTGAAAAACAGGCGCAGGACGGCATTATTTACCGCCGCTCTCTTACCGAGGAGACAGCAAAATTTGCTGTTCTTTCCGTGCCATCCCTTTCGGGCGAAAGTATTGAGAAAATGTGTTCGGGTGTTGAAACGGATGAACTAATCAGAATAAGAGACGCTTTCAGAAAAAAGGCTGAGGACGTTATCCCTCTCACGCCTCAGTTGAAGGCAAAAAAAGAAAAGAATACAAACACGAACAATGAATTTAAATTTTAAGGAGGAACCAAAATGGGTTTTGATAATTTAAGACTTGAGAAAGGTATGTACGGCACAGGCCGCAGCTTTACACAGGTATTGGAGGGACTTGATCCCTCGGAGAATTACAGAGGAACTGACCTTGAAGGTCTCGACGCTTATCAGCGTCAGCTCAAGCGTTTCGGCATCAAGCCGCAGGGCTCCGACAGCTCGGTTGTCGGCAAGTTCTTCCAGACAAGCGATGCCGCAGTTCTCTTCCCGGAGTACGTTTCCAGAGCCGTTCGCTACGGCATGGATGAGGCAAGCTTTCTTCCCGATATCATAGCTGCAACGACCAATATCGACTCTCTCGATTACCGCGCAATGAATCTTGAAATGACATCGGCAAACGCCGAGATGAAGGTTTTCAAGGAGGGTGATACTCTTGAAACAGCCGACTTCAAAGTAAGCGACAGAACCATCCGTCTCAAGAAAAGAGGCAGAATGATTACAACCTCTTACGATGTGCTTCGTTTCCAGCGTCTTGATGTTGTTTCAATTGCGCTCAAGAGAATCGGCTCATACCTTGCGCAGAGCCTTATGGCAGATGCCGTTGACGTTCTTATCAATGGCGACGGAGGTAAAAACCCTGCCGGCGTATGTGCACTTGCAGCAGACGAATATACATATGACGATCTTATTGATTTTTGGAATCAGTTTGCACCGTATGAGCTTAACACGATTCTCGCATCGCCCGACGTAACGGCAACTGTACTCAAAATGTCGGAATTCAGAGATGCTGCCGCAGGACTTAATTTTCATGGCACAGGCAAGCTTATCACTCCGTTCGGCGCAAACCTCATCAAGTCCTCTCATGTTACAAAAAGCGGCATGATGATCGGTCTTGACAAGACATGTGCTCTTGAAATGGTCAAGGTCGGCGATGTTGAAACAGACTACGGTAAGCTTGTTGACCGTCAGCTTGAGCAGATTGCTATCACCTCTATCACAGGCTTTGCAAAGATTCTCCCCGGTGCGGTTAAGACTCTCGCTCCTGCCGAGATCACAACAGGCTCTGAGAATCAGGGTACGGTAGGCTCAGAATGAGCTGCTGGGAAGTAAAGGACTATCTCGGCGAGCTTACGGACATTTCGGCATATAAGGAAGAAGAAATTCTTCCTTTATGCCGCTCCTGCATCAAAGAGATAGACTCAAGGCTGAAGCCCGATGCCGACAGGGAAGATTTTCGTGTCATTGCCGCAGCCGCAGGGCTTGCGTACTACAAACTTGCGCTCAAAAAAAGCTCTCTTGAGAGCGAGCCGAGCATTACAGGCTTTAAGGCGGGCGATGTGAGCATAGAGCAGGACAGCAAGACGGTCGAGGATTTTCTTGAACGTGCAAAGGACTTTTACGATAAAAAATCGGCGGATATAATTCCGCTTTGCAAGGACGACAGCTTCGCTTTTAATCAAATCAAGGTGATGTAACATGACTCTCAAATCAATGTTTGAAAAATACGGTCAGGAGGTCACTCTCAAAACCGACGACGGCTGGAGCAGCCCGATCTTCGGAGCTTTTATTCAACCGCTGAGATATAAAAACAAGATGTACCTTAACGGCGTCAATACTGTTATCGGCTTTAACAGCCAGGGACATTATCTTTATATCGGTCCCCCCGACCACGATCCCGAAAAGGAAAGCTGTCACGTTGAATCCAACGGAAAGAAATACACCGTTGACCGTTGTGAAAAGGTGTATTTCAAGAACGAAGTGATTTACGTCTGGGCAATAATCAGAGAAATTGTGGAGGTTGAATAATGGACAGTATTGTTTCACTCCCAATAAGAATTGTCGAATGGCTCGGTAAACAGGAGGATATGAACGATCTGACCTTCTTTGTTGAATATCCTCCGATAAACAAGGCTGTTCCGCTGAGAAAAGCAATTGTTGCCGTCGGAATTGACAATATCGAAATCACTGACAAATTTGTTGCCAACGACGACGGTGTGCTTGAAAAACAGGAATACTGCCGAACGGCAATGATTAAAGCAAATCTGAGCATTTGCGTTCCTTTCTCAAAAGGCGGTCAGGCATGCCACGATATATTTACAAGAATTGCAGATGCATTGACTTTCAGGACAAACCTGAACATCGAAAAATCCGGATGTGAGGATATAACCTCCGACAGAGACACCGATGCTCTCGTGATGAACGGCTGGTTTTTGATGAATGCCGACTTCTGCCCTGCCGCAAGCACAGATGAAAACTTTGCAAGCTTTCTTGACAAAGAGCTTCTTTGCGGCAGCCATATCAGAAATAGCGAAATTCATGTAACCGCCGAGGACAAAATAAAATGGAACGCTCCGTTTGAAGCGGGATTTTATATTGGAAACGGCTCGTCAACACGTTCGCTTTCCGTCGGCTTCAAGCCGCAGCTTGTGATTCTAATGGCGACGGGCAAGCCTGCCGTATCGGTTGACTTCACAAAGAGCACATGCAAGAGCTATATGGCGGTTGCAAACGAATCCCTTTCCTCCCAGGGTCTCTCGCTTACCTCAACCGGCTTCAAGGTTTCCAACAGCACCTCAGGCAACGTGACAAGTGACTTAAACGGTATAGGCACATCGTACATCTATTTAGCATACAAGTAAATAATTATTGTAATCACCAAAAATCCGCAGACATTGACAAAATCAAAGTCTGCGGATAGTTTGTTTATATGGAACAATTTATTATCTTTACAAAAATAAAACGCCTTGCAACGGAAAAGCTCACAAAAGTCTGACGCAAACAGAAGCTTGCGTCAGACTTTGCTGCTTGATTAAAATGAAATTTTCATGATGTTTTTTCCAAGAGCCGTTGACTTTGACTCCTTTTCAAATATCGCGTAATAATCTCTGATGTTTGTTACATCGTTTACTGAAAGCATGAGCCTGAGAATATGTTCACGGAACTCAGGTATTGTGAGGAGTTCGACTGCTTTTTCAAAGTCACAGCGCACACTCCTTGTTGTTCCTCTTATCGAAATTCCGTGTTCAAGCACCATTCTTGTGTTGAGCGGAACATTTTCGTTTGCAACGCCCGAAAGAATAAGCTTTCCTCCCGAATAGAGCTTATCAATTGCCTGGTTTGCGGCTATGCCGGATGCGTTGCCGCCGACAGCCTCAATTGCAACAGACATTCTCGGAAGGGCGTCGATATCGTTTGAATAATAGACATTTGCAAAATCAAACATATCAAGCTTTTCCTTGTTGAGACCCACGATATTGACCTCACAGCCGAAACCGTATTTCGCAACGAGAGAGATAATATATCCCATTATTCCGTCGCCCCAAACGGTTACGCTCTTAACGCTTTCGCCCTCGGCAAAGCCTGCACGTCTCATAGCACAGCAGCCCACGGAAATAAGCTCGGAGAAAACGGCTTCCGGTCCGATCTCATCGGGGATCGGGATCATGTATTCATGTTCAAGGTCAATGAGCTCCTTTGAAAAGCCGTCATAGTTGCTGGAGCAGAATTTGGATTCCGGACAGTAATTGTCAAGCAGGCGCGGATTGTTTCTTACACAGACCTCACACTTTGTTCCGTCGCAGTCCGATTTACGGCACGGAAGAAGAACGATTCTCTGACCGCTCTTGAATTTACCGCTTTTATCACGAACAACAACACCCGTTGCCTCATGAATAAGGCTCATCGGAAACTTTCTTTTAAGTATGCGAAGGCTTCTGTTGCCGAGATAGTAACGGATATCCGCCTTGCATACGGCAAGATACTCGGGTCGCACAAGAACATGATCGTTTCTAATATCCTCAACGAATATTTCAAATCTTTTCGGCTCTGTAATTTTGTAACTCTTAGCGAACAAAATTAACCAATCCTTTCTGCCTTATCTTCCGGCTCTTACAATGGATTTAACAAGAAGGAGATCCTCCATTGTTGTTATTTTCATGTTGAGCTTGTCTCCCATTGCCATACCTATCTTAATGCCTGCCGAAAGAACAAGTCCGCAGTCATCGGTCATGACGGGGCGCTTTTCCTCGGGGATTGCAAAATAGTCGTCATAAGCCTTTCTTACGATCGAATACTTGAAAGACTGAGGGGTCTGACCGAGGTAAAGCTCTTTTCTGAGCGGAATTGAATCAAGTGTTTTTTCGTCTACGCTCTTTATGATCGTATCGTGAGCCGGAATAACGGTATCGCAAGCACCGAATTCCTTGACCTTTTCAATGTTCTCATTGATAATTTTCTGAGAAACAAGCGGTCTTGCGGCATCGTGAATTATAACATAATCGTCGCCGCTGCACTCTGCCTGAATCGCATTTAACGCATTGAGCGAGGACTCCTGACGTGAGGCTCCTGCATCGGCAATCCAGCGAACCTTGCGAATATCATATTCCTTGAGCCACACAGTTAGATCCTCTTGCCATGCCTTTACGCAAACAACGCAGATTGCGTCAATTTTCTCGTTGATTTCGAATGCTTCAAGAGTGTGGATAATAACCGGCTTACCGTAGATGTCAATAAACTGCTTCGGCCTGTCGACCATACCCATTCGGCTTCCCGAGCCGCCTGCAAGAACCACTGCTATATTCATAATGTAATTACCTCAATTCGTAATTTTTAGATGTAATCAATAATTTTTCACAACAGTTGATTACCTTCAAATTATACTATACCTGTCTCTTATACACATCTCCGAGCCCACGAGACTAAGGCGAATCTCGT
>ENA-OUQC01000583-OUQC01000583.1-human-gut-metagenome-genome-assembly--contig:-NODE-583-length-25018-cov-5.112006_pt1 | contig 25018 bp, 20 predicted proteins | sample MGYA00237942_ERZ548815 | MGnify/ENA primary metagenome ERZ548815 (study PRJEB26490, sample SAMN05194722) | human gut metagenome | biome: terrestrial biome; feature: human-associated habitat; material... | reverse complement strand
TAATATAGCACAACCTTGCGGAGCGCGGCAGTTTCACGGTTTTGTCGGTAGTCTCGACACCGGGCCACCAGAGATAACCGTATCCGTAGCTGCGTCAATGCGCCTCTAAAAGAATGTGGCGACGGGCTGCTCGGGGACTTCGCAGGGCGAGTCCTCGATGAAGGTGAGCACGGGGCCTTTTTTGCCGTAGGCGCGGCTGAACTTGAAGTTAATGCGCGCGGTGAGCACATGCCAGGAGTCGCCGACGATGCTGTCGGAATCCTCCCACTGGCAGATAAGGCCCGCAAATTGGATATCTTCGGCGCAGCAGGTCATAACGTGGCGGCCGACTATGAAGTTTCCGGTCGGGACCTTTTTGCGCTTTAAATAGCGGCATTTGAAGCGAATGACCTTGTTTTCGTACTTTTTCGGCTCCTCGGACATGTCGCGATACCACACGGCATAGTCGTCGTCACCGATCTCGACGATAGGCGCGTCAAGGTCGAACGGCAGGGGATCCTCGATCTCGTCGTACTTGACGGTGCCGTCGGCGTACTCATAGGCGATGTCGCTGCGGCGCGAGGCGGCGCGAACGAGCTTGTGCAGCTCCATCTTGTCGATGGAATCGTCATAGCGGTTGAAAACCGTCAGCTCTGCGCTTTTGAGCTTATCATAAACAAGGTTGCGCATATTGGCGTTGTAGCTGAGTATGCTGCGCGCATCGGCGAAGAAAAACTCCTGATACACCATCCACATCTCGGGCAGCGCCTGATACAGATCGTCGAGCATCCACATGCCGTTGTACTCGATGACGCATCTCTCGCAGTCGTGCTCGTCGAGCCACTTGCGCAGATTGGCGCGTGTAAGCTCGGACTGCTCCTCGACATTTACCATGAAAACGTTCGGCGCGGAGAACTTGTCGGGCGCGTACTCCTCCTCGCCCTCCTCGCAGACGATCAGCAGCGTTCTCTCGCCGCTGTTGAAGCGCTTGTCCTCAAGCGTTTCCTGAATGAACTTGGTCTTTCCGCTCTCGAGAAAGCCCGTAAACAGAAAAACGGGAACCTCTTTAACCTTACTCAATGCCGAACAACTCCTTGATACCCTGCTCGTTTATCTTCGAGCCGATGACGCACACACGACCGGTGACGGCAGCGCCGCCGCGGCGGATGTCCGCCTCGCCGGGAACGTAGTCGAAATAGATCCACTGTCCGTCGGTCGAATCGACAAAGCCCTTGGCGCGCAGGATCGTGCCGTAGCTTGCGTCCTCGTCAAACTCGCCCAGCGCCTTTCTGACCTCCTCCTCGGTGAACTTCTTCGGAGTCTCCACGCCCCAGGAGGTGAACACCTCGTCTGCGTCGTGGTGGTGATGGTCATGTCCGCAACCGCAGGAGCAGCTTTCGCCGTGCTCGTGGTCATGGTGGTGCTCATGGTCATGCTCATGATCGTGGTCATGATGGTGCTCATGGTCATGGTCGTGATCGTGATCGTGGTGATGCTCGTTGTGATCGTGATGCTCCATCTCCTGCATGGTGGTGGAAAGGGAGTCGATACGCTCCATAACGTCAACTATCTGCTTGCCGTCAAGCTCCGACCAGGGAGTGGTGATGACGGTCGCATTGGGGTTGAGCTGGCTGAGCATAGCGGTCGCGGTGACGACCTTGCCGTCGGCGGCGGAGTCGGTGCGGCTGAGGACTATAACGTCGGCATTGTGAACCTGATCGTTGAAAAATTCGCCGAAGTTGCGGATATACATGCGGCAGCGGCCGGCGTCAACGACGGTGACCTTTGCACCGATCTCGCAGCCGGGGACGCTCGCGACGGCCTTTGCCACGTCGGAGAGCTTGCCGACGCCCGACGGCTCGATGAGGATGCGGTCGGGGTTATACTTGTCGATGACCTTCTGCAGCGCGGCGGTGAAGTCGCCGACGAGGGTGCAGCAGATGCAGCCGGAGTTCATCTCGGTTATCTCAACGCCGGCGTCGCGCAGGAAGCCGCCGTCAACGGCTATCTCGCCGAACTCGTTTTCGATCAGGACGAGCTTCTCGCCCTTGTAGCCCTCCGCGATGAGCTTGCGGATGAGCGTAGTCTTTCCTGCTCCGAGAAATCCGGAGAAAATGTCTATTTTAGTCAAGGTTATTACCTCCTATATAATATTCTTGTCTGAAACTTTATTATAACACAGCTTTGCAAATTTGCAAACGTATAAAACAACATCGATTACCGCTTGCGCCGGCAGCAAAATATATCTATAATATATGGTATAAACGGAAGCTGTGGGGAATAGATAATGATGAAACTGCGCATAACGGCACTCACCCTATGCCTGAGCCTTGTGCTGGGCATGGCGCTCCCCTGCACCCTCGCCGAGGATGACGGCGCGCCGAAGCTCAAAAGCGCTCAGTGCGCGCTGCTCGGCGATATGGGCAGCGGCAGGATACTTTTTAATATCGACGCATACTCGCGCCGCGAACCGGCAAGCCTTACGAAGATAATGACACTGCTGCTGGCAGTCGAAGCGATCGAGGCCGGAACGGCCTCGCCCGACGATATGGTGACGGCCTCGGCGGCGTGCAAAACCGGCCTTGAGCACGACAGCTCGACCGCGTATATTGACCGCGGCGAGACGATGAGCCTGCGCGATCTTCTCTACTGCGCGGCGCTGGCCTCGGCAAACGAGGCGTGCAACATCATCGCCGAGCACATTTCCGGCTCGATAAGCGCCTTTGTCGAGCGCATGAACACGCGCGCAGCGGAGCTTGGCTGCTCCGGCACACATTTTGCAAACACCCACGGCATGCCGGACGATAACCATTACACCACCGCGAGGGATATTTTCCTCATCGCCTGCGAGGGCATGCGCCACCGGCTTTTTGCGCAGCTTGTCGGCTGCCGCGAATACACGACGAGCGCGACCAACGACTCGCCGGCGCGCGTTCTGGAAAGCTCGAACGCACTCATAACGCCCGATTCGCCGTATTCGGACAAGTACGTTTACCCCGGCGCGGTCGGCATCAAGACCGGCTACACCGAAAAGGCCGGCTATTGCCTGGTCAGCGCCGTGCAGCGCGACGGCGTGAACGTCATTGCCGTCGTACTCGGCGCGGACGGCGACGCGGCAGCAAAAGAATTCGACAGCTTTGCCGACACGGTGACGCTGCTCGACTGGTGCTTTGAAAACTATTCTTACCGCAGCATCGTTGAGCGCGGCTACCCTGCCGCGACGCAGCCGATCGAAAAGGACGGCAGGCGCGGCGAGATAACGCTCGTGTGCTCGCAGGAGATAAACGCGCTTGCGGAAAAGGCGCTGGACACGGCAACGCTCAAAAGCGAGGTCACGCTTTATGCGGAGACGCTGACGGATGTTCCGGCCGAGGGCACGGAGCTTGGCACGGTCACGTTTTCAGACCCCGATGACGGCACGGTCTACGGAACCGTGACGCTCGTTTCTCAGGGCGAGGCGCGGTTTGAAGAGCCGGAGCCGCAGACCGTTCAGCCGCAGGAGCTGAGCCGCGAGCAAAAGCTTGCAACGGTCATAGTCTGCTCGATCGCCGTGTTCCTGCTGCTGGTGTTTATCCTGCTCCTCGTCCGCCGCAGCCGCAGAATGCGTGGAAAGCGGCGCTGAAAAGTTGTGCAGGCGCACTTTTTAATAGCGCCTTTACGCTGATGCTGATACATTTATTGCGGTATCCCGACCGGATGGTACGGAGAAAACCGTAGTGAACGGAACAGGCAAACCTGTTCCCTACATGTTGCAGGCGTAGATTTTGCACTAATATAGCACAATCTCCCGGTTCGCGAAACGCCACGGTTTCCACCATTGTTCCGAACCGGGCTACCGCAAAAAACGTATCCGTAGGTGCAGTAATGCGTCTCTAAAAAAGCGGAACGGATAAATCCGTTCCCTACAAGGTGCAGACGCAGATTTTGCACTAATACAGAACAATCTCCCGGGCTGCGAAACAATATGGTTTCCGCCAACGTTTCGAGCCGGGCTACCAACATAAATGTAAAGGAGCGGCGTTAAAGCGCTACTAAAAAAATGAGTTTTTTGTCTGTGGCAGTGAGAATACTGCTGGCGGTCGTAGTGGGCGGCCTGCTCGGGCTTGAGCGCGAGCGGCGCAGCTCGCCGGCCGGATTCAGAACATATATGCTTGTGGCCATCGGCTCGTCGATGACCATAATGCTCAGCCAGTATATCGACCTGATGCTGTCAACGCAGTGGGCGGCAACAGCTCAGTCCGTCGGGGCAACGCACGACGTTTCGCGCTTCGGCGCGCAGGTCATAAACGGTGTGGGCTTCCTCGGCGCAGGCTCGATCATTCTGACCGGGCGCAAGCGCGTCAAAGGCCTGACCACCGCTGCCGGGCTCTGGGCCTCGGCGTGCCTCGGCCTTGCGATCGGCGCGGGCTACTACGAGTGCGTGGCCGTGTCGGTCGCGCTGATCTTAGTGTGCATGTATGCGTTCCCGGCGCTGGAAAACCGGCTGATACAGCGCTCGCGGTACATGAACATCCTCGCCGAGCTTGACGGTATGGAGTGCCTCGGCGGCGTGCTGGCTGCACTGCGCGAGCAGGGCGTCACTGTGTTCGACATTGACCTGAGCAAGCAGCCGGAGGACAGGCGCGCGCAGCTTGGCGTGCACCTGAGCGTGTATCTGCCAAAGGGCCTGAACCACACCGAGCTTCTCGCGCAGCTTGCGGCGCTCGGCGGCACGGTTTCGATCGAGGAAAGTCAGTAAAGGAGGTGCAGCCATGCTTTCATGCTTTGATTTTATAAGGGAATCCACAACGCTGGCTATGGCGCTGCGCCTGCTGCTTGCGTTCATATGCGGCGCGGTCATCGGCGCCGAGCGCGAGATCAAGCGCCGCCCGGCAGGCTTCCGCACGCACATTCTGATCTGCCTGGGCGCGGCAATAACGACGCTGACCAGCCAGTACCTGCTGCTCGGCCTCGGGCTTTACACCGATGTCGGCAGGCTCGGCGCACAGGTAATCGCCGGTATCGGCTTCATCGGCGCCGGCACGATCATCGTCACCGGCCGCCGCCAGGTCAAGGGTCTTACCACCGCCGCCGGACTGTGGGCCTCGGCCATCGTCGGCCTTGCCTGCGGCGCAGGCTTCGTCGAGTGCGCGGTCTTCGCGACCGCAGTCATACTCTTCGCCGAGATCGTGCTGATAAAGTTCGAATTCAAGTTCGCCAAAAGCAGCAGGCTCTGCACACTGTATATCGAATACACAAAGCCCGACACCATCCAGACCGTGCTCGAGATGATGAGCGAGCGCTCGCTCAAGGTCTCGAACCTTGAGGTCAGCCGCACCCAGGGCGAGGACGAGGAGCACCGCTACTACGCGCTGCTGTCGGTTCAGACAACGCCGAAGCTCGGCGGCACCGAGCTTGTCCCGGCCATCACCGCCCTCCCCAACGTCTTCGCCGTCGAAGAAATGTAGTTTTAGAGGCGAATTACCGCAGTTACGGATACGCATATTGCCGGTGCCCGGTGTCGAAGTTACCGACGAAACCGGGAAACTGCCGCCATACGTTAGTACGGTGCTGTGTTTTGCACCGCGCCTTGTAGGGAACGGATTTATCCGTTCCGCGTGTTATGGTTTTGTCGGCACTTTCCGGTCGGGCTGACGCAAAAACCGTATCGGTATCAGTGCTGACGCGCCTCTAAAAAACCGCTTGCGGCAGATGAGGTGTAATTAAATCCGCGCCGTAGGCGCTACATTGTTTCCATATGTAACGGTTTTGCCTGTACCCACCGGTCGGGCAACCGCAATAACCGTATCCGTAGGTGCAGCAAAGCGCCACTAAAAAAACGGAACAGGCGAGCCTGTTCCCTACAGTGGTGCGGTGCAAAACTCAGCAACGCACTACTGGGTTGCGCGGCAAATACGGTTTCGTCGGCAGTCTCGACACCGGGCTACCAGAGATAGATGTATTGGTAGGTGCGTCAATTCGCCATTAAAGAAGGAGAAGAGCGATGGATCATGCAGAGCTGATATCGAAAATGACGGACGAGGAGAAGGCCTCGCTGTGCTCGGGCGCGGACTTCTGGCACACGAAGGGCGTTGCGCGCCTCGGCATTCCTCAGATGATGCTGACCGACGGGCCACACGGCCTGCGCAAGCAGATCGGCAAGAACGATCACCTCGGCCTGAACGCGGCGTACCCGGCGACATGCTTCCCGACCGCGTCCGCGGCGGCAAACAGCTGGGACGAGGCCATGATCGAGCAGATGGGCCGCCGTCTCGGCGCGGAAACGCGCGCACAGCGCGTCGGCGTGATCCTCGGCCCGGGCGTCAACATCAAGCGCAGTCCGCTGTGCGGCCGCAATTTTGAATACTACTCCGAGGATCCGCTGCTGGCCGGAAAATGTGCCGCGGCGCTCATACGCGGCGTGCAGTCAAACGGCATCGCCGCTTGTGTCAAGCACTTCGCGGCAAACTCGCAGGAGACGCTGCGCATGACCAGCGACTCGGTCATGGACGAGCGCACCCTGCGCGAAATTTACCTGCCGGCGTTCGAGATCGCGGTCAAGGAGGGGCGCGTTAAGTGCCTCATGACCTCGTACAACATGCTAAACGGCCAGTACACCAACGAAAACGAGCACCTTTTGCAGGATATCCTCACACGCGAGTGGGGCTACGACGGCCTCATCGTCACCGACTGGGGCGGCGATAACGACAGAGTTCGCGGCCTGATCGCCGGCAACAGCCTTGAAATGCCCGGCACCGGCGGTGAGACCGACCGGCAGATACTTGAGGCCGTGCAGAGCGGCACAGTTAAGCGTGAGCTTCTTGACGAGCGCGTTGCGCGCCTGCTGCGCCTTGTTTCCGACGCCGAGAGCGCGTTCGGGAACGCGCCCGGCTGCGACATGGCCGAGCACCACGAATTTGCCGCACGCTTTGCGGAAGAGTGTGCGGTGCTGCTGAAAAATGAGGACGGCATTCTGCCGCTCAGGCCCGGCGCGCGCATCGCCGTTATCGGCGATTTTGCGAAAACGCCGCGCTATCAGGGCGCTGGCAGCTCGCACATCGAGCCGACCAAGCTCGAATGCGGCCTTGACGCGCTGCGCGCAGAGGGCGTGAACGTCATAGGCTTTGCGCCCGGCTTCAGGCGAAGCGGCGGCGAGAGCCGCAGGCTGCGCGAGCAGGCCTGTAAGCTTGCCGAGAGTGCGGACACCGTACTCATGTGGCTGGGGCTTGACGAGGGCAGCGAGGCCGAGGGCGTTGACAGGCAGCATATGCGCATCGCCGAAAACCAGATACGGCTCCTGCGCGAGGTGAGCGAAGTTAATCCCAACGTCGTAGTCATTCTGTCCTGCGGAAGCCCGGTGGAAACGGATTGGGATAAACACGCCAAGGCGCTGCTGTACGGGTATCTGGGCGGTCAGGCCGGAGCGAAGGCTATAGCGCGCCTTGTTTCCGGCAAGTCGTGCCCCTCCGGCAAGCTTGCCGAGACCATGCCGCTCAGGCTGTCCGACACGCCGTGCTTTATCCGCTATCCCGGAGCCGAGCGCACGAGCGAATACCGCGAGGGCATTTTCGTCGGCTATCGCTATTACGACACGGCGAATAAGGCGGTCAAGTATCCGTTCGGCTTTGGTCTGAGCTACACGAGCTTTGAGTACACCGGCCTTGAGCTTGCTCCCGACGGCGTGAGCTTCACGATAAAAAACACCGGCAGCGTGCCGGGCGCGGAGATAGCGCAGGTCTATGTTGCCGCGCCGGAGGGCGGCGTGTTCTGCCCCGAAAAGGAGCTGCGCGGCTTTGCGCGAGTTGCTCTCGCTCCCGGCGAGACAAAGCGCGTTTTCGTCCGACTGCCCGAGCGTGCGTATCAGTATTGGAACGTTTCCGAAAACCGCTGGGCGACTGCCGGCGGACGATACGAGATCCTCATCGGCGCTTCGTCGCGCGATATCCGCCTGCGCGGCGTCGTTGAAAAGCCGGGCGACGGTGCGCCCGACCCTTACACCGGCCCCGTTTTCGCGCCGTACCGCCATGCGGCGGTGCAGTCGGTGCCGGATGAGAGCTTTGCCGCACTGCTCGGCCGCGAGATACCGCCGCATCTGTGGAACAGGGATGAGCCGCTGGAGTTTAATTCCGCGCTCGTGCAGGGCGCTTTCCGACCCGGCATCGGAAGACTGCTTTATCGCGCACTGCGCCTTGTCTACGGCTTCTTCCGCATGACCGGGAACACAGAGGGCGCAAACAACACGGAGTTTGCCTTGAACCTGCCGTATCGCGGCCTTGCTCGCTTCACCGGCGCCGTCACCGAAGTTCAGGTCAAGGCGCTGCTGCGCGCGGCAAATCGCGAGAAAGGCGGCCTGCACGGCCTCGTTTGCGCATTTGTGCACAAAAAATAGGCTTGCAGTTTTTTCTTTTTGACATATCGTACACTTTGTGCTAAAATATTTTACACTGTATGATGGAATACGGTTTACAAAATGTAGCTTAATGTGGTATAGTTACTGCATCTGAACAACAAAGATTAATATGGGAGGAAAACAACATGTGCATTAAGGCAATCGCCAACTTTGACTACGAGGCTGCGAAGGATAACCTCGTTGAGACCGTTAAGTACCTCGACGCAGGCAAGATCCTCGGCGTTGCAGGCAAGCTTCTTGAGATCAATCCCAAGGACGTAGCCCAGAAGATCAAGGACAAGGTCACCGATGAAGACACTCGTCTGTTCGTCCAGAGCAAGGTTCGCCTCGTCGGCGATATCCTGAGCTGGCCCATCAGCATGATCTCCAGCTTCACCTGATATAACGAAACGTAAAGCTCCAAGGCAAAATGCCTTGGAGCTTTTTAGTTGCGATTTGCCACACCTACGAATACGCATATTGCGGTAGCCCGGTATCGAATATGCTGAGGAAACCGTGCGGCTTTGCCGCAGCTGAGAGCCATTGTAGTGCGGCACAAAATTCAGCAGCGTACTAACGGGTTGCGTAGCAGTCACGGTTTATTCCATTGTTCCGAACCGGGCAACTGGCAATCACCGTATCCGTAGGTGCGTCAAATCGCAACTAAAAATTCGTGGAGGGCGGAGAGGTAAGCGGGGCGGTCGAGCATATAGCTCAGGCCGTGGCCGGCGTTGTGGACGATGAGCAGCTTCTTGTGCTCGGCGGCGCTGGCCTCGAAATTTTCACGGCTCATGCGGCAGGGCACGAAGCGATCGTCATCGCCGTGAATGAACAAAACGGGTATGTGGCTGCGGCTGAGCGCATCCGGCGCAGAGGCTGAGTCAAGATCAAAGCCGCAGAAGAGCCTTGCACCGAGCTTCGCGACTGCGTAAACCGGCGCTGCCGGAACGTGATGATCGCGCAGAACGGAGCAGATTATAGCCTTCGGCGAGGTGTAGCCGCAGTCGGCGACAATGCCGGACACCGACTTCGGCAGCGGCAGCGCCGAGGCCATGAGCACGGTCGAAGCGCCCATCGAGATGCCGTATAGATATATCTTAACATCATTTCCGAAGCGTTCGGCGGCGTAGCTTGCCCACGAAAGGCAGTCAAAGCGCTCGTTCACGCCGAAGGTAAGGTACTTGCCCTCGCTTTCGCCGTGGGCACGCTGATCGACCAGCAGCACGTTGAAGCCGCCGTCGATGCCCTCGCGCAGACCGCCGCAGAAGTCGCGCTCGGCCGAGCTTTTGTAGCCGTGGAACATGATCTGCACCGGCGCTTTGCGCTCGGACGCGGCATAGAACTTCGCGTGCAGGCGCAGCCCGTCAAAGGACGTGATGAACACATCCTCGTACGGTATGCTCAGCGTGTCGCGGATCATTTTTTTCGACTGCGCGCGAAAAACGTTATATTGCTCCGTATCGGGCATTGAGGAAACGTCCTCGTCGCAGCGCGGCGGAACGACGCCGCCGATGCGCACCGCGGCATAAGCCGCCGCAAGCGTCAAAACGCCTGCGGCGGCCGGGATAATCAGCCATTTCATCACGCGATAAGCCCCAGAACGTGCTGCATTGCAAGGGCAACGCAGCTTATGCCGAGCCAGCAGCAGAAGCCGAGAAGCAGCGGCTTACCGCCGGTTTTGACGAGCTTGACTGGGTTGGTGTTAAGCCCCACCGCAGCCATGGCGAGCACGATCATGAACTTGCTCAGCTCCTTGAGCGGCGAGAACACGCTTGCGTCAACGCCCAGCGACTGCGCGACTGTCGTTATGACCGAGGCGAGGACGAAATAGAGGATGAACATCGGAAAAACGCTCTTGAGGCTGACTTTCTTGCCGCCTTCGCCTGCCGATCTTTTCGAGCGTACGAGCGCGAGAACGAGCGTTATGGGTATTATCGCAAGCGTGCGCGTGAGCTTAACGGTGACGGCCTTATCAAGCGTCTGCGAGCCGAGCCCCCACATACTGTCCCAGGTCGAGGCGGCGGCAGTGACGGACGAGGTGTCGTTGACGGCGGTTCCGGCAAAGATGCCGAAAGCCTCGCCGGAGGTCGTGGAAAAGCCGAGGAGCGTGCCCATAAGCGGAAAAACGAGCGCTGCGATGACATTATAGAAGAAAATGACCGATATCGCCTGCGCGACCTCCTCATCGCTTGCATCGATGACGGGGGCGGTGGCAGCGATGGCCGAGCCGCCGCAGATGGACGAGCCGACGCCGACAAGGGTGGATATCTTCGAGGGTATCTTCAGTGCCTTGCAGAGGATGAACGCAACCAGCAGCGAGATCGTTATCGTGCTTAGGATTATAGGCAGCGACTGCACGCCGGTCTGTCCGATGACGGTCAGGTTCATGCCGAAGCCCAGCAGAATGACCGCCCACTGGAGGATCTTTTTCGAGGTGAATTTGATGCCGGCGTCAAACGGCGCGCGGTTTTTGAGAAACATGCCTACGATCATGCCGAGCAGGATGGAGATAACGGGGCCGCCGACGACGGCAAACTTGCGGCCGAGCAGCCATGCCGGAACTGCGATAACAAAGCACAGCAGCAGCCCCTTGATCTTTTCTTTCATTGCGGGAAACTTCTTTCTAAGCGAATTTGATTACTAAAAATACGACTGCCGCGATCTGGACTATGGCCAGAAGCGGAAAGCCGATGGCAAAGGTCTTGTGCAGCGTTTTGTGGCGGAAGCCGTACATGCCGAGAGTACCGCCGAGCGCTCCGCCGAGAACGGCGAAGGCAAACAGCGTTTTTTCGGGAATGCGGCGCTTTTGCAGCTTTGCAAACAGCTTATCAAGCCCCATCAGGGCGTACAAAACGACATTGATCGCTGCCAGGTAATAGGTAAGGTACTGCATCAGAGCTTAAACAGGTTAAGTCCGACGTCGGGATCTGCGTATCTGTCGACCTCGCCGTCTATGACGGTGACGATCATTTCGCAGGTCGCCGATACCATGGCACGGTTGAGATGACCGCCGAAGACCTCGCCCTTGTCGTTGCCGGCAGACATGTGGATGTGCGTGTAAAACTGTCCGTCCATTGTATTTATGGTACCGGTCAGGGATACTATCTCGAACGCGCCCTTGAACTCATTCGAGTAGTATTTTTTCTCGGCCGTGTTGAAAACGCCGACGGTGAAGTCGTTTGTTGCGCCGAGCGCCGTGACGGAGGCGAGCTTGATGCTCTCGCTTTCGGCAAGCTCGCGTATCTTATCGAGTATCTCCTCGCCGCGGTCGATGCGTGCGACTATCGTGTTTCCGAATCTTTTGTACTTCATGCGGTTCACTTTCCTTTCTTCTTGCTGCCGGGCTTTGCGTTTTTCTTGGGCTTGGGCTTTGCCCAGCCCTTAGCATAGCCGGCTTTTTTCGTTATCTGCTGCTTTTCGGGCGCTTTGGGCTTCTCGGGAGCCTTTTGGCGCGGCGGACGGTCGGGACGCACAAGGCACTCCGGCCCGTAGCCTATGAGATCCTCGCGCCCGGCTTCCTTGAGCGCCTCGATGACGAGCTTACGCTTATCCGGCCGCTTCCACTGCAAAAGCGCGCGCTGCATCGCCTTCTCACGGAAGCTTTTTGCGACGTAGACCGATTTCATCGTCATCGGGTCAATGCCCGTGTAATACATGCAGGTCGAAACCGTGCCGGGGGTGGGGTAGAAATCCTGCACCTGCTCGGGCTGACGGCCTTTTTTGTTGAGGTATTCGGCAAGCGCGACCGCGTCGGCGAGCGTGCTGCCCGGATGCGAGGACATCAGATACGGCACGACGTACTGCTCCTTTGAAAAGCGGTTGTTCATCTTTTTGTACTTGTCCATGAACTTTTCGTACACGTCGATGTGCGGCTTGCCCATGTAGTCGAGAACGCCGTCGATGCAATGCTCGGGCGCGACCTTGAGCTGGCCGGAGATGTGGTATTTGACAAGCTCGGCGAAGAAATCATCGTTTTTATCCTCAAGCATGTAGTCGTATCTTATGCCGCTGCGCACAAAGACTTTTTTCACGCCCGGTATCTGCCGCAGCTTGCGCAGCAGCGCCAGATAGTCGGAGTGATCCGCGTCGAGGTTCGGGCAGGGCGTGGGCGCAAGGCAGCGCCTGTCGGCGCACATGCCGCACTTGGCCTGCTTTTTGCACGAGTGATGGCGGAAGTTTGCCGAGGGGCCGCCGACGTCGTTGATGTAGCCCTTGAAATCGGGGAATTTCGTGAGCGCCGTGACCTCGCGGATGATGCTTTCGTGGCTGCGGCTCGTGACCATTCTGCCCTGGTGGAACGCAAGCGCGCAGAAGTTGCAGCCGCCGAAGCAGCCGCGGTTGTGTATGACCGAGAACTTGACCTCCTCGATGGCCGGAACGCCGCCGAGCGGCTCGTACATCGGGTGATACTGCTTGGTGTACGGAAGCTCGGCCACGCGGTCAAGCTCCTTTGTCTCCAGCGGCATCGCCGGGGGATTTACGATGAGATATCTGCCGTCGTGCTCCTGTATCAGCGCCCTGCCGCGCACGGGGTCGTGCTCGGCGTATTCTATGCGCGTTGCGTCCGCGTAAAAGCGCTTGCTGTCGCAAACGTCGGCAAACGAGGGCAGCGTTACCGAGTCAAACTCGCATTCCGACGCATCGTGAGCCAAAAACGCAGTGCCGCGGATATCGCGCATCTCGGAAACGGGAATTTTCTTTTTAAGCCGCCTTGCTATCTCGCGCTCGGCGTACTCTGCCATGCCGTAAACGAGCATGTCCGCGCCCGAATCGACGAGGATCGAGCGGCGCACCTTGTCGTCCCAATAGTCATAGTGCGCAAAGCGCCGCAGCGAGGCCTCAAGGCCGCCGATGATTATCGGCACATCCGCGCCGAAGGCCTCGCGCGCGCGGTTTGAATAGACTATCGTGGCTCTGTCCGGGCGCAGTCCGGCCTTTTTGCCGGGCGAGTAAAAGTCCTCGCTGCGGCGCTTTTTTGCCGCAGTGTAGTGCGCGACCATGGAGTCGAGGTTTCCGGCTCCGATCAAAACGCCAAGACGAGGTCTGCCGAAGGCCGCAAAGTCCGCCGCCGAGTGCCAGTCCGGCTGCGCGAGCACCGCAACGCGGAAGCCGTCGGCCTCCAGAACGCGGCTTATCACCGCCGGGCCGAAGCTCGGATGATCGACATACGCATCGCCCGTTACGAGCAGAAAATCGTACCACCACCAGCCGCGCTCATGCATTTCATCCTGCGAAACAGGCAAAAAATCCTGATCTTCAATCATATCAGCTCTCCCCAATACCAGCCCGACGTGCCCTTGTGCTTGACAAGATAGCCGCGCGAGGTCTCTTCGACAACGCTGACCTCGTCGCCGGCTTCAAGCGAAAGCACGAGGTCGGTCGAATCGTTGCATTTGCAAAACTCCTCGTCGGAGTAAAGATATTTCGTGAGTATCTCCATCTCATAGCCCGTGCGGACATGGCGCACGAGGGAAAACTCCTCGCCGCGGCGCAGCACCTGCACGTCATTGTCACCCCAGCGGATGTAATAGCTCTTTCCGCCGCCGCACTGCGCGCTCTTCACCCTGCGCACGGGGAATGGGTCATACGCTTCAAAGGAAAAATTCTCGCTGCCCTCATATGGGATGATAAGTGCGTTCAGCTGCCCGTCGTCCTTGAGCGAGCAGCCGCCGTCGATGGAGATGACGTGGTGCTCGCGGTCGATTATCGGGTTTGCGCAGACATGGTCGGCAAGATACAGCATCACCGGCCAGTGTCCGACGATGACCCACTTATCGAAAGTGTAGCCGTAATCCATGAATGCGTCAAACTTCATGCAGTCGCCGCCGAGCTGCCGCTCGATGGGGATATCGGGCTTTATGCCGCCGTGAGCAAAAATATAGTGCGGTGTTTCGATGACGTGCGGCATGGCATGCAGGAAGTCCCACTCGGGCTTGAATCTTTCGGCAAGCTCCGGGATGAGGCCTTCAAAGTCCATATCCTCGCGTATCTCAACGCCCATTTCCGTGAGTATATCCCACATAAGGCCGCTCTTTTTAAACAGCATGTAGCTCACGATGCGCGAGCTCCAGTATTGCCGCTCGGCGTCGAGCACATCGGCCCATGTGTCGCAGTTTCCGCAGACAACACGGCAGTTGCCGCGCTCGGCAAGCTTCATTATAAAGCGCAGCGTTTCAAGGCTTTTTTCGCCTTTTTCGAGAAAGTCGCCGTCAATGATGAGCTCGTCTGCGTCCGAAAAGCTTATTTTCTCAAGAAGCCCTCTGAAATAGGGCATGTTTGCGTGTATATCCGAAACGGCGATGATACGCCGATCACGCGTGTCAAGCTTCTGCACGCGCGCATTAATGTTCCACATTGACATTGCTTATTCAAATCTCTTTTCCATGAGGTAAAGCGGAGCGCCGGCACCGGGCTCGCTGCCGAGTATCTCAAAGCCGAGATCCTCGTAAAATTTTATCGCCGCCGCGTTTTCCGACGAAACGTGCAGCCGCGCCTTTTGTCTGCCGAGCATCTCGTAGTTTGTTATCGCGCGGCCGACAAGCTGCGTGCCGAGTCCGACTCCGCGCAGAGGCTCTTTTATGTACACAAGGCTTATCCAGCCCACGCCCGCGCCTTTTGAGCGCTCCGTGTCCGTTTCGACGATGCCCGCAAGCTCGCCGTCGGAGCGGTAGGCCTTGAGTATCGCCTTGTTATCCGCGGCAAAATGCCTGCGCGCCGAGGCAAGATAGGTTTCCGGATAAAAGCCCTTGAGATCGCCGTGCGCTGCCTTCCAAGAGGCCGCATAGAACTCCTTGTACGTTTCGCCCTCGCGGTTCGGGTCGAGCGGCTCGTAATACAAATTGTTGGGATCCGCGCCGCGGGTCTCTTTTTTCCACCAGCTCTGCCGTGCAAAGGTCGAAAGCTCGGGCGGCAGGTGGGAGTTATCGTTGTAATACTCAACGGAAAAGACTCCGTTATCGAATATGAGCTTGCTCACGGCGGTGTTGTCGCCGTGCGGAAGCGAGGGGATATCGCGGCTTGCGACGCCGAGAATGTGCGCAAGCAGCGAGCGGATGGCCATGCCGTGGCTGACAACAGCGACGGTCTTACCGTCGTTTTTTACCGCTATTTCGGTAACGGCCGAAACTATGCGCTCGGTGCATTCGGCAAAGGTCTCAGCCCCCGGAGCGCGCCACTGCGCAGGATCATTGTTGAAATTGTCCATCTGCACAGGATCAAATTTATACATATCGCCGAAGCTCATGCCCTCGCACACGCCGAGGTTTATCTCCCTCAGGCGCTCGGTGAGCTGCATTTCCAATGCGTGATACTTCGTTATCGCGCCTGCCGTCGTCACCGTGCGGCGCAGATCGCTTGAATACAGCGCGTCAAGCTGCACGTCCTTGAATCTCTCCGCGAGGCAGGCTATCTGCCTGTGGCCGCGCGGCGTTATAAAGCTGTTGTGCTGACCCTGCACGATGCGATAGAGGTTTCCCTCCGCCTCGGCGTGGCGGATCATGTAGATAGTTGTCATTTGCCTTGACCTCAATTAGTTATTAATATATAATATATTAGATATTAGATATTATATATTATCTTTCACTGAGAAACAAGTGGGGGTTAACGTGAGAGTTTTGCATCTTATCTCCGGCGGCGATTCGGGCGGCGCAAAAACGCATGTTCTGTCGCTGCTGCGCGACCTTAACGATAACATCGACGCAGACCTCGTCTGCTATATGGAGGCCGATTTTTCAAAAGAAGCGCGCGAAATGGGCATACCGACGAGGGTGTTCCCCGGCAGCTTCGGAATGGGTCTTAAAAAAACGCGCGAGGCCATAGAAAACGGAAATTACGACATCATCCATTGCCACGGCAGCCGCGCAAACCTTACGGGCGCGCTGCTGAAACGGCATTTTGACATTCCCTTTATCAGCACCGTCCACAGCGACTATAAGCTTGATTATCTCGGCCGGCCGCTGGCCGCCATGACCTACGGCAGGCTCAACAAGCTTGCGCTGCATCATATGGACTACCGCGTCTGCGTTTCCGACAGTATGCGTCAGACGCTCATCGATCGCGGCTTTGACCCGAACGATCTGCTGACGATATATAACGGCGTTGACTTTTCGCACCCGGCGCCGAGCATCACGCGGCGAGAGTGGTTTGGCAAGATCGGCTGTGATTTTCCCGACGACAGCATAGTTCTCGGCATCGCGGCTCGCTTTGATGCGGTCAAGGACGTTGCCACCACCATACGCGGCTTTGCCGGAGCGGCGGAGAAAAACGAGCGGCTGCGCCTGCTCATAGCCGGCGACGGCATGGAGCGCGAAATGCTCGAGGAGCTGTGCGTGCAGCTCGGCGTGCGCGACAAGGTGTTTTTCGCAGGCTGGATAAGCGACGGCATGGACGGATACTATGCCAGCATCGACATAAACGCCATAAGCTCCCTGTCAGAAACCTTCCCCTACGCCGTGACGGAGGCCGCGCGCGCCGGTAAGCCGACCGTTGCGTCCCGAGTCGGCGGCCTGCCGAGGCTCATAACGAACGGCGAGACCGGTATGCTGTTTTCGCCGCGCGACCACGAGACTATGGCGCGCTGCATTCTCGCCCTTGCAAACGACGAGGCGCTCCGCAAAAGGCTTGGACAGGCAGTGTACGAAAAGGCAAAGCGCGAATTTTCAACGGAAAGCACCTGCCGCAGGCAGCTTAAAATATATAAAACCGTTCTCGAGCGCTATTCCCGGCCGCGCAGCGGCGCGGTGATCTGCGGCGCATACGGCCACGGAAACGCAGGCGACGAGGCTCTGCTTACGGCCATTGCCGCCCAGCTGAGAACGATAGATCCCGACATGCGCATAACGATCGTTTCCAAAAATCCGAAGCACACTAAATCCGTGCACGCACTCAGTGCCATAAGGCGCGGCCAGTTTATCCGACTGCGCCGCGAGCTGAAGCGCTCGAAGCTGTTCATAAGCGGCGGCGGCAGCCTCATTCAGGACGTCACGAGCCGGCGCAGCCTGTGGTTTTATCTGCACACGATATCGCTTGCGAAAAAATGCGGCTGCAAGGTGCAGATGTACGGCTGCGGCATGGGACCGCTCAATTATGATTACGACCGCCGTCGCGCGGCAAAAACGATAAACCGCTGCGTTGACGCGATCACCCTGCGCGATCCGCTGAGCCTTGAGCTTACGCGCGAGATCGGCGTTACCGTGCAGGAGGTACTCGTCACCGGCGACCCGGTGCTGAACATGCATTGCAGAAGCGACGCCGACGCCGCGGCATTCATGCGCAGCCACGATATCGACCCCGACGGGCGCTATATCTGCCTCGGCCTGCGCTCGTGGCCGGGCTTTGACGAAAAGTGCGGCGAGATACGCAAGGCGCTCAGGGCCTGCTATGATAAGCATGGGCTTACGCCGCTGTTCATGCCGATGAACTACGATCTGGATCTTCCCGTGTCCGAGCAGGTAGCCGGCGGCCTTGGCATTCCGTTTAAGATAATGCCGAAAACGGAGGATGCGGAGCTTGAGATAGCGATCATGCGGCAGATGAAAATGTGCGTTGCGATGCGGCTGCACAGTCTGCTGTACGCGGCCTGCGGCGAGGTGCCGTCGGTCGGCCTGAGCTATGATCCGAAGGTCTCGGGCTGTGCGCAGTATCTGGGCATATCCTGCGTGGATTTTGACAAGGTCACGGCGCAGGGACTTATTGATGAGATCGACGCGGCGCTGTCCGAAACAGGTGCGGACATGATAAGCCGGCGATTTGAATATATCAAAAACGTTGAAAAGATGAATATTGAAACGGCAAAGCGCCTTCTCGGCGAATAAGGGGGAAATTATATGATAAGGGCGGCGGCACTCGTCTCCGGCGACGGAGCACTGCTACAGACGGTTCTTGATTCTATGTACTTCGGTGAGATCCCGAATTTTGAGCTTACCGCGGTCATATGCACGGAGTCGGACGCTTATGCGCTGCGCCGTGCGCGCAATTCCGGCGTTGAGGCCTTCGTGGTCGAGCCATCGCTTTTCCCCACCAAGCTCAGCTACAGCATGGCCATATCCAACAAGCTGCGCGATATGGACATTGACCTTGTGATCCTCGCAGGGTACAATATGCCGCTCGGCGTCATATCAACGCAGTTTCGCAAGCGCATCATCGGAGTGTACCCCTCGCTCATCCCGGCGTTTGTCAACTGCGACGATGCTCCCGAGCGCGCCGCGCTCGAACGCGGCTGCCGCGTGACCGGCGCAACGGCGTTTTTCGCGGATATCGACGGCAACATCGGCGCGATAATCGCCCAGCAGGCCGTTGACATTCTCCCGAACGACACGCCCGAGAGCCTGTCGCGCCGCATCCTTGAGGACGCGGAGTGGAAGCTCCTGCCCCAGGCCATAAGCCTGTATTGCCAAGGCCGGCTCGAGATCCACGGCGACAGAGTCATAATAAAATGAATAGTTAATAATGAATGATGAATAATTGCGGTGTGCCTACGGCACGGATTTTAATAGCGCCTTTACGCTGATACCGATACGGCTGTTGCGTCAGCCCGACCGGTGAGTGCGGGCAAAACCGTTAGGATCGGGCGATCAATGATCGCCCCTACGAGCAGTGCGGCCTAATGGGGTGCGAAACGCAATGGTTTCCTACGCAGCCTCGATACCGGGTTCACGCAATATGCGTATCCGCAGCTGCGTCAAATCGCCACTAAAACCCCTCGGCAGCAAAGCTGCCTGCTCCCCTTGACAGGTGAGCCAATGGGATGCGGCAAGAACCAACACTGCACTAACGTAGCGCGAGAGTTTTCCGGTTTTGTCAGCGACTTCGATACCGGGCAACCGCAATATGCGTATCCGTAGCTGCGTCAAATCGCCACTAAAAAATCTCAAATCGCCACTAAAAGAGCTTAGTATTTGAAAATAGGCTTCGGGACGAAACCCGTTTTCAAGTGCTATGCTCCGGCGGTTTTTGAAAATAGAAAAATGAAAAGGAGCAAAACAAATGATAATCACGCACAAAGAGTTTCCCGATTACAGAAAGTTTGAGATCGAGTACGAAGGCCGTCCTCTGAAGATGGAAGTAGGCAAGATGGCAGAGCTGTGCAACGCAGCGGTTCTGGTCACCTACGGCGAGACCACCGTTCTCGTTACCTGCACCGCATCGGCACGTCCCAAGGACGGCATTGATTACTTCCCTCTGTCGGTCGATTTCAACGAAAAGCTGTACGCAGTCGGCCGCATCCCCGGCAGCTTCATGCGCCGCGAGGGTAAGCCCAGCCTGCCGGCAGTCCTGGCATCACGCCTGATCGACCGCCCCATGCGTCCCCTGTTCCCGACCGACCTGCGCAACGACGTCGTCATTGCATGCGAGGTCCTGTCCGTTGACCGCGATTGCAGCCCCGAGATCACCGCAATGATCGGCGCATCGGCAGCGGTCAGCATCTCCGACGTTCCCTTCAACGGCCCCATCGCAGGCATCGTCCTCGGCTGGGACGGCGAGAAGTATCTGTTCAACCCCACCCAGGAAGAGCGCAAGACCAACCGCATGACCACCACAATCGCTGCAACCCATAAGAAGATCGTCATGATCGAGTCCGAGGCAGATCAGGTCCCCGAGGACGTAATGTACGAGGGCATCGTTCAGGCTCATGAGCACCTCCAGCCGGTTCTTGACCTCATCGACAAGATGGTCGCGGAGATAGGCAAGCCGAAGTTTGAGTACGAGCATGCTGCATTCGACGATGAGCTGTTCAATAAGCTGGTCGAGAACGAGTTTGCGGGCATGGAATACTGCATGGATACCGACGACAAGAACGTTCGCGAAGCGCGCGTCAACGAGTGGGTCACCGCAATGGAGGAGAAGTACTCCGAGGAGCACCCCGACATGATGCAGTACATGGACGAGATCCTGTACAAGCTCCAGAAGAAGGTCGTCAAGAAATGGCTGCTGGCCGGCAAGCGTGTTGACGGCCGCGCAATGAACGAGATCCGTCCCCTCGGCAGCGAGGTCGGCATTATCCCCAGAGTCCACGGCTCGGCACTGTTCACCCGCGGCCAGACTCAGGTTCTCTCGATAGCGACCCTCGCAACTCTGTCCATGTCCCAGAAGCTCGACACCATCTGGGAAGAGGAAGAGAAGCGCTTCATGCATCACTATAACATGCCCTCTTACTCCACGGGCGAGGCTCGTGCCAGCCGCAGCACCGGCCGCCGCGAATACGGCCACGGCGCACTGGTCGAGAAGGCGCTTGAGAGCGTCATCCCCTCGGTAGAGGACTTCCCGTACACCATTCGCGTAGTCTCCGAGATCCTGTCCTCCAACGGCTCGACCTCGCAGGGCTCCATCTGCGGCACAACGCTGGCTCTTATGGACGCAGGCGTTCCCATTAAGGCTCCCGTTGCCGGCATCTCCTGCGGCCTTATTCAGGACGGCGACGATTTCACCACCTTTATCGACATCCAGGGCGTTGAGGACTTCCACGGCGAGATGGACTTCAAGGTCGCCGGTACCAAGAAGGGCATCACCGCCATCCAGATGGACCTCAAGAACGACGGCCTGACCATGGCGATCATCAAGAACGCGCTGGACATCACCTACGACGCGCGCGTGCAGATCCTCGATCAGATCATGCTGCCCTGCATCGCCGAGCCGCGTCCCGAGGTCAGCCCCTACGCGCCCAAGATGATCACCATGAAGATCGACCCCGACCGCATCCGCGAGGTCATCGGCAAGGGCGGCAGCGTCATCCAGAAGATCGTGGCCGATACCGGCGCCAAGGTCGACATCGACGACGACGGCACCATCCACATCGCCTCCGCCAACGCCGCCGCGTGCGACGCTGCGAAGAAGTGCATCGACGATATCGTCTTTGTGCCCGAGGTCGGCAAGCTCTACTATGGCCGCGTCGTGCGCCTGATGCAGTTCGGCGCGTTCGTCGAGATCGCCCCGGGCAAGGACGGCCTCGTCCACATCTCCAAGCTCGACCGCAAGCGCGTCGAGAAGGTCGAGGACGTGGTCACCGTCGGCGACATGATCTGGGTCAAGTTCATGGAGATCGACGAAAAGGGCCGCTGGAACCTCTCCCGCAAGGACGCCCTCATCGAGATCGAAGCCCAGCAGGCCGCCGCAAAGGCCGCCGAGCAGCAGTAATTCAAATTCCCAAAAGAATTAAAAAGCAGCGTCGTAAGACGCTGCTTTTTTTGCGCTTGCGGCGAAATCGGCGGCATGGTATGCTGAATGCAGAGAGATTGAAAGCAATACGGGGAGGGAAATTGCCTTATGGGAAACGATAACATGTTTGTCGAGGCGGCCAAAGAGGATGCAGCGGCGATCATTGCCCTGCGGCATCAAATTTGGGGAACTACTTACAGAGGGATCTACCCCGATGATATGATCGACAACTTTGATTGGGCGTGGCATCAGGAGAAAGAACTGCTGCGGATCAATGATCCGGCGTATTCTGTGTATCTGCTCCAAAAAGACGATCAAAATATCGGTTATCTGACAATGAGCAGAACAGATGGAGTAATCTTGCAATCCTTGTATATTCTCTCTGAGCATCAGCGGCAGGGGATCGGTCGGGCGGCATTTGATTTTATCAAGGCGTATTGCAGGGAACACGGGGCGAAGTTTTTTACCTGCCACTGTGTTCCGGAAAACCTGAATGCCCGGGCATTCTATGAGAATATGGGCGGCGAGGTGATCAGGACGGACTTGGCAAACGAGGAGCCATGGCAGAACTCGGTCACCTATCGGTTTGCGGCGGCGTAAGCGAATCTGAAAGATCGACAGCTGTCGGGCTGAGAAGTAAGGGGCGGCGCCCGCAGGGTGCGGAGAATTTATGAAATATCCGGGAGGTTCTTTCGATGGACTATATCCGAATTACCGATGATAATATTGAGAAAGAGCACATCTGCTGTGCGATGTCCGGCAAGCAGGGCGTCATCAAAAAGGAGTGGCTCAAGCAGCGCTTTAAAGAGGGGCTGGTCTTCTGCCGGAGCGTGGAGCGTGGCAAGTGCTTCATTGAGTATATTCCGGCGGAAAACGCGTGGGTGCCTATTCAGGCGGACGGGTATTTTTATATTGACTGCCTGTGGGTCTCCGGCTCGCTGAAAGGGCACGGATATTCCAACGATCTGCTGGAAGAGTGCATCCGGGACGCAAAGGAGCGGGGGCGAAAGGGACTGTGCATTCTCTCGTCCGAGGGGCGAAAGCGGGAGTTTCTCTCCGACCCGAAGTATCTGGCATATAAGGGATTTGCCGTCGCGGACACGTCGGAATGCGGGATCAACTTGATGTATCTGCCGCTTGCACAGGATGCAGAGCCGCCGAGGTTCAAGGCCTGTGCCAAGCACCCTGCGGTGGAAGAGAGAGGCTTTGTCCTCTATTATACCGACCAGTGCCCGTTTACTTACTACTGGGTGCCGCGCGTGGAAGAGGCTGCGAGAGCGTACCGCGTGCCTCTGAAGGTCATCCACGTCACCAGCAGGGAGCAGGCGCAGAGCGTGCCGGCTCCGGTCACGACCTATGCGCTGTTCAAGGACGGTAAATTCCTGACCCAGAGCATCCAGACCGACAAAAAATTTCTGAAACTTGCGGGGATCAAGATGGAGCAGCATCCGGATGGAAAATAAAAGCACGGTAAGGGGCGCGGCATTGCCGCGCCCCTTTGCAAATTCCATGCGGCTATGCCGAAGCGGAAGGGAAAATAAATTTCACGGCATATTTACAGGCTGTGGGGAAATTTGGTATAATATGGCATCCGACAGGATACAAAAGACAAAAACGTGATTTTCTTCCCTGAAAGGAGAAGTGCTGTAATGCGTGATTATATCATTATGACCGATAGCTGCTGCGATCTGAGCCAGCAGGAGGTCGAAGAGCTCGACCTGACCGTTCTGCCCCTCTCATTTACCATCGAGGGCAAAACGCTTTGGAATACGCCCGACCACGCGGACATGTCGCCCGAGGAATTTTTCGCCAAGATCGCCGCGGGCGCGGACTGCACGACCGCCGCGGTCAACGTCGGCCAGTTCACCGACGCGATGGAAAAGGTCTTGCAGGAGGGCAAGGACATCCTCTGCGTCTGCTTTTCGAGCGCGCTGTCCACAACGTATCAGTCCGCCTGCATCGCGGCGGAAGACCTGCGCGAAAAGTACCCCGAGGCGAAAATTTTAGTCATTGACTCGCTGTCCGCCTCGCGCGGGCAGGGCATGCTGCTCTATCGCGCCGTGCGCGAGCGCCGCGAGAAGAATTTGACCATCGATGAGCTGGATGCCTACGTCCGCTCCATCATCCAGAGCCAGTGCCACTGGTTCATCGTCGACGATCTGAACCACTTAAAGCGCGGCGGCCGCGTGAGCTCCACGGCGGCGCTGGTCGGCACGATGCTCGGCATCAAGCCCGTCATGCACACGGACAGCGAGGGCCGCTTGACCCCCGTGAGCAAGGCCCGTGGCACGAAGGCGGCGCTGCGCGCGCTTGTCGACAAGGTTGGCGAGATCGGCGTCGAGCCAGAGAAAAACCAGCCCATGCTCATCTGCCACGCCAACTGCCCCGAGTCCGTCGAGTACGTCAAGGGGCTACTCAAGGAGCGCTTCGGCGTGACGGACGTGCGCGATGAGTTCATCGGCCCCGTCATCGGCGCGCACACCGGCTGCGGTACGTTGGGCCTGTTCTTTGTGGGGACTGAGCGATGAAGTGGCTGGAATTACATCTTGACACGCAGCCCGCAGGCATCGAACCCGCGACGGAGCTTTTGAGCGAGTACGGCATCGACAGCCTGATGATCGACGAGGAGGGCGACTTCAAGGACTTCCTCGAAAATAACCACCAGTACTGGGACTATGTCGACGACGAGCTGATGGAGCAGATGCACGGCAAGAGCCGCATCACGTTCTATTTGGAGGACAGCGCCGAGGGCTACAACACCCTTGCGCAGTTCCGCATCGGCCTGTCCGCCTTCAAAAAGCAGCATCCCGAGTACGCGCCGCTGATCCTCAGCATGGAAAATGTCGAAGACGCGGACTGGGAGAACAACTGGAAGCAGTTCTATAAGCCCATGGAGATCGGCGAGCGTTTGCTCGTCGTGCCCGAGTGGGAGCAGGCGGAGGAGGACGGGCGCGTCAAGCTCATCTTAAACCCCGGCCTCACCTTCGGCACCGGCAGCCACGCCACGACGCGGCTGTGCTTACAGGCGCTTGAGCAGCATATCCACGGCGGGGAAAAGGTTTTAGACCTCGGCTGCGGCACAGGATTGGAGCTCGACGCGCTCTACAATTTGCGCACGGATATTTCCGTCACCGGCATTGACCTTTCGCCCGATATGCTCGACGTCCTCATGAAAAAGCATGGGGATAAGGACCTCACGCTGCTGTGCGGCAGCTACTTTGCCGTGCCGTTCCCCGGTGCGTTCGACGCCGTCATCTCGTTTGAATCGCTGCACCACTTTCTGCCGGAGAAAAAGCGCCGGCTCTTCAAACGCATCTATGACTGTCTCATGCCCGACGGCATGTTTGTAAACGGCGATTACTTCGCCTGCTGTGACGAAGAAGAAAACCTGCTGCGCGAAACGTGGAGCCGCAAACGCCGCAAAGAAAGCATTCCCGACGACACGTTCGTCCACTTTGACATCCCGCTCACAAAAGAGCACGAAGCCGAACTGCTGAAAAAAGTCGGTGAGATGCTCGA
>ENA-OUQC01000582-OUQC01000582.1-human-gut-metagenome-genome-assembly--contig:-NODE-582-length-25049-cov-3.138993_pt1 | contig 25049 bp, 17 predicted proteins | sample MGYA00237942_ERZ548815 | MGnify/ENA primary metagenome ERZ548815 (study PRJEB26490, sample SAMN05194722) | human gut metagenome | biome: terrestrial biome; feature: human-associated habitat; material... | reverse complement strand
CTGTGTCGGTGAGTTATATTATACAGGCTCTACTTTCACTTGTCAACTACTTTTTCTCCGTTTTTTGAAAAAAATTCCTTCGGAAGGATCTCCGAAGGAATTTTCAATGTGTCAATTTGCATATACCGAAGTTATATTGAGATATTCTTCAAGGCAAAGACCGCTGTCATATACTTTCTTTGCGACGTCCTTGCCGAGGTATCTCACGTGCCAAGGTTCATACATATAGCCTGTCTGTGTCTCTTTATCCTGCGGGTATCTCAGGATGAAGCCGTATTTCCAGCTGTTTGCCGCTATCCACTTACCCTCTTTTGTCTGACCGAAGGACTGATCGAGCGAGTTAAGGTCGAATGCGAGGCCTGTCTGGTGCTCCGAATATCCGGGACGGGCAGAATATCTGTCCGCCTCAGCCTTACCGTCACGGGCAACATAGTTATTATATAGAGAAGTTTGCTTCGTGTACGATCTGAAGCCGGATACTATCCAAAGGCTCACTCCGTCTTTTGCGGCAGCCGCCGTCATTTCGTCAAGCGCGGCTTTCGCGGTCGAGTCGACGCCCGGGTTGTAATCGGACGGGAGCGAATATGTTTTATTAACGACAAGTATACCCTGTATATAAGTAAGTCCGACCGGTGCACTGACGGTGACAGCAACCTTGGCGCTTACGTTTTTATTATCCGCCGACGTTACCGTAACGGTGCATTTGCCCTCGGACACGCCGGTTATGTTGCCGTATTTATCCACTGTTGCCACGGATGTATTGTCACTCTCCCATATTTCGGCTTTATTCTCAGCGCTTTCGGGAAGCATTGTTACCATAGGCATATCCTTTGTGCCCACCGAAACGTTGACAGAATATTTATCAAGCTTTATTTCCGAGACCTGACCGGGCTTCGCAACTGCGGTAGTATCGGCTTCGGTCGTATCGGGTTCGGTATCCGCTGTGGTATCCGGTGCCGTGGTTTCAATTTCGGAGTCGGTTGTATTTTCCGACGTATCATCGCCGCCGTTCTTCTTTCTGCACGCGGAAAATGCGGTCAGTACAAACAGCAACGCAAGAAAAGCTGATATAAATTTCTTCATAATATAAATCCTCCCTTTGTACAGTGTACTCGCTCAGCCGTGCTTTGACATAATGATATCGATTACTTCGTGTACTCTGTGTACCGTGCGTTTTGCCGCGCGCTTCAGCTCGTCCGGACCGCAGTCCATAGCGCTGCCGTTGAAAGCGCGCACCATATCTATGTCGTTATGTCCGTCGCCGACTGTGAATATTTTGTCATCGGAAATATTGAACATTTCTCCCGCGAATTTTACCCCCACGGCTTTGTTTACGCCAGCCGGAGGCATATCTATCGCGTTTTTGTTCTGAAGCGGAGTGATCGCGCTGCCGAATTTTTCGGCAAGCGTTTTGCACACTTCGTGTGCCGTTTCGTCGTCCGCATATCCCACGTTAAGGCTTGTGAATGTATCAAGCTTCGAAAGCCCGTCGGACGAGAGCATCGGAAAGCCGAAGGACAAATCGCCGCCGATATCAAAGCTGTACGATCTTGTTCCGACGTCAATATTCATATACCGTGCGCCTGTGCCGCGGAAAAAATCTGCCATTTCGGGCAGCACTGAAGCGTTTATCTCCTTTTCGTATATAACGCTGCCGTCGGGACGCGCTGCCAGCGCACCGCTGAGGCAAAGAAAGCCGTCCATATCGTGAAAATCCGAAGTCTCAAACACATCTACGGCGGCGCCGTACATTCTGCCTGTGACTACGACAAATATATTGCCCGCAGCGCGAAAGCGCTTTATCGCTTCTCTGTCTTCATCATCTATTACACCGGACGGCCAATGTATGATAGTTCCGTCGAAATCGCTTGCTATCAGGTATTTTTCGGACATTGCTGCTCCCCTGTTATGTACGCTTTTATGCGGTCGGAGACCGCGCCCGCGGCATATTCGACAAATCTGTCGGCGTCCGCCTCGGTCATATACTTGTATTCTCTATCGAGATTATAATGCTCCCCGGCGTAAAAATCAACTATTTCGCGTCTTTTTTTATCAAAATCGTCGCGCCCGTATTCCGCAATATATATGTTTTCAAATCCGCGGGCGGCGGCAAATATGCGAAGCGGCTCAAAATCCGGATGCTTTTCAAGATACAAAAAATCGAGGTCGTACCAGTTGCGCTTTATAAGCTCCGCGGCGGCGCTTCTGTCGCTTTCCCAAAGCGCCCCGCATTTCTCTTTCGCATTTCTCATTATCGGACCATCGGACCATACCGCGTCCGTGACAAGGTGCACGAGATACCCGAGGCAGAACGAAAGACGTTTTTCATCCCGCGCCGCATCGGGTGCGGGGGACAGATATTTTTTCTCAAAACGCGACGGAGTAATTTTGCCGTCGATATAAAAATGCGAAACGCTTTTTGAGGGGACATATGTGATACCGTCGTCCTGCACTATTCCGCTGTCGGGTGCGATGTTTCCGACGATAAACTCGGTTCGGCGCAGACTCGGAAATATATCAATAAGCTTTTCCGCTATCCGCAGGTGAATTATCCATGTAGCCATGTATATAGCGCTTTGCGGAGTGCCGCAAATGCTCCTTATCTTTTTCAAATCAAACAAGACCAAATTTCCGGGCTCTCCTTGACTTTCAGAGAACTATATGATATCATTTCATTAGAAGTTTCCTTACTATAACTGCTGGCGTTTGTTGCTTTCAGTTCACTGGTTCGGAAACTTCTTTGTGTTATCCGTTCTTGACAGGCAATCAAAATTTCTGTGTTGCCGTGGTAAATTTTGCGGGATTGCGGCAAAAGTTTAACGAGCCCAATTTTTGTCCGCCTGATAAAAAAATACGTGGACAAACGGTGGACAAAACAGCCGGCCGTGCGAAAAATGCACGGTCGGGATCCTTATTTTGCAAGGGTTAAGAGGCAGACAGTTTCCACATGAGTTGTGTGCGGAAACATATCGACGGGTTGGATTCGCTTGCAGCGATAGCCGCCGCGGGTGATATAGCCGAGATCTCTTGCAAGCGTTTCGGGATTGCAGGAAATATAAACTATTCTCTTCGGCGCCGATTTTATGAGTGACAGAATAAACTGCTTTGAGCAGCCCGCGCGCGGCGGATCGACAAAAACAACGTCCGGGGCTTTGCCGCTCTCTGCCATATGGCGCATGATCTTTGCGGCGTCTGCGTTATAAATGCGATAATTCTTCGTATGATTGAGGCGGCAGTTTTCTATTGCGTTTTTGACCGCGTCGGCATTGGTTTCAACTCCGATAACATGCCCCGCCTCTGCCGCGGCGATTATGCCTATGGTTCCTATGCCGCAATAAGCGTCGATCACAAGGCTCTGCGAATTGAGCTGCGCAAAATCCAAAGCCTTATTGTATACAACCTCTGTCTGCGTATGGTTTACCTGATAAAACGATCGTGGAGAAATTCTGAAAAAGCATCCGCACAGAACGTCCTCGATATAGCCGTCACCATAGAGAACAGTCTGCTTTTCGCCGAGCCACACGGGAATATCGGTATCGTTTATGCACTGCACCACCGTGCGTATATGGGGAAAACGCTGCACGAGAGCCTCTGCAAAGTGTATGCCCGACGAAAGGTGCACATCCGCCGTTACAAGCACGACCATGATCTCCCGCGTTACCGTAGCGCGGCGCACCATGATATGTCTGAGTTCTCCTCTGCCTGTGCGCGGATTATATACGCTTATGCCGTATTCCCCGAGCATACCGCGGGCGGCGCGGACTATCCAGCAGGAGACCTCGTCCTCAATGACGCAGCTGTCCGTTTTCACGACGCGCCGCTGCGCCGACTGCCAAACGCCCGAAACAGGGCGTGAGCGCTTGTCAAGGGCAAACACAGCGGACAGCTTATTGCGGTAATGGCTGGGTTCGTCCATGCCGATTATCTCGTCAACGCGGCAAAATCTGCCGAGAAACGAGATCTCATTTTTCATTTTATAGCTCAACTGCTCCTGGTAGCTGAGATTTGTAAGCTGACAGCCGCCGCATTTTTTGTAGACCTCGCATGAATGCGCTCTGTTCATCCGCTGCACCTCCTCTTTGGGCAAAGTTAAAACAAGGCGGCACAAAAGCGTGCCGCCGCAGTATCATTTTTTAAGGCTCGCGGCAAGCTTCGTCTTAGCAGCGATCGCAGCTGCGTCAAGACCGAAAATGCCGAGAAGCTCTTTTGCGGGACCGCTTCTGCCGAAGCAATCTTCAGTTCCGACTCTGACAACGGGCACGGGAACAGTCTCGCAGACAGTTTCGCACACTGCGCCGCCGAGACCGCCGATAACGGAATGCTCTTCGCATGTAACGATGCATCCGCAGCGCTTTGCCTCTTCGATGACGAGCTCGCGGTCAATGGGCTTTATGGTAGCCATATTGATAACGGAAGCGGAAATGCCCTCGGACTTGAGGCTTTCAGCCGCGATAAGCGCCTGCTCGACCTCAACGCCGTTGGCGATTATGGAAACGTCCGTGCCGTCGCAAAGCTTTACGCCGCGTCCGATCTCGAAGCGGTAGTCGGCGCCGCATACGGTGGGCACAGCCATTCTGCCGAAGCGCAGGTACATGGGACCGTCAGTATCGATAGCAGCCTTGACAGCAAGGCGCGCCTCAACTGCATCTGCGGGGCAGATGACAGTCATGCCGGGTATTGTGCGCATGAGCGCAAAGTCCTCAAGGCACTGGTGTGTCGCGCCGTCCTCGCCGACGGTGATACCGCCGTGAGTCGCGCCGATCTTTACGTTCGCGTGGGGATAACCGACGGAGTTGCGCACCTGCTCAAAGCTTCTGCCTGCCGCAAACATGGCAAAGCTCGACGCAAACGGTATCTTGCCCGAAAGCGCAAGACCGACGGCAACGCATATCATATTATTCTCGGCAATTCCGCAATCGAAGAAACGATCGGGATATGCCTTTTTGAACATACCTGTTTTTGTGGCTGCGGCAAGGTCCGCGTCAAGAACCACAAGGTTATCGTACTCGGCACCGAACTCAACAAGAGCCTTGCCGTAAGCTTCTCTGGTAGCTGTTTTATCTGCCATTTCGTATCTTTCCTCCCCTGTGGCTTATGCCTCAAGATCTTTCATAGCCTGCGCGTACTGCTCGTCGTTGGGAGCTGCGCCGTGCCATGAGACTTGATTTTCCATAAAGGACACTCCGCGTCCCTTGATGCTCTTTGCGATTATCACGCTAGGCTTACCGCTGCACGCCTTTGCCGCCGCAAAAGCTGACTCGAGAGAGTTGAAATCGTGAGCGTCGGCAAAAATAACGTTCCAGCCGAAAGCCGCGAATTTGGTATCAAAGGGGGTGGGTCCTATAACGTCGTCAATGGGACCGTCTATCTGCAGACCGTTCCAGTCGAGAATGTAGCAAAGGTTATCGAGCTTATAGTGAGCGGCAAACATTGCGCTTTCCCATACCTGACCCTCTTCTGCCTCGCCGTCGCCCATAAGAGCGTACACTCTGCGGGAGGAGGAGTCGAGTTTCGCTGCAAGAGCCATGCCGCAGGCAACGGAAACACCCTGTCCCAGAGAGCCTGTGGACATATCAACACCGGGGATCTTCTTTGTATCGGGATGTCCCTGGAGAATAGAGTCGGACTTTCTGAAGGTCTTCAGAAGCTCTACCGGAAAATATCCTCTGTGCGCAAGCACGGAGTACAGACCGGGAGTTATATGTCCCTTTGACAGAACGAATCTGTCGCGGTCGGGAGCCTTGGGATCTTCAGGGTCTATGTTGAGCTCCTCAAAATACAGATAAGTCAAAATATCCGCAGATGAGAGCGAGCCGCCGGGATGACCGGAAGAAGCGCTGTGGACGGCGTCGATAATGCCGATCCTTACATTTCTCGCGATCTCGGAGAGCTCAGAAATACGCTTTTGTTCCATAAACGATAATTCCTTTCAAAATTGCAGTCCGCGTTTTTAAAAAGCGGACACAGCTTCACATATATATAATAATACATACGGTAAAAAAAGTCAAACAATAAAACGTAAAATATTAAATTTTATAAAAAGTCCGAAAAGTCTCGGCGATCCCGTTTTGCGAAGCGCCAAGCCGCCGCGCAGTATCGCGCAAAGCCCGAACGCCTCCGCCGAAGCCGCAGGTACGGCGGCAACGGGAATGGCTCATATATTAAAATTTTCCATAAAGTAGTTGTATGTTTCCTGCTGCACCGAGGTTTTGTGCTTTTCGGCGCCTGCAGCGATCAGTTCGACCGTTTCGTCGGCAAGAGCGTCGATGCGTTGCTCCTTATAGAGCCTTTGTCTGTCAGCTTCCGATAAAAAGCGTTTAAAGCCCATCAGAAACTCCATTGAATATTTCTTTTCAACATGCTCGTCAAACCTGTCAAGCATGACCTCCACAAGGTGCGCCTGAAAATCGGGGATCCTTGCGGTCACCGCAACGCGAAGCGCTCTCTGTTTGCCGATTTTTATATAAAGAGAAGCGAGTTCTTCGCCGTATTTTTTTATAGTTCTGTCTGTTTCGACAAGCTTCTTCTTTCTCAGCATATCAAGCAGCAGCATAACCGTATCCTTTGAAGTATAACTGTTAAAATTATACGACAAACCGTCCAATGTTTTGTTAACTCACTATGAATATATTATAAAATATCAGAAGAATCACGGGGAGAACAAACGGGCGCCGGATTATATAATACAGTCGACCGCAAAAATACCGTTTTGCAATTCAAAGAAAGGATGCCTATGATCAAAACCAACGTTTCGCTTGATGTTTCCGGGGGCGGAAAAGCCCCTATCGTACACGTAAAAAAAGGCGACACAGCGTCGCGCATTATCGTGTTCTCGCTCTGCAGCGGCTCCTCGCCCGTGACACTTGATCCGAGCACCGACACTGCAACGGTCAACTCCGCCCTCGGCGGCAAATCATACATTGCTGCGTGCACTGTATCCGACGGCCGCGCGATCCTTGCCCTGCCCTCCTCGTTCACCTCAGAGGCCGGAAGGGCGGAATGCGAGCTTTGCATATGTTCGGCGGATGCGGACAAACGCGAAGTTCTGTACACGCCGACATTTTATCTCGACATTGCCGACAATCTGGACTCAAGCACTGCCATTGAAGCGGAAGACAGATACACAGGGCTCTCCGCGCTTGTAACGACAGGAGCGCAGAATGCCCAAAAAGCTGAAAACGCCGCAGCAGCGGCGCAGGAGGCAGCGACGCTTGCGACCCAAAAAGTCGACTCGCTGCCGGATGTATACTCAAAATCCGAAACAAGGGCGCTTATCGGAGAAAGGTCCGCCTGCGCCGGATTATTTGACAGAACATTTCCGGTTTCCTCCGTTGAGAACCATGACAGAATAACGTTTTGGAGAGACTCAGTCGGACGCGAGGCATGCATTACGGTTGAAAGCGCTGCTGTTTTCGCGGCTAAGTATATAAGCGATCACAAGTCGATCAATGCCGCGAATGTAAGTTTCACTCCGGACGGCACGTCCCTTGTATCTACAGATGCAAGTGCCGCGATACTGGAGCTGTCGGAGAAGGTGACCGCGCTCGAGGCGAGGATAGCGGCGCTTGAAAATCCCGGGGCATGACCGCCTCGCCGGTAAGCGGTCCGGCGCGTCGAGTCCGACCGGCCGTAAGATCCGGTCGGCGGTAACCGCTCGCCATAGAAAAAAGCGTCTGCCGACATCGGCAGACGCTTTTTTGTAACTGTAATTATTTGCTTTCCGTTCCTGCCTGCTTAGTCTGGAGAAGAAGCATGTTGGAGTAGAAATCGTCAAGGCTCTTCTGAAGCTTTCTCTTGTTACGCTCGTATGTCGATGTAGCAGAAGAAGGCTTTGAGAACATAGAGCTGAGCAGACTGCCGAAATCTTCAAGACCTATAGAATCAACAAACTCGAATCTGATAGAGGTTCTGATGATATCGAGCATTCTGGAGTCGTCGTCGCCGTCAAGTCTCTGACCCTTCAGAAGTGTATCGTAGTACACGGGCAGAAGTATCTGGTTGGACTTGTATGCGAGATACTCAAGGATAGTACCGGTACGCTCAAGACCTGCGGTCTTCATATCGGTTCTCTGAGTGCTGGGAAGCGCAAATATGGAAGCGAGGCAGCTAACGCCGGCGTAGTAGTCCTTCTGGTTTTCGTCATACTTGGGGTTGGGAACGATACCGTAGGAGCTCTCCATGTTGCGGAACTCGCTGGTGATATAAGCGGAGCCTGTGCAGAACAGAGAATGGTCGGTCGTAAAGAACGAACGCGCATACTCCCACTGGTCGGTAGAGCCGCTCATATCTGCGTTATCTTTCCAGATATTTTCGTATGTCATGACATACTTCTGGTTGCTGTATATGGGGTTGACCTTATTGATGATGTCAAGCAGCTTTTCGCTGTAGAAGTCTACGGTGTAAGAGCCGTCATCGTTGCGGGTGGTGTAGTCAATACCGCACCAGTGCGCAACAGAGGAGCCGGAGCCGTCGCCCTCAATAAGTCCGTAAAGGTCATCCTTGTTGATAGTGCCGTTACCGTCAAGGTCCTGGCTGACGTAAGATACCATGTTAAGATATGTATCAAGAGTCCACTTTCCGCTGTCTACAAGGTCGTAGATGGAGCCGAACTCATCTTCAAGGCGCTGATCTTCATAAATGCTCTTGTTGTAGAACAGAAATCCTGCCCACTCAAGCTTATTCATGGTGATATCGTTCATGCAGAGATACAGCTTGCCGTCAATTGTAAGGTCTTCCATAGCCGTAGGGCTCCAGTACTCCTGATCGAAATCCGCAGTACCGTTGTCACGGAGCTTGTAAAAGTCCTCAAAATAGTTCTCGGTGATGCACGCGCCGAGTTTGTAGCACCAGCCGTAGATAACGTCAAAGTTGAACTCGCCCGCCATGTACTTCTTCTGCAGAAGCTTTGCGGGGTCACCGTTGACCTGAACGTCCTGGTTGATGTTTACGCTGTACTTTTCCTCAACCGCAAGGTTTCTCTCGTAAACAGCATCCTCAACGGTACGTCCCTCGAGAGCCTCGGAGTCAAGATAGTTGCCGCCGTAGTAGTCCTTGCCTACATCCGAGTGCTTAATATAAAGGAAGGTAAAATCTTCACCGTCATAATCGGCACCGGGAAAGTTTGAATCGTTGCTGGCAGTGTCGCCCTGCGGACGTGTGTATTCCTGAGGTCCGTCATCCGCGCAGGAAGCAAGGATCGGAACACACATAAGTGCTGCAAGCAGGATCGCAATGAGTCTTTTTGCTTTCATACATATATCTCCTAAATTAATTTTTGACAAAGTTAATCAAGTTCGGAGCGCATGGCGCGAGTCATAAGAGCGTCAAGCGCGTCCTCGGGTTTTCTGCCGTTCATCACTACGTCGTAAACGGCGCTGATGATGGGCAGCGGCTCCCCGTACTTGCGGGAAAGCTCAACGGCAGCCTCAAGTGCGTAATAGCCCTCGACGACCATGCCGACCTTTTCGGAAGCTTCTTTATATGTCATGCCCCGACCTATATATTCTCCGCAGCGATTGTTTCTGCTGTGCTGCGATGTACATGTCACTATCAGATCGCCGATGCCCGCAAGACCCATAAATGTGCGCCTCTTGCAGCCCATGGCAAGACCCATTCTCGTCATTTCGGCAATACCGCGGGTGATGAGCATTGCACGGGTGTTATCACCGTACCCCATGCCGGTGCTCATTCCGGAGGCAAGAGCAATTATATTCTTCAGCGCGCCGCAAAGCTCAACGCCTTTGACGTCGGTATTCGTGTAAACGCGCATGCAGGAATTCATAAACAGCGAAGCTGCGCTTTGGGCACATTCTTCGTCGCTGCAGGCACACACGACGGATGTAGGCATGCCGATGGCGACCTCCTCGGCGTGGGTGGGACCCGACAGTGCCACAAGCTTCGGCTCAAAGGTGCAGCCGCACTTTTTCATTTCGTCGGCTATGACCTCGGTCATGGTGAAAAGCGTTTCGCTCTCCATGCCCTTTGCCGCGTCTATTATTATCTGACCTTCTCTTAAAAACGGAGACGCCGCTCTCACCGTCGAACGGACAAAAGCGGACGGCACCGCAAACAAAACAAAGTCCGCCCCCAGTGCCTTTTCAATATCTGCCGTATACTCAATGTCCCGCGGAAGCTTTACTCCGGGCAGATTTTTATGCTCATGCCCGCCCGAAAGCCATTCTATCTCTTCCGGAAGCGCGGACCAAACGGTGACGCGATGGCGGTTTTCGCACAAAAGCTTTGCCAGTGCAATACCCCACGTGCCCGCTCCAAGTACGCCGATATCCATTACTTCTCCTGATAATCAATATATGAATTTGTGCATAATTACTCTATTCTGCAGATATAATATCACAACTTGAAACAAATTGCAAGCATGAAGACAAAATATAATGTGAATTAACCGATAATATAATGTTAAAAAAGCTTTACCGTATTTTACATACTTGACTTTAAAGGCGCGTGGTGATAAAATCTAATAGTACGAAAAAAGCAGAATACCGCCAATATCCGGGGCTTGCCGCCGCACGGCTTCAGCCCTTTGTTCCGCGGTATACACGAAAGGATATTTCTCAATTGGCAACTCAATACGATCTGATCATAGTGGGAGCGGGTCCCGCAGGTATATTTACGGCAATGGAAATGCTCCGTCTGGGCTCAAAACAGAAAATTCTTCTTATAGAAAAAGGGCTCCCCGTTGAAAAGCGTCACTGTCCCAAATCGGAAATCGGGCACTGCGTCAACTGTCCGAGGGGCTGCAGCATAACCACCGGTTTTTCCGGTGCGGGCGCTTTCTCCGACGGAAAGCTTTCTCTCTCCTACGAGGTGGGCGGCGATCTGCCCGATCTTATAGGCGCGGATTTTGCGCAGGAGCTCATAAATTACACCGATAAGATTTATCTTGAGTTCGGTGCGGATCCCCACATAGAGGGCATCGGCAACAATGACGAGATCAAAGAGATCAGAAAGAACGCCATAAAAGCGGGCCTCAAGCTCGTAGACTGCCCTATCCGCCATCTCGGAACGGAAAAAGCGCAGAAGCTTTACTACGATATACAGGTATGGCTCATGGAGCACGGCGTTGACATGATGTTCAGCGCAAACTGCGATAACATCATACTTGACGGCGACGTCTGCCGCGGAGTTATCGTCCGCGAGGGCGACACCGAAAAGGAAATAAGAGCGGGGCGCGTCGTCATAGCCACGGGACGCCGCGGCGCGGACTGGCTGGAAAAGATATGCGCGGAGCACAACATTGCGCACAAGCCCGGCACGGTCGATATAGGCGTGCGCGTTGAGTGCCGCAACGAGGTCATGGAGAAAGTGAACCGTGTGCTGTACGAAAGCAAGCTCATCGGCTATCCGAAGCCCTGGAAAAACAAGGTCCGCACATTCTGTCAGAACCCGGGCGGATTTGTGGCACAGGAGAACTACGACAACGATCTTGCCGTTGTAAACGGCCACAGCTACAAGGACAACAAGAGCGACAACACAAACCTTGCCATCCTCGTCAGCCACAACTTTACGGAGCCTTTCAATCAGCCTATCGCATATGCGCAGAAGGTGGGCGAGCTCACCAATATGCTGGGTGCGGGCCACATACTCGTTCAGCGCTACGGCGATATTCTTGACGGTAAGCGCACATGGGCAAAGGAGCTTGCGTTCTCCAACGTCAAGCCCACGCTCAAGGATGCCGTGCCCGGAGACATAACGGCGGCAATGCCCTACCGCGCAATGACGAACATAATCGAATTCATACGTATGCTTGACATGGTAGTACCCGGTTTTGCATCTACCGAGACCCTTCTGTACAGCCCCGAGCTCAAGTTTTACTCAAACAAGGTCCGCATGGATCGCGATCTTAACACAAACGTCCGCAATCTGCACTGTCTCGGCGACAGCAGCGGCTGGACGCGCGGTCTTATGATGGCGAGCGTTATGGGCGTGCTCATGGGCAGAAAAATTTTCGAGGGCGAAACCGGCGCCTCAAAGGAATAATGGAAAGAAATAAACTGACAGTACATAACAAAAGCGAAATCCCCGCGCGGCGCGGCGACGACGCAATCGCCGTCCGAACAAAACGCGGCGGCAAGGGCGGGCGCAAAAAGCTTACAAAGCAGCAGAAAAAAGCGCGCGTGCTCGCCGTGCTGATCTCCGTTTTTGTGGGGCTTACGGCGCTGTACGCCGTTATAGTCTGCTCCGACATGCCGTTTATAAAATACTGGCGTACCATATGGATAGAGACCGCCATGACGACCAAAAGCCACCAGTGGCTTGCCACCTGGTTCTTCCCCGACAGCGTTATAAGCGCCGTTATGAGCAACCAGTATGAGGACCCCAACGTTATCGGAGGAGACATCACCACAGCCGACACAACGGCTCCCCCGAATGACGAGCCGGAACCGGAGCCGGAGAACAAGGATCCCCTTGAGCTTGCAAATCTCTATGTGGGCGGCAAGGACTTTGCGGGAAACACGATAGTCATAAACGACATAGAAAACGGCATCCTTGTTTCGGAGATAACGGGTCCCAACTATAAGGGACGCATAATGCTTGTGGACGAGCCCTCGCGCGTATACGTGGGCATGACACAGTATCCCGGCGTCACAGGTATGCGCATACTGGACATGATGAAATTCTACGGCGCAGTCGCGGGCGTCAACGCCAGCGGCTTTGCAGATTACGACGAAAACGGCAACGGCGGCGAGGTCGTCGGCATGAGCCTTTCTCAGGGAAAATACTGGGGCAGCTACGTACCGTACTACAGCAGCATAGTCATTACAAACGACGACAGGCTCATTGTGGGCACGCTTAACGACTGGGCAAGCTACGGAAATATCCGTGACGGCATACAGTTCAGCCCCCTGCTTATAGCAAACGGGCAGAAAATGGTGTCCGGCTCCTCGGGATACGGCATACAGCCGCGAACCGGCGTTGGTCAGAGAGAAGACGGAGTTATGGTATTTCTGAACGTTGACGGACGTGACGTTACATACTCCATCGGCTGCACCGTTGACGACATGGCGGAAATACTTCTCTCCTACGGAGTTATAAACGCATCAAGCTGCGACAGCGGCGCAACAAGCGTTATTGCGTACAAAGGCGAGGTCATTACCCGCAACTGCTCCGCAAACCCCACCCTCGGGCGCATACTTCCCAACGCATTTCTGATAAATCCCAAAGAAAAATAATGAAAAAAGCTTGCCGTGCGGCAAGCTTTTTCTTTTTATTCCGTGTCAGACTACTTTGTAGCCGGCTTTTTCAACAGCCTCTCGGATCGCATCGTCGGAGACGTCTCCGAACAGCTTGAGAGTCGCCGTACCCTTCTCGTGGCTGACTTCCGCGCTTTCAACGCCCGGCAGCTCTTCAAGCGCCGCCTTTACTCTGCCCGAGCAGTGAGAGCACATCATGCCCTCGATCTTTACTGTTTTCTCATTTGCCGTATTCATAACCGTACAGTCCTCGCTTTCCGTACCGCACGCCTTGCGTGCGGTCTTTTTTGATTTTATTTTTCTCTTTCTGTCATGCTTTGCGGAGTATATTTTGACAAAGTTGAGCCGCAGCGCGTTTGTAACAACGCAAAAGCTTGAAAGGCTCATTGCGGCAGCACCCAGCATAGGGTTGAGCTGCCATCCCCAAAGCTTTATAAACACACCCGCCGCAACGGGTATGCCTATCGTGTTGTAGAAAAATGCCCAGAACAGGTTCTCGTGTATATTTCTCAGTGTTGCGCGGCTGAGCCTTATGGCCGCGGGTACATCCGTAAGCTTTGAGTTTACCAGAACAACGTCCGCCGCGTCGATGGCAACGTCCGTTCCGCGCCCGATAGCTATACCTGTGGTGGCACCGGTAAGCGCGGGGGCATCGTTGACGCCGTCGCCCACCATTGCCGTGGGGCACTCGGCTTCGATCGCCGCGACCTCTCTTGCCTTGTCCTGCGGCAGGACTTCGGCAATGACCTCGTCAATGCCCGCCTGCCTGCCGACGGCGCGGGCACAGCGCTCGCTGTCGCCCGTCAGCATAACGACTCTCAGTCCCATATTTTTAAGCTCTCTTACAGCCACAGGGCTTTCATCTTTTATGATATCCGCAACGGCTACAATGCCGTAAAGCTCTCCGTCAGTTCCGAAGTACAGCGGCGTTTTGCCGTCGCCGGAGAGCCTGTCTGCCTCCGCCGTAATGCTGTCCGGCACGTCCGCGTGCTCTTTTGCCAGCGCAGCCTTGCCGCCGAAGGCAGCCTTGCCGCCGACCGTCGCGGTCACGCCGAAGCCGGGCAGCGCCGTAAAATCTTCTGTTTCTATTGTTTCAACGCCGTTCTCGGCGGCATATTTCATAATTGCAGCAGCAAGAGGATGCTCACTGCCGTTTTCAAGAGAAGCGGCAAGAGACATAAGCTCCGCCTCGCTTCTTTCGCCGCAGCAGATAATGTCGCAGACCGCGGGTTCGCCGCGGGTGACCGTGCCTGTTTTATCAAGAACGACCGCACCGCTTTTGCCTGCAGCCTCAAGGGATGCTGCGGTTTTGAAAAGTATGCCGTGCTTTGCGCCCACGCCGCTGCCGACCATTATAGCAACGGGAGTCGCAAGCCCCAGTGCGCATGGGCAGCTTATCACAAGAACTGATATCGCGCGCGCAAGGGCGAAGCCTATGCTCTCGCCGCACAAAAGCCATACGACCGCCGTTACAAGCGCGATGGCCATGACCGTCGGCACGAACACGCCCGATACCTTATCCGCCACCTTTGCGATAGGCGCTTTTGTGGCGGCGGCGTCGCTGACCATTTTGATTATCTGAGATATGGCGGTATCCTCGCCGACCTTGTCGGCGCGGCATTTAAGCATGCCCGAACTGTTGATGCAGCCCGCGGAGACGCCGTCTCCCGGCGCTTTGTCAACGGGAACGGACTCGCCCGTAAGCGACGATTCATCGACACATCCGCTGCCCTCAAGCACCGTGCCGTCGGCAGGAATGCTCTCGCCGGGGCGCAGCACGAATATGTCGCCTATACGTATTTCGGATGCGGGGATAACAGTCTCCTCTTCTCCGCGTATAACAGTAGCGGTCTTTGGGGAGAGCTCCATGAGCGACTTCAGCGCACCCGTGGTCTTTCCCTTTGAATGCGCCTCGAGCATTTTGCCCACGGTGATAAGCGTCAGTATCATTGCGCACGATTCGAAGTAGAACTCGTGCATATATTTCATAACTGCTTCACTGTCGCCTGCATTCTGCGCACCGGTCATTGCAAACAACACGCAGGTGCTGTATACAAAAGCCGCTCCCGCGCCAAGCGCCACAAGTGTGTCCATATTGGGGGCGCGGTGCCACAGCGCCTTGAAGCCGCTTACAAAAAAGCGGGAGTTTATGATCATGACCGCAATGCACAAAAGCATCTGACAAAGGCCCATAGCAACATGGTTGTGGGAAAGCACCGACGGAAGCGGCCACGACCACATCATGTGTCCCATGGATATATACATAAGTGCACAGAGAAATACCGCCGACCATATAAGGCGTCTTATAAGCTTCGGCGTTTCCGTATCCTCGAGTGCGGACGCAGCATCTGACGCGCTGCCGCCGCCCCTGCTTTTGCCCTCGGGGGAGGCGCCGTAGCCGGCATTCTTTACCGCCGCGACAATATCGCTGTCGGCGGCACTTCCCTCTACCGTCATTGAATTTGTCAAAAGACTGACCGTGCAAGAATCCACTCCGTCAAGAGCGGATACAACTTTTTCGATACGAGCGCTGCACGCCGCGCAGCTCATACCCGTGACGCTGAAGCGTCTCAGAGCCATAAAAAAGACCTTTCCTTTCCGGTTTTGCCGAGATACTCATGTTCTGCAGCCGCATCCCCGCCGAGCACGGCAAAGATGTCAACGACAGCAGACGAAAAGAGAGACGGCGGGCAGTGAAACCGCGCCGATATTTTTCCCTTTCCTACCAAATAATAGCACAGGATTTTTCATAATTCAACCGTTTTGCGAAAAAAGCGAAAAATCATACCTCTTTGATAGGATTTCCCACGCCGCTGCCGCCGCAGCACAGTGAAAGACACATTTTTTTGAGTATTTCATCTTCTTTTTCGGCAAGCGAGGCAAGCATTTTGCTCTTTATTTCAGCCGAAGCCGCGGCACTTTCGGCGTCGGCTGCCGCTTTTAAAACAGCGGATGACAGCCTGTCCGCGCCGCAGCTTTCCGAAAGTATTTCGCCGCGTCCCCACAGAGAGACAAAATCGAAAAGCTTGCAGTCCGCGCCGAGCCCCACAAACGGTACACCGCACGCTGCGGCTGCTATAAGGAAATGAAGCCGCATGCCTATCGCAAACTCTGCGCCGGACAGGATATACATAAGCCCCTCGAAGCTTACGGGAGATATGCAGCGCCCGCCGCATCGTTTTGCGGCGTCCGAGCAGATACCGAGGTCGGCTCCGTCGTGCATTGACACAAACAAAGGATACAGTCCCCGACTGCTGTATTCTGCGCAGAATTTTTCCAGGGTCTCTGTATTCATATTACCTATGCCGCGCAGACACACGGCAAAGTATCCGTATTTTTCGCGCCGCGTCCCGAGGGAAGCGAACCTCCACGCGGGGTCTGCCGCCACATGGGATCCGATGCCGAGTTTTTCAAGCCGCGCGGCTGAGGTATCATCCCTTACGCTTACTCGGTCCGCCTCAATAAGCGCGCGCCGCATATGCCCGCTTCTTTTAACATTGCCGACTCCGTTTGCGTACACGTAAAGATGACCGCACAGCTTTTTTCCGAGCAGCATCATTGTGCTGTAATATAAAAGACTGCGCCTGCTGGTATCGTCCTGCAAAAGTCCTCCGCCGCCGCTTATATAAAGGGACGATCTGCTCATTTTTTCGATTATCGCCGCTATGTTTGTTCTGCTCACACTGCAGACGCCGTACTGCGATGCGGTCTCTTTCGGGGTCGCCGACAGCACGCATATTTTTTCGCCGTCCATGACCTCTTTGAGACTTGCGCATATACCGCGAAGTATAGTCTCGTCCCCCAGATTGCCGAAGCCGTAGTATCCGCCTATTACAACGCCGCCTTCTGTCTTTTTCAAAGCCGCAGCCCGCCTTCCCTGTTTGCGCCGCCCTCGGCGCTTTCTTTCGCGCCTCAGCGGGCGCTTCTTACATTTTTACTTCTTCGCCGCACGCAGCGCTTTTCGCTCCGTCATACGGTATTTTTTCGTCTGCGCCGCGCGGAATATTATTTGCATATCGTATCGCTCTTTCCGTATCCCCGCCGCTCCGACGCTTTATCCTTCTTTGCTCCGCAGCGCTTTTACGTCCCGCGCCGTGCGGCGCCTTTTCGCGCCGCAGACCCACACAGCGCCTCTTTTTACATAAGTATTGACACCGCGGCGCCCGAATAAACGCACAGGCGCAATTTTTAACTTGATTAAACGATACGGAAATGGTAAAATATTGTATACAGTTATACGCGCAGGAGCATATATGAAAAATACCGTTGATATACTGGACGCATCAAAGATCGGCTCGCTCTGCCACGGACTTCCGAGACCTGAAGTGTACGACACGGCGGACAGCACGAACAATACAGCAAAGCGCCGCGCCGAGGAGGGTTGTCCGCAATTTCTCTGCATTGCCGCCGACAGTCAGACAAACGGGCGCGGCAGACTCGGCAGAAGCTTTGCGTCTCCCCGCGGCAGCGGGCTTTATATGAGCGTTGTTCTCCGCCCGTCCGTGCCTTCCGAGCACATCACTCTCATAACCCCCGCCTCGGCTGTGATCCTGTGCCGCGCGGCGGAGGAGCTTTTCGGCATTTCCCCGTCAATCAAATGGGTGAACGACCTGTATCTCGGCGGCCGCAAGATATGCGGCATACTGACGGAAGCCGCCTTCTCCCCCGACGGGCATGCGGAATACGCCGTTGTGGGAGCGGGCATAAACATGTACCGTCCCGAAGGTGGGTTTCCTCCCGAGATCGCCGACAAAGCCGGGTATATGCTGGAAGCGGCGCAGTCCGACGCGCGCAGCCGTATGTGCGCGGCGTTTATCCGCGGACTATCCGATGTATGCGCCGGCCTTTCCGACGCGGACAAGAGAAAAAGCATTGCCGACGAATACCGCAGGCGCTGCTTTGTCATAGGCAAAAGAGTGACATTTATAAAAAACGGAAAAAGCGTTTCGGCAACGGCGGTCGATACCGACGACTGCTGCCGACTGATAGTAAAGCACGACAGCGGAGAACTTGAGGCGCTCTCCACCGGCGAAGTCAGCGTCCGCATCGAAAACACGGGCAGCATATAATATTTATATTCACCGCCGCAAAGTTTAAGAACCCATGCCACTTTTTAGTATTCTATTGACCTTGCGTGCGTTTTGTTTTATAATGTAGAAAGAACGTTATAAGGAGGCAGAATATTGAAGTTTAAGAAGAACGAAAAATACGCCTCGATAGCTTTATACGCAAGCATTTCGGTCATAATATGCGCAATTATCATTATGTGCATATTCCGTTTTGACGCCGTTATGCAGTATATCGGCAGGTTTTTCTCTGCCATATCTCCCCTTGTTTACGGCTTTGTTTTTGCGTATCTGTTCAATCCTATCATGAACATGTACGAAAAAAAGGTCCTGAAATTCAAGAAATCAAAAAAGGATCTTCACATTCTGCGGCGCACGCTGTCAATTATTCTGACACTTTTGACGGTATTTGCGGTTGTCGCCGTCATACTGTATGCAGTCATCCCCCAGACCGTCAAAAGCTTTGAGGATCTGGGCAGCCAGCTAAACAACTATATAACGAACATCCAGCGCTTTGCCGACGGCATTGTCACAAAGCACTCGGAAAAGTTTTTGGGCGAGCACTATGAAACGCTTGCCGCACTTCTGGCGGAATACGATATATCGCTGAGCATAAAGGATATACTTTCAAATTCGTACACTTTCCTGCAAAGCGCGCTGAACTATGCCGTTGACTACGGCGGCATGATTGTAAGCCAGGTCATAAACGTGCTGCTGGGCATAATCATCGCGGTATACTTCCTTGTATACAAGGAAAAGATCTGCGCGCAGACGAAAAAGCTCTTCTCCGCAATGCTTTCAAGGCGCGCGTACCTGAACACGGTGCGCCTCGCCAGATACACGCATAAAACGTTCGGCGGCTTTATCGTCGGCAAACTTATAGACTCCGTTATAATCGGACTTATAAGCTTTGTGGTATTCTGGGCTTTCAAGATCCCGTACTACCCGCTGCTTGCCGTTATTGTGGGGATCACAAATATAATTCCTACATTCGGTCCCATATTCGGCGCCATATTCGGAGGGCTGCTCCTTCTCATCGTCGCGCCTGACAAGGTCATTCTCTTCCTCATAATCGTTCTGATAATCCAGCAGGTGGACGGCAACATCATCGGGCCGAAGATCCTCGGCAGCTCAATAGGAATAAGCGCTTTCTGGGTCGTTATCGCCATATTCGTTTTCGGCGGCTGCTTCGGATTTGCCGGAATGATATTCGGCGTTCCCGCGACCGCGGTCATATATGCCCTTGTAAAGCAGTGGTCGGAGAGACGGCTGCGTCACAAAGGATACCCGAGCCACACGGCGTACTATGAAAACGATCCGTCTCCCGAGACCGATAAGATCGACGCGGGTCAGGTGTTTATAGACAGCGACACGGACGTTCCCGAGCCGAGCGCGGCGGACGATATTCCCGATCCCGTAAAGAAAGACAAGCCGCCGATCACAAAGCGTATTTCGGCATTCTTTAAGAAAAAGAAAGACAAAAGCAGCAAAAAGTAAAAGATATTCCGGTGCCGCACGTACCGACGCAGAGCGGCGCCATGCACTGAAAGGACACATTGAAAAATGAAAAGACTGTTCACTTCCGAATCCGTGACCGAGGGACATCCCGATAAAATATGCGACAAGATCTCCGACGCTATCCTTGACGAAATTCTCCGTCAGGACCCCGAAGCAAGAGTTGCCTGCGAAACATTTGTCACCACCGGACTTGTAAACGTTATGGGCGAGATCACCACAGAGGCATATGTTGATATTTCAAACGTAGTTCGCGAGACTATACGCAAGATAGGCTACGACCGTGCAAAATACGGTTTTGACTGCGATACATGCGGCGTTCTCAGCTCCATACACGAGCAGTCTCCCGACATTGCCATGGGCGTTGACCGCTCTCTTGAGTCAAAGAACGGCGAAGGCGACGGACTTGACACCGGCGCAGGCGACCAGGGCATGATGTTCGGCTTTGCATGCGACGAAACTCCCGAGCTTATGCCTCTGCCCATCTCCATCGCGCACAAAATGGCAAAGAGGCTCACAGAAGTCAGAAAGAGCGGACTTCTCCCCTACCTCAGACCTGACGGAAAAACGCAGATTACCGTTGAGTACGACGAAAACGGTATACCCCGCAGAATTGATACGGTCGTCGTATCGACTCAGCACAACCCCGATGTTGATCTTGAAACCATACGCAAGGATATAAAGCACCATGTGATACTGCCTGTTGCGGGCGAGCTGTGCGACAGCGACACCGTGTTCCACATAAATCCCACCGGCAGATTTGTCATAGGCGGTCCCGCGGGCGACACGGGACTTACGGGCAGAAAGATAATCGTTGACACCTACGGCGGATACTCCCGTCACGGCGGCGGCGCTTTCTCCGGAAAAGATCCCACTAAAGTTGACCGCAGCGCCGCATACATGGCGCGCTACCTTGCCAAAAACATTGTTGCGGCAGGGGCGGCGTCTAAATGCGAGATCCAGCTTGCGTATGCCATCGGCGTCGCAAAGCCGGTATCCGTAATGGTGGACACCTTCGGCACAGGCAAGGTGGATGATCTGAAGCTTGAAGAGATCCTCTGCAGCCTTGTGGATATGCGTCCTGCAGCTATAATCGAGCGTTTCGGTCTTCGCCGTCCTATTTACTCCGAGCTTGCCGCATACGGTCATATGGGGCGTGAAGATCTCAACGCGCCTTGGGAAGCGCGCGACCTTGCGGAGGAGATCAAAAAGGCTCTCTGAGTTTGTTGCTATAACGGCAAATTCGCTGACCGCCCGGCTTCTCGGCGGCTCTGCTCTCTGTTTATCCGCAAATCGATATGAAAAAAGCCATACGGCGCCTTGCCGTATGGCTTTTCTTATGTTTTATAATAAAAAATGCGGCTGCGCTGCAGCCGCATTTTACCAAATTATTTATTAAACCTTGCGTAAAGCGTTTCGCTTGCGCCGAGTACGCTGTCGGGCTGAAGCTTTACGCCGTCGGCAGTATACCAGCCGTCAAAGACCTCTCCGCTCTTTACGGGCACGGGCAGGCATGAAGCGGTGCTGCCCGCGGCGACCTTCAGAGTGCCGGATGCGGCATCGCAGTCTGCCTTTGAAGCATATGCTGTAACTTTTCCGAGAATGTCAACCTTTATATAGCTTCCGACACGGCAGTTATCTATTATCCAATCTGCGGCTATGCCGTGACCTGAAAGCGCAAAGCATCCGTCGGGGATCTTATGGTTTCCGTAGTAGGAATAGAACTCCACGACGCGTCCGTCATAGCTTACGATCGCTTCTGCGCCGTATTCGTTTGTACCGGTGGTCGCCTTGCCCGCGCACAGTATAAGCTTATTCGCGGGGCGTCCGGTATTCATGTTGTAAAGCGACATTGACGATACTGCGCCGATCTTTCCGCCGTCGGTATCAAGCGAGATCGTTATCTCGTCAAGCCATACCGCGGTAAGTGTCGGATCGTCGCAGTCCGCGACTGTCATATCGGACGAAACGATCTGCCCTGCGGAGTTTTTCCATCCGCCGAAAGCATAACCGCTGCGGCTCGCTTCGGGAAGCGTGCCGTAGGCATTTCCGACCTCGAGCACAACGCCGCCGTTTGCGGCAAGATATGCCGCGCGGTTTTTGTAAACGCTTACTTTGTTCTGCGAAACGTTTACATACATACCGACTTCTATGTTGTCACGTATCCAGTCGGACATGGTTCCGTGACCTGAGAGCACGGTGCAGCCGTTCGGTATCTTGATATCGCCCCAGTAGAATGTTACGGATGCCACTCTGCCGTTTGAGTCTATCAAAGCCTCAGTGCCGTATGGGTTAGTGCCCGTGGTATCCTTGTCCTTGTACAGCACGAGCATATTCGTGCCGCGGCTTCTGTTCGTTCCCGAAAGAACGGCGGATGACACCGCGCCGTCCACTGTTCCGCCGCAGGGGTCAAATATGGCTGCGGCCTTTGAAGCTTTCCATTTTGCCTTGAGCGTTATATCGCCGCAAACCGCGGTATCCGCCGTGAACGCGGAGCCGTCCAGCGTCCAGCCGGCAAACGCGGCGTCGGCTTTAACTGCCTGCGGCAGAGAAAGCGCGAGAGATGCAAAGCTTTCGCCGTCGGCAATTTCGAACGATCCGGACTGCATATCGTATTCCGAGCGGCTGTTGTAAACGTATACCGTGGTGCCGCTCCAGTAAACATACTGACCTACGTGAACGTTTGCCAGTATCCAGTCGGACATGGTTCCGTGACCGGAGATCACAAATCCGAATTTCGGCACGTCGCTGTTGCCGCCGTAGTTTACGGAGATGACCTTACCGTCGCTTGCGACGCAAGCTTCTATGCCGTATTCGTTTGTTCCCGTTTTGGCAGTTCCCGTGATCACCACAAGCTTATTTGTGCCGCGGCCGGTATTTATGGAATTAACGGCAGTGTATGCGCACGGCACACTGATTTTTCCGCCCACCGTATCAAACTTTACTGTATCGGTCTTCTGCCAGAGCGCCGTAAGAGTTATATCTCCGTATATGTCAATTGTATCCGATGCCTTGACTGTTTTTCCGTTTTTGTCTGCCCAGCCGAGGAATGTATATCCGTCACGGCTCGCCGCGGGCAGCTCGCCGTATGCGCTGCCGTACTTCACCGTACGGCTATCGCCCATAGAGCTGCCGACGCAGGGATAAACCGTTACGGTGTTTCCTGTAACCTTTACATAGTCGCCGTCATGAACATTTGTATACAGCCACCATCCGCCGCTGCTGTGACCCGAAAGTACAAATCCGCCTGCTGGTATGGGGCTGTCGCCCGTTCCGTACGGGAAGGATCTGATGACCGTTCCGTCTGCCGCGACAATCGCCTCGTAGCCGTAGCTGTTTGTTCCGCTTCGCTTGCCCGAATCATACATAATAAGCATATCCGTACCGCGGGAGCGGTTTTTGCCGGAAAGTGTTCGGGTCGCCGTTTGTCCCGTAACAGTGCCGCCCGCGGGATCAAACTTAAGTGTTGTGGGCGCTATTTCCCAGCGGGCGCGGAGCACCATGCCTGCTTTGTCCAGAACGGTTTTTTCCGTCGCAAGCTTGCCGGACTCGGTATACCAGCCCTTGAAATCATAATATTCCTTAACGGGTGTCGGCAGTTTGCCCACGGGCGAGCCCACTCGGACCTGCCTGTTCAGCGCCTCGTATGTATCTTTCGATTTATAAACGGTAACAGTGCCCGCATCGGCGCTGTAGCTTACATAGTTGCCGACCTCGGCATTTACGCACAGCCACCAGCCTGCGTTGCCGTGACCCGAAACAACAAATCCGCCTGAAGGTATACTAAGCTTGCAGGAGCCCCAGCCGGGAGCCTCAACTACCCTGCCGCTGCTGTCTACCGCTATCTCTGCTCCGTGAACGTTGGTATTTGTCTTGTCATAGCCGGCACTGCTCTCGTAAACTATCATCATGTTCTCGCCGCGTCCGCAGTTAAGGCCTGAAAGCTCAGCGGACACAGTGCCTTCAAAATAGCCCCCGTCGGTGTCGAATGCAACGGAAGAAAGCTCGCCGAGCTTCCAGTGTGCATAAAGCACCTGCGAAGAATGGGTCGCGCACACGGTCGAAGCGCCGACGCGCTCGCCGCCGTTTGCTTTTGTGTACCAGCCGTCAAATGAATATCCGGCGCGTGTCGCGGTGGGGAGGCTTCCGTATGCTTTGCCGAAAACGGAGTTATATCCCTGCGCGGCATAGCTTTGCGCATCGGAAAGCACATACACGCGGCACAATTCGCTGTCAAAGTATATGTATGAATCCTCACCGACGTATTGGTACAGCCAATGCATGCCCTCGCCATGACCGGAAATTACAAATCCTTTTGCGGGGATAGGGCTGTGAGACACGCCGTAAGACGGAGCAGCGGTCACCTTACCGTCAGCGGCGACAGTGGTCTCCGCGCCGTACGGATTTGTGGGGGCAGCCGAGCTTCCGAGCTTTGCATCGAAAACGGCAAGTGAATCCGCACATCTTGAAGTGTTATATCTGACGTCGCGCCAAGCTATTACGGGAGACGGAACGTCCCCGCCGTTTGCGTCAAAGAGCACCTGCGCGCCGAGACTGCCGCTTTTCCACTCGCAATAGTCGAGGCACAGCCAGCCGATAGGCGTTTTGCCCCAGCAATAGCCGTCAATGCTCTTTTTTGCCGTAACAGCGATCTGACCGCCCGCGGCGATCGAAGTGAGGCGCTCATATGCGGTGTCGGGGCCCTTGCGCACGTTGACTGACGATGTTGCGACCCATGTTTCAAAGCTTTCCGCAAGAGAATCCCACCCAAGGATAAGGCAGGCGTTATATGTCTTGTTTCTTCTTGTCTCGTACTTGCCGGCGATCTTGTCTGCCATAGCCGCGTTATACAGTACCTTAAGTGTGACCTTTTCGGCGCTGCCTGCGGCGCTTATTGCCGACGATGCAACTCTTGCGCTGCCTCCGCCGCCGCACTGATTCTCAATGTCGGCAAAAAACACAAGTGCCGACGGGTCCTTTATGCCGAGAGTCATACCGTGATTTATGTATACGGAAATATCGGAATATGCAAGCTTGTCCTGCTCGGTATGGCCGACCGAGCTGTCCATAAGCGCGGAAAGACGTGTCTTTTCGTCCGATGTGAGCACTCTTGACGACCATGCGGTGGATGACGCTGAGGTTATCTCGTTATAAAGAGCCGTGCCGAGAAGCTTCTTCGCATTGGCCGCATCCCCTGCGACAATGGATTTTACAAGGCTGAGCGCGCGGTTGGCGTGCCACTGCAGCCATCCGACAC
>ENA-OUQC01000581-OUQC01000581.1-human-gut-metagenome-genome-assembly--contig:-NODE-581-length-25053-cov-8.754540_pt1 | contig 25053 bp, 25 predicted proteins | sample MGYA00237942_ERZ548815 | MGnify/ENA primary metagenome ERZ548815 (study PRJEB26490, sample SAMN05194722) | human gut metagenome | biome: terrestrial biome; feature: human-associated habitat; material... | reverse complement strand
TTTTTAAATTTTTTTCGGCAATTTCAAATTGATTTTCGTCATTTTTTTCTGCAAAAATTTCTACCTTTTCAATCTTCATTTCATTGCCGTTTTCTATATTGATACTTATGCTTATGTCTGCGTTATTTATTCCGCATTCTTTAAGAATGTCAAGAATTTTTTCTTTTAATTCGTTTTGCAGATATTCGGCTGCTTCATTGCCTGCCTGCGCAGCGGACTGAGTCTCCGTCAATTCAATACTGTTAAAAATTTCCATCGGGTCTGCATTTGTAATGAACGGGCTGAGAATTGCGCACATGAGGAAAAGCGACACAGCCGCACGAACGAGCTTTTCCGTTGAACCCTCGGGCGAAATAAAAAGAATTATCGCACCGACTATCGCCGAAACGGTGATGCCCAATGTCCATTGCTTTATCTCATTCATTTTTATCCCGCCTTTATAACCAGAATAAGTGCCGTTGAAATAATAAAAAGAACAGCATTAAAAAGCAGCACAACATTCAAAAGCGTAAGCGATGAGGCCAGCGCACGCAGAAGCTCGGCAATGCTTTGCTGGTTAAAAAGTTCCCCGACTGCCGCCGAAAGCTTCAACGCAAAAATCCAAAAAAGAAGCTGTAAGCATGACGGCAGATTTATCAGCGCAACAGAGGCTATTCCAAAAACTCCGATCGTGCTTTTGACGAGCACAAGACTGCCGATTATTCCCGAATATGCTTCGCTCAATGCGCCGCCGACAACAGGAACAGCCGAGCTTATGACGAGCTTTATTCCCTTTGACGCAACCGTGTCCGCGGCATTGGCAAGCGCACCTTTGATACCTAAAAATGACACAAAAATTGTTGAAACAAAGGTCAGCACAGCCGTTACGGTCTTTTTTATCAACGAGGTTATTCCGCCGAGCTTAAATGACGGCATGATTGAGCCTGTTATATCAAGCGCCATAACCGCACCGACGATAGGAACTATATAGCCGTTGGAAATCCCCGAAATGACCTGAGCTCCCGCAAATGCAATTGACTGAAAGCTCGCGGCAAGCGTCGGATTACCCGTCACCGTAACTACGGCGGCGAGCACAGGAATAAGGGCAAGCATCAGCTTTTCGCCGACGGCTATTGAAGAAACTGCCGAGCTTACAGCCGTCGAAAGCGGAGAAATAACCGAAATCACACAGAGTAAGGTTCCGACAATGCCGACAATTGTTTTGATTCTCGTGTCCTCGGGAGCGAAGCATTCAAAAATTGCAATTAGAATTATCACAGAGACAAGACGAACAGCCGAGCGTGTCGGAGCCTCGATATTTCCCGTGATGAGCTTTTTCGTCAGCGCCCAGATTTTCTGCGGGGTGACGCCGAACATGGAGTCAAAATCTACCGAATCGGCACCGATATCCTTTAAAAGCTCCTGCGTTTCGGAGTCAAGAGAGTTATAGATCTCTTTCACTTCGTCGGCATAGGATTCCGCACACGCCGAAACTGAAAGTAAAAAAGAAATAAGAACAAAAATTAAAGCAATTCCCGATATTTTTTTAATCTTCATTTTATTCAAGCAGCCCCTTTGAAATCTCGGCGAGCGTTTTTATCAGCGAAAGGCACATGGCAAGGATAACGGTTTTTCCGACAAGCTCAACTACGGTCGCCAGTGCCGAATTTGCACTGTCCTTGCATATATCCGAACCGATTTTTGTCACGGCGGCAATTCCGAGAATTTTTACAAGCAATTCAAGGTAACCGTCATTCAGAAATTCCGCGTCCGAGAACAGCCCGTCCATTTCGGTGAAAATATTTTTCATATATTCAATCGATAAAATCACAAGGACAACTATGCCTGCAAGCTGGACAATTATTGCAAGTTCGGATCTTTGCTGCCTGACGACAACAACAAGAACAGCGCAAAGTATGCCGATTAAAGCAAATTTTATGATTTCCATATCAAAATCCCATAACGGAGGTCGCCGAAGAATAAAGGTCTTTCAATTCGGGAATCAACATCGCAACGACGGCAAGCAAACCTGCGAGCACAACGAGCATTGCATATTCGTCACGCCCCGAACGGGTGAGAATTTGCTGAAGCACGGCGACAATAATCCCGATTGCCGCAATTTTGATTACCAGTTCCATATTCCGCTCCTAAAACAAAATTATAAAAACTCCGATTCCAGATAACATTCCGAGTCCGCAGGCAAGCGAAGCATAGCGTTTACGTTTTTCGCGCGCTTCGTTAAGCCGTTCGTCTGTAAGCTTTACATGATAGCGGCAGCTTGCAATCTGCCCGTCGGCATCACTTCTGCCCAAGCTCTCTCCGAATGAATAGAGAACGCATGTGTCCTCTCCGTCAACGCTTTTCGACTCATGAATTGCCTGCGCCCAAGCATCCGTAATGTCCATACCCTCGTTTATATAAGAAATGCTTTTCGGCAGAAAATCAAGCTCCGCAAGCTCGTCTTTTTTTTCGAGCAGTTCAATAAGCTCCGATGTCGGACGGTTCAAAAATTTAATTTCATTCTCCGCTATGCCGAACATCAGCGAGATTTTCTCGAGTATGCGAACACGTCGGCTGAGCCTGTATGCTATATACCGTCCGGCCATAGCACAGGCAAGCCCCAATGCAATAAGTGATAATAATTTCATTGCTTTTCCCTTTCAGCTTCTGTTCATCAGTATTTTTTTGACCGTAAAATCCTTTTCGTTGAGAAAGACGCACGCCTCCGTAGCTCCCGCTTCACTGAGCAGATTAAATTGAGGTCTGCGTTTAAGCTCATAAAGCTCCGAGCAATGCATCGTCACAATAAACTTAACGCCGCAGTTGACGAGCGTGCAAAGCTCCTCTGCCTCTTTCACCGAGCCTATTTCATCGCAGATAACAACATCCGGCGAGAGAGCCCGCACGGCAATGCCGATACCCTGAGCCTTTGGATAGTTTTTTAAAACATCGGTGTTGATCCCGAGGTCATATCCGCTCATTTCACAGCGTTCGTCAATCACGGTGATTTTTTTGTGCTCCTCGTCTGAAATCAAACGGCAAAGATCCCGCAAAACAGTGGTCTTACCCGACATCGGCGCGCCGCAAATAACCGTATTCGGCATTCTGCCGCGAAAAAGGCGGTTATATATCGGCAACGCACACCCTTTATATTCGGCGGGAATGCGGATATTAAGCCCCTCAACGTTACGAACAGACGTTATCTTTCCGTCACGGACAACTGCAGTGCCGTAAACGCCGATTCTTATTCCGCCGTCAAGCGTGATAAACCCGTCGGCAATGTTATCCGTCAGACTGTGTACGGAATATCCGCACAGGCGAATAAAGATTTCTTCAATTTCGGTTCTCGAAAATGAAAAAAGATCCGACGAATAAAAACCGGTGAGCCGTCCCGATTTTGTAATATAATCAGTCCGTCCGGAAAAAACAAGGGCAACTGGTCGGTCGGCTCTCAGTCGTATTTCGCAAAGAGAATCCGTATCTTTTTCCGCAAGAGAAGTAAAAATTGAGGGGAGATATTTCAGAACAATGTCAATCTTTTCTTTTTTGTCGTGCCTCATTTTTATCACCATTTATTTTTTATGACTTCTTGTCCCGAAATAGAACATATCAGATTTAAAATAAGTGTGAATTTTCAGCCGTGCTTATTGAAAGACCGGCAGTTGTGTGGTAATATATAAAGGAAAATTATTTTGAAAAGTGTGTCATGCTTTCACATAAAAGAGAGGAATGAGTCTGTTGAAAGAAAAAAAGAGTTTTTTGAAAAAGCACCCGAATTCAAAGCTTGCAAAATTTCTTGATCGCAACATTTATATAATACTTGCGTTTGTTTGCAGTGCCGTACTTATGCTGTTGGTATATTATTGCTTTGATATTATTCCGTTCGGCAACAAAACCGTTCTGAGAATGGATCTATACCACCAGTACGGTCCGCTTTTTGCTGAGCTTTATGACAGACTGACGCAGTTCAAGAGTATGCTTTACTCATGGAATACGGGCGGCGGCGGAGCCTTCCTCGGCAACTATTATAACTATCTTTCCAGCCCGATCGGCGGCTTGATAGTTTTACTTTTCGGTCATGAGAATGTCCCCGAAGCAATCGGTGCAATGGTATACGTCAAGAATGCCATTGCCGCGGCGGCAATGGCCTATTATCTTAAAAAATCGAACCATAAAAACGATTTCACAATCTCCGCTTTCGGTATTCTCTATGCATTCTGCGGCTTCTTTATCGCCTATTACTGGAATATTATGTGGATCGACGCAATGTACCTGCTCCCGCTTGTTGTTCTCGGAATTGAGCGAATAATCAATAAGCAAAAGGCAACCTTCTATATTGTTACTCTTGCAATCACATTCTTCTCTAACTACTACATGGCATACATGATTTGCATTTTCGCCGTGCTCTATTTCCTCGTTTATTTCTTCTCAAATTATTCGATCAAGGAGGTTCTTCCCACCAAGCCGATCTACGTTGATGAGGACGGTGAGATTTATAACCGAAAAGTAGACAACGTCCTTTACAGCCGATTTGTCGAATCGGGTCTGCTGTTCGCTCTCGGCTCGTTCGTGGCTGTCGGACTTGCAGCCGTTGCGCTTCTTCCGACATATTTCTGTCTCAAAGCCTGCTCGGCAACATCGGGCACATTTCCAAGCGATTATCAGTTCTACAATAATATTTTTGATTTCCTTGCAAATCATCTTACCTCGCTTGAGCCGACGATCAGAAGCAGCGGCGAAGACGTCCTTCCCAATGTTTATTGCGGAATCATTACCGTTATGCTTGTTCCGCTCTATATTTTCTGCGATAAAATCAAAGCAAAAGAGCGTGCGGCACACATCGTTTTGCTTGCTGTTTTCTTCCTCGGGTTCAACCTTAATTATCTTAACTATATCGTTCATGCTTTCCATTTCCCGAACGATCTTCCGTTCAGATTCTCATTCATATATTCATTTGTTTTGCTTTCAATCGCATACAAAGCAATTGTCAACATCAAATCGCTTTCAACAAAGGCCTTGCTCGGCTCCGGCGTTGCGACAGTTCTCTTTGCCGTCCTTGTTCAAAGGCTCGGTTCAAAGAATGTTACGGAAACCTCAATCTATCTCAGCATAGCGTTCGTTGCGGTCTATACCGTTGTTCTCGGCCTTATGAAAAAGAAAAACTATGCTCAGTCGGCTGTCTCGCTCCTGCTTATGTGCTGCGTCTTTGCCGAGGTTGCGGTCAGCGACACAAGCCACTTTGTCATGAGTCAGCAGAAGCCGAACTTTGTTAACGGCTATACCGAGTTTAGGGAGCTCAAAGAAAAACTCGACACCGTTGAGGGTACGGACAAATACAGAATGGAGCTTACGAATATCAATACGCTTATGGACGCTTCATGGTTCAACTACAACGGCGTTTCCGTTTTCTCATCAATGGCTTATGAAAAATCCGCTAATCTCCAGCATAATCTCGGACTGAACAGCAACTATATCAACAGCTATATTTATGCTCTGCAGACGCCTGTTTACAATGCTATGATGTCGCTCAAATATCTTGTGAATAACGACGATTCGATAATGAACGACCGGCTGTTTGAGAAGGTTGCGGAAAACGACAGATTTGTTGCATACAGAAATAATTACTGTCTTCCGATCGCATACAGTGTAAGCGAAGAAGTCGAAAAATGGATAACAACGGGTTCAAATCCGTTTGAAATCCAGAATGATTACTGGACAAGAGCAACCGATGCCGGCGATGTATTCAAGAGGATTTCGGCAACGACCTACAGCACCGAAAATATCAGAAGCGACGATGAACTCCTTACGGAGAATTTCTCGTATAATAAAGAAATAACGGGTCAGGAAGGCTCAATAGTCATCAAATATGAAATTCCCGAATCTCAAAACGTCTATCTCTACACCGACTGCAAGAGTGCAGATACAATAAACGTTTCGGGCACAAACGGTTTTTCAAAATCTCAGGATCCGAGCGATCCGTATGTTCTCGACTGCGGTTATCTTGAAAAGGGCGAAATTCTTACCCTTGAAATCAAAATCCCGTCGGACAAGGAGTCCGGCTATGCCGATATTTATGCCGTAGGTCTTGATATGAATAATTTTGAAGCCGGTTACAACAAGCTTGCCGCTTCGGCGATGGATATTTCCGAGTTCACGGACACCCACATCAAGGGAACCGTTAACGTCAAGGCAAATGAGCTTGTTTACACCTCAATTAACTATGATGAAGGCTGGGAGATAACCGTTGACGGCGAAAAGGTTGAGCCGGTCGCTCTCGGCGATGCACTTATCGGAATTGATGCCGCTCCCGGAACACACACAATTGAAATGACCTATAAGCCGAAGGGCTTTATGATAGGAGCAGTTGTTTCCGCAGGCACCTTCGTTGCATTTATTGTTGCTCTTATTATAATTCACATCGTAAAGAAAAAGAGATATGCAAAAAGCATTGAGATCGACAGCAAGGAAAATGTTGAAACTTCGACGGACGGACCGACAGGCATTGACGCACTGATGGAGCAGGATCTCGGTAAAAATGCAACCGTTGAGGACGTTGAAAAACTGCTTGACGTTCCTGACGAATATGAGATGAATAAGCAGGATCCGACCGAAACTCTCAACAGAGCGGACGAGATTCTTAACACACAGAAAATAAATTTAAAAGAAATTCTATCCCAGATAGAGGGTAACGACGACTCGGAGGACAAGGAATGAACAGAACAATAATTACGGTCATAGGCAAGGATAGAGTGGGCATAATCGCAAAAATTTGTACCTATCTCGCTGAGAATGACATCAATGTACTCGACATTAACCAGTCAATTGTTCAGGGCTTTTTCAACATGATAATGATCGTTGACGCTCAGAATGCTAAGAAAGACTTCGCCGTTCTCAACGGTGAAATTGAAAAAATCAGCGAAGAGCTCGGTGTAAAAATTAAGATGCAGCACGAGGATATTTTCAACGTAATGCACAGAATTTGAGGTAGGCTATGATAAACTCCTTTGAAGTTCGTGAAACGAACAAAATGATTGAAGAAAATAACCTCGACGTGCGTACGATCACCATGGGCATAAGCCTGCTCGACTGCATTACGTCAGAGGTTGACAAAACCTGCGATAATATCTACAAAAAAATACTTTCAAAAGCAGGCAGGCTCGTTGAAACAGGCGATGAAATTGCACTTGAATTTGGAATCCCGATAGTCAACAAGCGTGTTTCCGTTACACCGATTTCCCTTATAGGTGCAGCTTGCTGCAATACCACGGGAGATTTTGTAAAAATCGCAAAAACTCTTGACAAGGCAGCACATGAGATAAACGTCAACTTCATCGGCGGCTTCTCAGCCCTTGTTTCAAAGGGAATGACCCCTGCCGAAAAGCTGCTTATCGAATCCATTCCCGAAGCTCTTGCTTCAACGGAAAGAGTTTGCAGCTCCGTCAATGTCGGCTCAACTAAAACCGGTATTGATATGGATGCGGTCAAGCTGCTCGGCGAAATTATAGTTAAAACCGCCGAACTGACAAAGAGCAGCGGCTCTATCGGCTGCGCAAAGCTCGTTGTATTCTGCAATGCACCCGATGATAATCCGTTCATGGCAGGTGCATTCCACGGTGTGACAGAGGCAGACACGATTATAAATGTCGGTGTCAGCGGCCCCGGTGTCGTTAAACGTGCCATCAGTGAGGTTAAGGACGGCGACTTCGGCACTCTTTGCGAGACGATAAAGAAAACCGCTTTCAAGGTCACAAGGGTAGGTCAGCTCGTAGCGCGTGAAGCATCACATAGGCTGGGCGTTCCGTTCGGAATTATTGATCTTTCGCTTGCTCCCACGCCCGCAATAGGCGACAGCGTTGCTGAAATATTGGAGGAAATGGGTCTTGAATATGTCGGCGCTCCGGGAACTACTGCGGCTCTTGCATTGCTCAACGATCAGGTTAAAAAGGGCGGCATAATGGCTTCGTCATACGTTGGCGGACTCTCCGGAGCATTTATCCCCGTTTCGGAGGATCAGGGCATGATAGACTCGGTCAATGCCGGTATGCTCACACTTGAAAAACTTGAAGCCATGACCTGCGTTTGCTCGGTCGGACTTGACATGATTGCTATTCCCGGCAATACAAAAGCTTCAACGATTTCCGGCATAATTGCCGACGAAATGGCAATAGGAATGATAAACCAAAAAACCACGGCGGTCAGATTGATTCCCGTAATCGGCAAGGACGTCGGCGATACCGTTGAATTCGGCGGTTTGCTCGGCTATGCTCCTATAATGCCGGTCAACGGTGCAGACTGTTCGGATTTCATTAACAGAGGCGGCAGAATTCCTGCACCGATACACTCGTTTAAAAATTAAGATATGAAAAGTTTTGAAATAAAAGCCAATGATGCAGGTCAGCGGCTCGACAAGTTTATAAGAAAAGGCATGCCGAATCTGCCGCAGTCGCTTATGTATAAATACATAAGAAAAAAGCGAATCAAGGTTAATAACAAGCGTGCCGAAATATCGACAATTCTGCAGGTCGGCGACGTTGTTGATATGTATATCAATGACGAGTTTTTTGCCAAGCCCGAAACACGTTACGATTTCACCGGCGCACCGAGAAGACTGGACATTCTCTATGAGGACGAAAACATCATGCTCCTTGACAAAAAGGCCGGCTTGCTTTGCCACCCAGATGACAGAGAATATGTCGATACGCTCATCACAAGGATAAAGAAATATCTTTATGAAAAGGGCGAGTACAAGCCCGATGAGGAGAATTCGTTCACCCCTGCTCTCGTCAACAGGATTGACCGAAACACCGGCGGCATCGTTATCGCTGCCAAAAACGCCGAAAGCCTCAGAATAATGAACGCTCAGATGAAGCAGAGAACAAATCTCAAAAAATTTTATCTCTGCGTCTGCCATGGAATTATGGAACGTGACAGCGGACTTTTGGAGGGCTATCTCTTAAAGGATGAGAAAAAAAACACTGTTAAAATTCTTAAACATCCCTGCGACGGTACGAAGGAAATCCGCACAAAATATAAGGTTCTCGGCAGGGATTACGATAAACAGCTAAGCCTTGTTGAGGTCGAGCTTATGACGGGCAGAACTCATCAGATCAGGGCACATTTCGCTTCAATCGGTCATCCGCTTCTCGGCGACGGCAAGTACGGCACAAATAAGCTCAATAAGGACTTCGGCTACCGCAAGCAGTGCCTTTATTCCTACAAACTGGTGTTCATGTTTGACGAAAGCGCAGGAATTCTCTCCTATCTCCATTCCAGAGAATTTGAGGTCAAGGACGTCTGGTTCAAACGTGAATTTGAAAACGGAACATTATAAAAAATCCACATTCGGCATTTTCCGAGTGTGGATTTTTATCAGCTATGAAATTTTTCTGAAAAAGCGTTTACCTTTTATAAGCTTCAAGTCGGTAAATCGGTTGACCGAGGTCCGAAAATCTCTTTTCATATTCTGTCACGATGTTGCCCTCAAAGTCACTGTTGTGAAGATCAAGTGAAACATTTTTTATTGCCATTCCGTATTCGGAAAACTCCTGAATCGAATATTCAAAGAAATGCATATTGTCCGTCTTTTGATGAATTTCTCCGTCATCGGTCATCAATCGGTCAAAGATCGCAAGGAACTTTCTGTTTGTCAGACGGTGATTTGCGTATTTTTTCTTCGGAAACGGACAGGAAAAATTGAGATAGACCCTATCAAAGATTCCGTCGGGAAGATATTTTGGCAAATATTCCGCCGAGCCTTTGATAAAACGCAGGTTAGGAATACTCTCCTCGATCGCTCTTTCGGCGGCAATAACAACAACGTTGGCGCATTTCTCGACCGCAATATAATTGATATCGGGATTGCGCTTAGCTATTTCGGCGGCGAACTGACCCTTGCCGCAGCCGACCTCAAGGCGAACCGGATTGGAGTTGCCAAACCATTTTTCAAGGTCTATATATTCCTTTTCTTCAATTGCCGTGTTAAAGTTTTTATCCTCGCTCTCGATAGAAAAAATCAGACCGCCGCAGCTCTTCAGTCTTCTGTCAAGATTCTTTTTTCTTCGCATTCTCATATTCTTCGCTCCGTTAATTTTTAATAACCGCAGATTATTTTACACTTTTTTCTTTTTCCCGTCAACCGCTTGACAAAATTCTTTAAACAATATATAATGCTTTCAACAGCTTTGACGGGAAGAAGTAAGCAAAAAAGGATGCCAAGAGAGCTTTCGGCCGGTGCGAGAAAGCGTGAGAGTTTTGCCAAAATACATCCCTGAGCTGCGCGGCTGAAAATTGCAGTAGGCTGTGCCGTGTGCGTGCGTTAAACGTCAGAGTATATATGTACTCGCTGAGGCCGTTCCCGTGAGGGTTCGGTGAACAGAGGTGGTAACACGATAATTCGTCCTCTGCCCTAAGGGCAGGGGGCTTTTTCTGTCTAAATATTTTTCACGAGAAAGGAAACATCAAAATGACAATTTATGACGAACTTGTTGCCCGCGGACTCATTGCTCAGGTCACGGACGAAGATGAAATCAAGGAGCTTATCAACAACGGAAAGGCAGTTTTCTACATCGGCTTTGATCCGACAGCCGACAGCCTTCATGTAGGTCACTTCATGGCTCTCTGCCTTATGAAGAGACTTCAGATGGCAGGCAACAGACCCATCGCCCTTCTCGGCGGCGGCACAGGCATGATCGGTGACCCATCCGGCAGAACCGACATGAGAAAAATGCTTACAAAGGAGGACATCGACCACAACATCGCCTGCTTCAAGAAGCAGATGAGCCGTTTTATTGAATTCGGCGAGGACAAGGCAATGATGGTCAACAATGCAGATTGGCTCCTCGACCTCAACTATGTTGACGTCCTTCGTGAGGTCGGCGCATGCTTCTCCGTTAACAATATGCTTCGTGCCGAGTGCTACAAGCAGCGCATGGAGAAGGGTCTCAGCTTCCTGGAATTCAACTACATGATCATGCAGAGCTACGATTTCTACTACATGTTCCAGCACTATGGCTGCAACATGCAGTTCGGCGGCAACGACCAGTGGTCCAACATGCTGGGTGGCACCGAGCTGATCCGCAAGAAGCTGGGCAAGGACGCTCACGCCATGACCATCACCCTGCTGCTGAACTCCGAGGGCAACAAGATGGGCAAGACCGCCAAGGGCGCCGTGTGGCTGGATCCCAACAAGACCAGCCCCTTCGAGTTCTATCAGTACTGGCGCAACGTGGGCGATGCCGACGTGCTGAAGTGCATCCGCATGCTGACTTTCCTGCCGCTGGAGCAGATCGACGCCATGTCCTCCTGGGAAGGCTCTCAGCTTAACGAGGCCAAGGACATTCTGGCCTATGAGCTGACCAAGCTGGTTCACGGCGAGGAGGAGGCCGATAAGGCCCGTACCGCTTCTCAGGCCCTGTTCTCCGGTGCCGGCGATACCGAGCATATGCCCACCACCGAGCTGACCAACGATGACTTCGGCGGCGGCTCCATCGACGTGCTGACTCTGCTGGTGAAGTGCGGCTTGGCCGCCTCCAAGGGCGAGGCCCGCCGTCTGGTGCAGCAGGGCGGCGTAGCCGTCAACGACGAGAAGGTGTCCGCTATCGAGACCACCTTCGGCTGCGAGCAGTTTACCGGTGACGGCGTGATCATCAAGAAGGGCAAGAAAGTCTTCCATCGCGCTGTTTTGGTATAAGGTTTCCTCCAAGACCCTATTCCTTGTTTATATCACTGACCATGATATAGCTCAAACAAAGTAGCCGCGGCACATGCCGCGGCTGCTTTGTTTTTAAGAAAAAACCATCGCCTGAAGCTGTTCAGGCAGAGGGAGATTGATATTCCTTTGTAAATAAAAACGGCAGAAACACGATCAGGATTACAAACACATCCACCCCCAGAGAGGCCCATGTCCAGACGGTGCCCGAGGAAGACGTGCCGAACAGCGTTACATTGAACGAGTTGTTGAGAAAATGCAGCAAGGACACAGCCCAGATATTGCCGGTTTTCATATAGACCCAGCCGAAGAATATCCCGAAAGCCACACAGGCTGTCAACTGCCCCAGCAAGCTGAGAAGTCCGGTTTCCGGACTATAATAATACAGGTTCAGCGGGAGATGCCACAAGCCCCACAGCAATCCCAGCAGGATCACACCATTTCGCGGGCCGAAGCGACTTTGCAAGATAGGCTGTAAGTAGTAGCGCCAGCCATATTCTTCGCCGAACATCAGGGCAAGGTTCAAAACAGCCCACAACGGCAGCAGCAGCAGCGACATGGTGATGTTTTCCTGAAACTGTATCGCGCGGAACGCGCCGGGAATATTCCCTGTCAGGACGCCCACGATCAACGACCGCAGCGGGATCTCAAGGAACAGCAGCAGGGCAAACAGTCCGCACAGCAAAAGGCTCTGTTTCCAATGGGAGGAAAAGGACAGACCGGAACGGTCACGATCCGATTGTTCCATTTGCAGAAGCAGGATCAGACACGCGATACTGGCCAGTGTGCAGACGGCTGACGCCGCGCCCGTCATGTCGCGCCAGAATGTATGGATCACACAGAGCGCGACCATGGCGGCGGTAAACAGGAGGTAGGTTATGTAAAACGTCCTGACGGGGCGGCTTTCTTTTTCGCGGTACAGCTTGCTGGCCATCGCGGCGCAGGCCGGCAGGAGCATCCATGCGCGGGGGAAAATGCCTGTGCTGCCGCCCTGATAGTAAGTCATGCCCAGCAGCCCTCCCAGCAGAGCGGGTATGCCAAAGGCGATAACGAAGAAAAGAGGCAGCTGTTTTTTTGCGCACTGTTCCATTGCGGCCTCCTTCTCTTTCCATACATTACCAATTTATACTCTGCTTATTTTAACGCTGATATGCCGCCGCATGGAATGACATAACTCGCAAAGAAACGACGTATTGTGTAAAAAAACCGCAAATAAAAAGGATCCCACAGCTGAAGCTGTGGGATCCTTTTTATATCATAGATGTCGTTAGACAGAGAACAGAATATCCGCGTAGGTGGGGAAGGGCCAGTGCTGTGCGCTGGTGATGGTCTCCAGCTGGTTAATGAGGGCGCTGGCCTTCTGGCGGCGGGCGTCCACCTCGTCGCGGTAGTAGCAGGCGGCCTTGATGCCGCCGTCCATGGCGGGCGCTTTGCTGATGGCGCGCTCCAGCGCGTCACAGGTGTCGTACAGCTTACCGGACAGGTCGGCCAGCTTCCGCAGCGTGGTTTCCTCCATCTTGGCAGACAGAGAGATACCGCAGTTCTTCTTGTGGAACAGGGCGGTGGCCAGCTCATCGGAATACTTGCTGACGGCGGGCAGGATCTGGCGGCGTGTCATGTCCAGCAGGGTATTGCCCTCGATGGTCATGACCTTGCAGTAGTTCTCCAGATGGATGTTGTAGCGGGCCTCCAGCTCGTCGCGGGTCAGCACGCCGTGGCGGCTGAACATCGCCACATTCTTCTCGTTGATATAGGCGGGCAGAGCATCCACGGTGTTGCCCATGTTGCACAGGCCGCGGCGCTTGGCCTCCGCCACCCACTCGTCGCTGTAGCCGTTGCCGTTGAAGATGATCCGCTGGTGGGCGGCAAAGGTGTCATGCAGCAGCGTTTGCAGGGCGGACTGGAAATCCTCGGCCTTTTCCAGAATGTCGGCGAACTGCTCCAGCTCCTCCGTCATGATGGTGTTCATCACGGCGCTGGGGCTGGCGATGGACTGGCTGGAGCCCAGCATGCGGAACTCGAACTTATTACCGGTGAAAGCCAGGGGAGAGGTGCGGTTCCGGTCGGTGGTGTCCTGGGGGATCTCCGGCAGGGTGTCCACGCCGACCTCAAGGCGGCGTTTGGTCACGTCCACGTACTCCGTGCCCTGAATGATGGAGTCCAGAATGGCGGTCAGCTCGTCGCCCAGAAACACGGACACGATGGCGGGAGGAGCCTCGTTGCCGCCCAGACGGCGGTCGTTGCCGGGGTAGGCCACGCAGCAGCGCAGCATGTCCTGATACTCGTCCGCGCCCTTGATAAAGGCCGCCAGAAACAGCAGGAACTGGGCGTTCTGGCTGGGAGTCTTGCCGGGCTTCAGCAGATTCTCGCCAGTGTCGGTCTGCAAAGACCAGTTGTCGTGCTTGCCGCTGCCGTTGACCCCGGCAAAGGGCTTTTCGTGGAGCAGGCACACCAGACCGTGGCGCTCGGCCACGGTTTTCAGCAGCTCCATGGTCAGCTGGTTGTGGTCGCAGGCGATGTTGGCGTTGCAGTAAACGGGGGCGTTCTCGTGCTGGGCGGGAGCCACCTCGTTGTGCTCTGTCTTGGAGAACACGCCCAGCTTCCACAGCTCCACGTCCAGCTCGTGCATGAAAGCCGCCACGCGGGGCTTGATGGCGCCGTAGTAGTGGTCGTCCAGCTCCTGCCCCTTGGGAGGCTTGGCGCCGAACAGCGTCCGGCCGCACAGCCGCAGATCCTCACGGCGACGATAGTCCTCCTTGTCGATAAGGAAGTACTCCTGCTCCGCGCCTACCTGCGGGATCACGTGCTGGGCCTCGGTGTTGCCGAACAGCCGCAGGATGCGGATGCACTGCTGATCCAGCGCGTGCATGGAGCGCAGCAGCGGCGTTTTCTTGTCCAGCGTATTGCCGGAATAGGAGCAGAAGATGGTGGGGATGCACAGGGTCTTATCCTTCACGAAGGCGTAGGACGTGGGATCCCACGCGGTGTAGCCGCGAGCCTCGAAGGTGGCCCGCAGACCGCCGGAGGGGAAGCTGGAGGCGTCCGCCTCGCCGCGGCTCAGCTCCTTGCCGGACAGCTCCATCAGAATGCGGCCGTCTCCGGTGGGGGTGATGAAGCTGTCGTGCTTCTCGGCGGTGAAGCCAGTCATGGGCTGGAACCAGTGGGTGAAGTGGGTAGCGCCCAGCTCCGTGGCCCAGTCCTTCATGGCGCAGGCAATCTCGTCGGCAATGGAACGATCCAGCGACTTTCCCTGCGCCTGACATTGCTGCCACGCCTGATAGACGTCAGGGCTGAGGCGCTGTCGCATCTTCTCCTCGGTAAACACCATACTGCCGAAGATGTCGGGGATCCGTGTCACATTCTCGTTCATTGTATGATTCTCCTTTCACCGCCCTTTTGGCGGATAATATCACATGAAAAGCGCCATCACGTGGGGCGTCACATAGACCTCTACCACGGCGGCCACCGCCAGCAGCGGCAGGATATGCAGGATAAACACCCGCAGTAAATTCAGCATCAGGGGCTTCATCATACCCTTTGTATTGTATCGCGCGTATTGCGTGATCCGCCGGCACAGCAGCAAGCCGCCGGCAAACGCCAGCGCCAGCGCGGTCAGCTCGAAAATACCATGGGGCAGAATGCCCGCCAGATATATCAGCAGCGAGATATCGTGATTCACATAATACGCGGCAAACACGCCCAGGATCACCGCGTTGGTGCCCAGCGCCAGGGCCGTCAGATACAGAAACGGGATAAAGCCATACAGCATGCTGACGGCGGAAGCCCGTACATTGTTGCCGAACAGCGCCAGCAGATCGATGCTGCCATCCTCGCCGACCAGATCTTTCAGCTGCATCATCTCCTGAACATAGCGCATGATGGTGTCCGGCAGGGACTTAAAGAAAATCCCTATACCAAAAGTCAGCAAACAGATGACCAGAAACGCGGCGGCGGAGATCAGCAGGGCTTCGCCAAAGCCCTCCCGATAGAACTGCCACAGTGAGCGGTGCTGCTTCTTCAACCACTCCATATGTTACCCCAGCTTGGCCAGACCGGCCTTCAGGCGGCGCAGTGTCTCGTCACGGCCCAGGATCTGGCAGATCTCCACGGCGCCGCCGGGGGTCACCAGCTTGCCGGCGGCGGCGATACGCACCGGCCACATGAGGGTGGCGTTCTTCACGCCCAACTGCTCCGCCAGCGCGATCAGGCTGTCGTGGATGGCGTCCGTCGTCCAGTCGGGCAGCTGCTCCAGCATGGGAATGGCGGCCTCCAGCATGGTTTTGCAGACCTCGGGATTGGTCTTGGATTTCTTGTTGGTGAAGAAGTCGATGCCGTATTCCGGGCAGGCGTCGAAGAAATCCACCTTTTCGGGGATCTCCGTCAGCTTTTCGCAGCGGGCCTGCAGCAGACCCGCGATGGCGGCAATATCGAAATCGCCCTTGACGCTCTGGCGGATGTAGGGCTCCGCCACCTTGGCAAAGGCGGCAGGCTCCATAGCCCGCAGATACACGGCGTTGAAGTGATCCAGCTTGGCGATATCGAAGATGGCGGGGGACTTGGAGATACCCGTCATGTCAAAGACCTTGGTCAGCTCCTCCAGAGAGAAGATCTCCTGCTCGGCATACTCGCCCTTGGGAGACCAGCCCAGCAGTGCCACGTAGTTGAGGATGGCCTCGGTGAGATAGCCCTGCGCCTTCAAATCCTCATAGCTGGGGTCGCCGTGGCGCTTGGACATTTTGTTCTGGGCATCCCGCATAACGGGGGAGCAGTGGACATAGGTAGGCACCTCCCAGCCGAAGGCGTGGTATAGCAGATCGTACTTGGGAGCGGAGGACAGGTATTCGCTGCCCCGCACCACATGGGTAATGCCCATCAGGTGGTCATCGATGACATTGGCGAAGTTATAGGTGGGCAGACCGTCCCGCTTCAGCAGTACCTGATCGTCCAGCGTGCTGTTCTCCACGGTGATATCGCCGAAGATGGCATCGTGGAAAGTGGTGGTGCCCTCTGTGGGGATCTTCTGGCGGATGACGTAGGGCTCGCCTGCCTCCACACGCTTCATGGCCTCGTCGAGGGGCATGTCGCGGCAGGGATCGGCGGCACGGTCGAATTCGCCGGAATCCTCCTCAGACTCCGCCTTCTCGCAGAAGCAGTAGTACGCGCCGCCCTTTTCCACCAGCAGCCGGGCATAGTGGCCGTAGGTGTCACGGCGCTGGGACTGGATATAGGGAGCCACGGGGCCGCCCACATCGGGGCCTTCGTCGTGGTTCAGGCCGCACTCGGCCATGGTGCGGTAGATGACGTCGGTAGCGCCCTCTACCAGACGGCCCTGATCGGTGTCCTCGATCCGCAGGATGAAGGTGCCGCCCTGATTGCGGGCGATCAGCCAGGTATACAGCGCCGTGCGCAGGTTGCCCACGTGCATATAGCCGGTGGGAGACGGCGCGAAACGGGTACGCACCTTTCCGTGGGGGATTTTTTCCTCCATCTGGGTAAAATAGTTCATATCCATTGCCATATCAGTTACCTCCGGCATTTTGACAAATTACCTATCTATTATATGGTTTTCTGGGGAAAAGTCAATGACGATCGTGGGATTCCATTGATTTTTTGAACCAAACGTGGTAGGATAGGGAACGCAAGAAGAATACGGGCGCTATGCCCGCAACAATGTGAGGTAAAAAATGGCTGATACGAAAAAGAGAATCTTCAGCGGCATCCAGCCCTCCGGTGAGCTGACTCTGGGCTCCTACATGGGCGCCATCAAGAATTGGGTGGATCTGCAGGACGAGTACGACTGCCTGTACTGCATCGTGGACATGCACGCCATCACCGTGCGGCAGGATCCCGCCACGCTGCGCAAGCGCAGCGTTAACCAGCTGGCTCAGTATATCGCCTGCGGTCTGGATCCCCAGAAGAACATCATGTTCATCCAGAGCCACGTGCCCCAGCACGCGGAGCTGGGCTGGATCCTGGGCTGCTACACCCAGTTCGGCGAGCTGAGCCGCATGACCCAGTTCAAGGCCAAGTCCGCCCAGCACGCCGACAACATCACGGCGGGCCTGTTCACCTATCCGGTGCTGATGGCCGCCGACATCCTGCTGTATCAGGCGGATCTGGTGCCGGTGGGCGAGGATCAGCGCCAGCATGTGGAGCTGACCCGCGACATTGCCCAGCGCTTCAACAGCGTGTACAGCGATACCTTCGTGCTGCCCCAGGCCTTTATCCCCAAGGTAGGCGCACGTCTCATGTCGCTGGACGACCCCACCACCAAGATGAGCAAGTCCCTGCCCGACGGCTGCGTGAACCTGATGGACGCGCCGGATGTCATCATGAAGAAGTTCAAGCGCGCCGTCACCGACTGCGAAACCGCCGTCAAGTACGACAAGGAGAACAAGGCCGGCATCTCCAACCTGCTGACCATCTACTGCGCCGCCACCGGCAAGACGCTGCAGGAGGCCGAGGCGGAGTTTGAGGGCCAGGGCTACGGCGTGTTCAAGCCTGCCGTGGGCGAGGCCGTTGTGGAGCTGCTGCGTCCCATCCGGGAGGAGAGCCAGCGCATCATGGACGACAAGGCGTATCTGGAGAGCGTCTATCAGGATGGCGCGGAGCGTGCCCGCCGTCTGGCGCTGAAGACCCTCAGTAAGGTGCAGCGCAAGGTGGGCTTTGTGGCGGCAAAATAAGCACCAAATGTTTGGAATGTTTCTTGCAAAAAGTTTTTAAGTCTGCTATAATAAAAATCAGGACACCTCCGGGGGATCCCGGCGATCATTTCAAAACAAAGAAAGGAACATCGTCATTATGATCTATACGACTGAGGTTCAGCATATGTGCCCCGTAGCCAAGGGCGCTTATCACGGCCCGGCTCCCATTCCCGAAGAGGGCAAGTGGGTGCAGGCCAAGGAGATCAGCGATATCTCCGGCTTTACCCATGGCATCGGCTGGTGCGCACCCCAGCAGGGCGCCTGCAAGCTGACCCTGAATGTGAAAAACGGCGTCATTGAGGAAGCGCTGGTAGAGACCATCGGCTGCTCCGGCATGACCCATTCCGCCGCCATGGCTTCCGAGATTCTGATCGGCAAGACCATTCTGGAGGCGCTGAATACCGACCTGGTGTGCGACGCCATCAACACCGCCATGCGCGAGCTGTTTCTGCAGATCGTCTATGGCCGCACCCAGTCCGCGTTCTCCGAGGGCGGCCTGTCCGTGGGCGCTTCTCTGGAGGATCTGGGCAAGGGCCTGCGTTCTCAGGTGGGCACCATGTTTGCCACCAAGGAGAAGGGTCCCCGCTATCTGGAGATGGCCGAGGGCTATTGCAGCCGTCTGGCGCTGAACAAGGATGACGAGATCATCGGCTACGAGTTTATCAGCCTTGGCAAGATGATGGACTTCATCAAGAAGGGCGACGACGCCAACGAGGCACTGAAGAAGGCCACCGGTCATTACGGCCAGTGGGACAGCGCGGTCAAGTATATTGACCCCCGTCACGAGTAAGGGAGGAGGACGAAATCATGGCTCTGTTTGAAAGTTACGAGAGAAGAATCGACAAGATCAACGGCGTCCTCGCCCAGTACGGCATCGGCTCCGTGGAGGAGTGCCGCGAGATCTGCAAGGCCAAGGGCTTTGATCCCTATGAGATCGTGAAGGGCATCCAGCCCATCTGCTTTGAGAACGCCTGCTGGGCGTACACCGTGGGCGCGGCTATCGCCATCAAGTCCGGCGTCAAGACTGCCGCCGAGGCTGCCAAGATGATCGGCGTGGGCCTCCAGTCCTTCTGCATCGACGGCTCTGTGGCCGAGGATCGTAAGGTTGGTCTGGGCCACGGCAATCTGGGTGCCATGCTGCTGAGCGACGAGTCCAAGTGCTTCGCCTTCTTGGCCGGTCACGAGTCCTTCGCCGCCGCCGAGGGCGCCATCGGCATCGTCAAGAACGCCAACAAGGCCCGCAAGCAGCCCCTGCGCGTCATCCTGAACGGCCTGGGCAAGGACGCCGCCCAGATCATCAGCCGCATCAACGGCTTCACCTATGTGCAGACCCAGTTCGACTACTACACCAGTGAGCTGAAGATCGTCCGCGAGATCCGCTATTCCGAGACCGAGCGTGCCGACGTCCGCTGCTACGGCGCTGACGACGTCCGCGAGGGTGTGGCCATCATGCATCACGAGGGCGTGGACGTGTCCATCACCGGCAACTCCACCAACCCCACCCGCTTCCAGCATCCTGTGGCGGGCACCTATAAGAAGGAATGCATCGAGCAGGGGAAGAAGTACTTCTCCGTGGCTTCCGGCGGCGGCACCGGCCGTACCCTGCATCCCGACAACATGGCCGCCGGCCCCGCCAGCTATGGTATGACCGACACCATGGGCCGTATGCACTCCGACGCGCAGTTTGCCGGCTCCAGCTCCGTCCCCGCTCACGTGGAGATGATGGGCTTCCTGGGCATGGGCAATAATCCTATGGTTGGCGCGACTGTCGCCGTGGCCGTGGCGGTCGAGGAAGCGCTGAAGTAAGCGGACACCCCGCAAACCCGCATAAGCACTAATTGTTAAAAGCATATAGGAGCGGTAAAAAGGGAGGAACCGCAGGTAATTCCTGCATGACTCCTATACCGCTCCTATATTCATATTCCTATATCTTTGTACCGCACAGCTTTTGGACATCAAAGAGAACCCCCGACCCTCTGCCGGGGGTTCTCTTTGATGTCCAAAAGAAAGCCGTCCTTTCGGACGGCTTTCCTGTCAATCAGCCTGATCGGCGTTTTGTTCTGGCGCGGATGCGACAGCATTTGCTTCCTCAAGGGCAGAGAGGATCTCGCTCACATCGCGGGCGGTCAGGGAAAAACCATATTGGCAATTCAGAATTTTAGCGGCAACGGATGGTCTCCATCCGTATGAGACACAGCGATGTAGCGTCTTCCACGCATCCGGAGAAAATTTATCAGTATACTTATCCATGGAAAAGGCTCCTTTTTTCGATCCAATAGATTACTGAAGGGCATATCTGCCGATGGCCTGGCCGATCGCCCGAATATCAGAATTGCCTGTAAAATCGAAATGAACCCGTCCTACGCCCGGGAAATACATCTCCAGCTCACTGTCCAGATCCATGAGCCCTGCGGTTTCAATAGAGAACACAGAAACCTTACTGTACGGCATGGAGGTAAAATCCCGCCTCATTCCCGTAACACCCTGAATGTTACAGGCGATCACGCGCTTGTCGGTAAATACCACAAAGTCACGGACAACGGTGTAGGAGCCAAGGACTGTTTCGCCGGGGATCAGCAGGTCTTCCACATGGCGTGCGCTTTTGCCATTGTCCGGCTTGAGCTTGAATATGGCTCCATTTTCAAAATCGATCATGAAAATACATCCTTTCTGCGAACGCGAACCGAAGCTATCGCAAATTTTTGATGTTACTACAATACCACAAAAAACGACTTTTTTCAAGGGGGTCAACTAGTCAAAAAGTAATGAGAAATTGCAAAAGCATGCACTTGACCGATGGATCATAGTGTGGTATAGTATCCGCAGATTCGCCGCCGGGTGGATCGCCGCGTTTTTTCTGCATCGTTAGGCCATTGAAGATGCAGGGAGGGCGCGATTTTTTATTTTCAGGGAGGAATTTGACATATGGCATGGGTATTTTTGGGAATTGCGGGGCTGATGGAGGTGTTCTGGGCCACTTGCCTGAAGCTGTCCGAGGGCTTTACCAAGCTGGGCTTTTCGGCGCTGACTATTGTGGGAATGCTGGTCAGCTTCGGCTTGTTGTCGCAGGCCATGAAAACGCTGCCGCTGGGCACGGCCTACGGCATCTGGACAGGCATCGGGGCATTGGGCGCTGTGGTTGTGGGACTGGTGTTGTTTAAGGAGCCTGCCACCGCCGGACGCATGTTTTTCGCCGCGCTGCTGCTGATCGGCATTGTGGGCTTGAAGCTGACGTCCCCGTCGTAACGCATAAGGAGAGGGCCGCACATAGGTGCGGCCCTCTCCTTATGCGTTACGTTTTTATTCAGCAGCCGAAAAAGCTGCACAGCATCTTCAGCAGGGAAGCGCAGTCAAAGTTGCAGAACATTTCTGTGACCTCCTCGGTTGGATTTGCTCTTGCAAGAACACCGTCATTATACCGCGGAGACCATGACATTGCAAATGCAATGGTTGCCAGAAATGGCAGAGTTACAAAATCAACAGCAGTCCGATGGCGATCAGCAGTTCTTCGTCGGCCTTCTGCTTGAACAGGAAGAACAGCAGAAACAACAGCAGCAGATCGCCGGTATCCAGATCGTCCAGATGCAGCGCGTCCAGAATGCCCTTGCCAAAGCTGATCTCCGGTGGCCGGCCCGGTTTGGGCGGTGGGGGAGGCGGTGGCTTTGGCGGCTGCTGCGGAGGCGTCGCGCCCTGTCCGGATGGCCTGCGGGGCGGAGGCGGCAGAGGGCCGTCGTCCATGGAGGCCCGGACATAGCTGCCGCGATCCTCGCGGCCGTAGCGGTCATACAATGTCAAGCCCTCCCTCCGTCAGAAACCGTTTTCCGATGCAGATCAGATGCGCCAGCTTAGCGGCCCGCTCCACCTTGGGCTGCTTTTCCTCCTTCAGAAACGGACGCAGCGCATAGAGAAGCTGTGTCGTCTGGCTGTTGGACTGCCGCAGATCCTGCAAGAGCGGCAGGAAACGGGCCAGCAGCATGGGGTCGAAGCCGCCGTCAGCTGACGGTGGCGGCGCGCCATGCGGTGGGGGAGGCGGCGGAGGGCTGGCCTGCGCTGCCCCACCGGAAAGCTGCTGGGCCATCTGGATAATACGGGCCATAGCCACTGGGTCATTGAGCATTGCGTTGAGCTTGCTGTCCATATCCTCCATGCTGCCGCCTCCTTACTTTTGATGGTTTCGATTGCCGCTATTTCAGCTGTTGACTCAACCGCTGCAAGAGCGCCCGTCCCTCGCCGCTGGACAGTACGGTTTTCAGCAGCGCCGCCATCTCGGCAGCGCTGGCGCCCTCGCCCTGTTCCATGGCTTTTTGCAGCTGCGAGCCGTTTTGCTGCTGCATCAGCGCCATCAATGCCTGACCGTCCGGTGACTCTGCCATGCGCTGCATGGTGTCCGGATCGGTGCGCAGCTGTGCCGCCGCCTGTTTCCAATCCATGCTCCCACCTCCATACCGCAGTATATGTGGCGGGGCGCAAAAAAGTGCCAGTCCCGCAGGACTGGCACAGGATATGTATATGTTATTATATGCTATTGTGGATTCGTGCCATAGTCGCATAACGTTTTCAGCGGGCATTCTTCGCATTTTGGCCCGCGAGCCATGCACAGCGCACGACCATGCAGTACCATCCGGTGGCAGAAATCGCTGGATTCCTCCGGCGGGATGGTCTTGCGCAGCTGCTGCTCCACCTTCAGGGGATCCTTGCTGCCGTCGGTGATGCCCAGCCGCCCGGTGATGCGGATGCAGTGGGTGTCGCAGACGTAGCCCTCCTTGCCGTAGACGTCTCCCAGAATGAGATTGGCCGTCTTGCGTCCTACGCCGGGCAGACGGAGAAGGTCGTCCATATTGTCCGGCACCTTGCCGCCGAAGTCGCGGAGCAGCATCTGGGCGCTGCCCACGATATCCTTGGCCTTGGCCCGCCAGAAGCCGCAGGAGCGGACGTATTCGCCTACCTCATCGGGTGTGGCCGCCGCGAAGGCTTCCAGCGTGGGGAAGCGCTCAAACAGCGCCGGCGTCACCAGATTGACCCGTGCGTCGGTGCACTGGGCCGCCAGACGGACAGAGAACAGCAGCTCGTAGTCCTTCTGATACTCCAGCGAGCATAGGGCGTCGGGAAACAGTTGTTTCAGTTCCTCAATAATGGTGCTGATCTGCGCTTGCGTTTTCATGGGCCTCACCTCATCCTCATTGTATCAGACCTTGCGCAAAAAAGCAAATGGTGGTATAATTTATCAATACGATTTTGGGAGGTGGGCGCCATGCGGCCATTGGCAGACGAAATACGGCCCCAAACACTGGATGAGGTGGCGGGACAGAAGCACCTGTTGGGCGAGGGGGCGCTGCTGCGCCGCCTGATCGAAAACGGGGCGGAGGCCAATCTAATCTTCTACGGGCCCTCTGGCACAGGGAAGACCACCATTGCCAACATCATCGCCAAGCGAACCCAAAAGGCGCTGTACCACCTCAACGCTACCACCGCCAGCCTGTCGGATATCAAGGCCATCATTGCCGATGTGGATACCATGCTGGCGCCCAACGGCATCCTGCTGTATCTGGACGAGATCCAGTACTTCAACAAGAAGCAGCAGCAGAGCCTGCTGGAGTTTCTGGAAAACGGCAAGATCACCATGATCGCCAGCACCACCGAGAACCCCTACTTCTACATCTATAACGCCCTGCTGTCCCGCAGCACGGTGTTTGAGTTCAAGCCCCTGACGGCGGAGGAGACCCGCCCTGCCGTAGAACGTGCGTTGAAAATCGAGCAGCAGCGCAGCGACCTGCCTTTCCGGTGGGAGGACAGCGTTCCCAACACGGTGGCCGCCGCCTGCGGCGGCGACGTCCGCAAGGCGGTAACGGCGGTGGAGCTGCTGTACCAGTCTGCCAAGCCGAAGGACGGTGTGCTGTATGTGACAAGCGAGGACGCCTTACAGCTGGCTCAGCGCAGCGCCATGCGGTACGACCGGGACGGCGACGAGCATTATGACCTGCTGTCGGCCCTGCAAAAGTCCATCCGCGGTTCCGACCCGGACGCGGCGGTGTACTATCTGGGAAGGCTCTTGGTGGCGGGTGACCTGCTGTCCCCCTGCCGCCGCCTGCTGGTCATCGCCAGTGAGGATATCGGCCTTGCCTACCCCCAGGCCATCGCCATCACTAAGGCCTGTGTGGATGCGGCAGTGCAGCTGGGCTTGCCGGAGGCGCGGCTTCCACTGGCCGAGGCAGCTATCCTGCTGGCCACGGCGCCCAAGTCCAACGCCAGCCATAACGCCATTATCGCCGCTATGGAGGATATCCAGAGCGGCGCCATGGGCAGCATTCCCCGGCATTTGCAGAACGTCCACGCCGACAGCGCCGGACAGGAGCGGGAGCAGGGCTACCTCTATCCCCACGTGTTCCCCCACCACTACGTCAAGCAGCGGTATCTGCCGGAGGAGCTGGGGGAGAAGCACTACTATGAATACGGCGACAACAAGACCGAGCAGGCCGCCAAACGCTATTGGGATGAGATCAAGAAAGGATGAGCCATGGATCTGCAACTGCATGACATTCTGGAATTGAAAAAGGATCACCCCTGCGGCAGCCGCCGGTGGGAGGTGCTGCGGGTAGGCATGGACATCAAGCTGAAATGCCTGGGCTGCGGCCACGAGGTGATGCAGCCCCGCCGCAAGGTGGA
>ENA-OUQC01000580-OUQC01000580.1-human-gut-metagenome-genome-assembly--contig:-NODE-580-length-25069-cov-6.233629_pt1 | contig 25069 bp, 17 predicted proteins | sample MGYA00237942_ERZ548815 | MGnify/ENA primary metagenome ERZ548815 (study PRJEB26490, sample SAMN05194722) | human gut metagenome | biome: terrestrial biome; feature: human-associated habitat; material... | reverse complement strand
TGCCGCACCGTACCGTGGAAGGTGTCGTCGGTATAGGTGTCGACGGTGAAATCGACACGCTGGCCCTCCTTCACGGCGCCGATGTCGGCCTCGTCGACGTTGGCTATGACCTGCATCTGGCGCAGGTCGTTGGCTATGGTGAAGAGCGTGGGGGTAGAGTATCCCGACGCTACGGTCTGACCCTCGTCGACGGCGCGCGACAGCACCACGCCGCTGATGGGCGAGTAGATCTGCGTGTAGCCGAGGTTTATCTCGGCACGCTCCAACGACAGCTTGGCCTGACGGTAGCTGCTCTCGGCCTTGAGATAGGCCGTCTCGGCATCGTCATACTCCGTGTCGGAGATGAGGCTCTGCTCGAAGAGGTTGCGCTGACGCTCGAAGTTCTTCTTCTGGAGTTTGTAGTCGAGCTCCGCGGCGCAGAGCGACTCCTCGGCTACGGACTTCTCGGCCTCGAGCGTCGAGCGGTCGAGCTGCGCGATGAGCTGGCCCTGCTCCACCTCCGAGTTGAAATCGACATATATGTCGGATATGATGCCCGAGACCTGTGTACCCACGTCGACCTTGTTCACGGGGTTGACCGTACCCGTGGCCGTCACTGAGAGGGTTATGGTGTCGGTGGCGATGACCTGCGTCTCGTAGTTGACCTCGGGGCTCTTGCCGCCGCGGCCGAAGAGCGTGGCCGCCACGATCACGACGATGAGCACCGCCGCAATCCAGATGATCCTTTTCTTCATTGTGTTATGTTGTTCGTTTTACATTGTCGTTGGTGTGTTCCGCCTGCTCAGAGCGTTATCGGCTCGCCGCGGTAGAAGGCGAGGATCTTGGCCGCCAGAACGGCCTTGTATTTGGCCTGCAGGCGTTCCGACATGGCCGCCAAGAAGTTGTTCTTCTCGGTGTTCAGCTCCACGGCGTTGTTCTTGCCCTGCTCGAAGCTGGCCACGGCGAGGCGGTAGCTCTCCTCGGCGTAGGCGAGTTTCTGCCCGGCAGCCATATAGTTCGACTGTGCGGCCACGGCGTCGCGATGCAGCGACTCGATGGTCGAGAGCAGATCCTTGCGGGCGGTGCGGCTGTCGATCTCGGCCTGCCGCGTGTTGAGGCGCGCCTGCCGCACCGACGTGCGGGCGTTCTTGCCGTTGAAGATGGGGACGCTGAGCGAGAGGCCGATGCTCTCGTTGAGTTTCTGCGAGAGCTGCGAGCCCATCGAGAGACCCAGACCCGACTGGTGTCCCGTCGAGACATTGGCCGAGAGCGACACCTGCGGGTAGAAGGCCGACCGCGCGGCCCGCTCGGCAAACTGCGAGGCCTCGATCAGGATATCGGCCTGCCGCGTCTCGGGCATGATGCCGAGGGCGGCGTCATAGACCTCCTCCACAGATGGTATGATACGCAGCACCTCGTCGTCCGAGATCTCGGGGAACTCGACGTCGAAGTTGGCGTCGGGGCCCAGCTCGAGCAGCTGCTTGAGCTGGAGACGGTATTGTGCGAGGTTGTTCTGCGCCGTCGTGAGGTCGTATTGAGCCGATCCCAGCTGCGAGAGCATCTGCGCCACCTCGGTGCGGGCAACAGCCCCCTGTTCCAGCATGCGCTGCGCGCGGTCGGCCTGCTCCTCGGCCAGCGTGACGGCGCGGCGGTTGATCTCGACGGTCTCGGCGGCGTACATCACCTGAAGGTATGCCTGTACGACGTTGACCGTAATGTCGTTGAGGCTCTTCTCGACACCCAGACGGCTGCTCTCGGCGCGCCGCTCCTGCTGGCGCACGTTGTTGCGCAGGCGCCCGCCCTGATATATGGCCGTCGTGGAGCCTATGCCGTAGCTGCCGCCGTAGGAGAAGGAGCCGTCGGATACGACCTCGCCGTAATCGTTGATCAGCTTTATGGCGCTCTGGTGCGAGACGTTCTGGCCCGTGTTGAACGAGAGTGTGGGGTAGCGTGCCGCCTTGGCCGCCTCGAGCTCTATGTCGCCGGCCTCGGCCGTGATACGTGCGCTCTGCACCTGAAGGTTGTTGGCGCGGGCATACTCCAAGCATCGGGCCAAGCTCCACGGCTCGGATGATGCGGGTGATGTCTGCGCCGTCTGTACGCCCTGCCGTGCGGCCGTGTCCGCCTGCTGTGCCGCAAGCGGCAGCGGGGCTGTGCCGAGGAGCAGGAGCGCAAGAGTGAATGGTCGGTTGTGGAACATTGTCTGTTTGGTTTTGCGGATGCGCCTTTGGTCGGCGCTGCCTGTTCGCATGTTTCGTATATATAGTCGCTGCCGCCGTAGGGAAATTACACGCCGCGGCGATTTTTCCCGGTATTTTTGCGGCCGCCGCCGCGCACCACGTCGTATGATTGCCGTATGAGCGAACGTATCTGCGTATCGTCGAGGTCGCTTTCGAGGCGTATGCCGATCCAGCTGCGCGGATCCATATTGTGGGGTGAGACGATACCCTCGTACCGCTCCGCAAGCTCGTCACGCCGCGCTGCCGGACACCTTACAGTACAGATATAGGGATTGTCGATGTCGATGAAACAGAAGATATGCCCCGCGGTATAGAAGGCCAGAATCGAGTGCCTCCCGCGGAAGAAACGCTCGAAGGGTAGTTTCTCGCTGCTCTCGGGCAGCGACAGGCAGTATTGGCGCAACTCTTCGATATTCATGTTTTTGGGGTATGTGCCGTGGCGGCGTTCAGAGGATCTTCATGGCAATGACGGCACACGCCTCGGCATCGGCCAGAGCGTGGTGGTGTTGCCGGAGGTCGTAGCCGCAGGCCGCGGCCACGGTGTGGAGCTGGTGGTTGGGCAGGGCGCGCCCGAAGTTGCGGCGCGAGGCGCGGCAGGTGCAGAGGAAACGGTAGTCGGGGTACTCCATGCCGTAGTGTTGGAATACGGCGCGCATGCACCCCTCGTCGAAGGGGCTGTTGTGCGCCACGAGCGTCAGACCCTCCACCATCGGCGCGATCTCGGCCCACACCTCTGGGAAATGGGGCGCGGGGTCGGTGTCGGCACGCGTGAGTCCGTGTATGGCGGTGTTCCAACGCGAGTAGTAGTTGGGATAGGGCCGTATGAGGCGGTATTCGCGGCTGACGATCTGCCCGTCGCGCACGATGACAACACCCACGCTGCAGACGCTGGTGCGGGCATTGTTCGCCGTCTCGAAGTCTATGGCCGCAAAATCTCTCATTCCCGTCTAATTACGGGCAAATATAGGCAAAGAGCCGTAGAGATGCAAATGAAAATCACGCCTCTGACGTCCGCATCATTCGTGTGGCCTTCAGGATGGAAGCATCGGCATTGCGGAAAGAAAAACCGCGGCCTTGCGGAGCCGCGGTATATGGGTCGGTATCGGGCCGCCGTCAGAACATGGCTATAAGCTCCTCGTTCGTGTAGGCGTCGGCGCCGTAGCAGGTCTTCAGGTAGGCCAGACCATTCAGGTAGTCCTCCTCGGTGAAGGAGTCGGTCGCCTGCTTGGCCACAACGACATCATAGCCGAGGCTGAAGGCATCGGCCGAGGTGTGGCGCACGCACATGTGGGCATGCAGGCCCGTCATTACGACCGTCTGTACGCCGAGCTCGCGCAGCAGGATGTCGAGGTCGGTCTGGAAGAATCCGCTGTAACGGCGCTTGGGTACGACGTAGTCCTTGTCCGAGAGTTTGAGTTCGGGGATCACCTCGGCACCCTTGGTGCCGGCGATGGCGTGGTCGCCCCAGATCTTGAGTTCACGGTCGATGCCGGCAATGTGGGCATCGTTGCAGAAGATTACGGGAACACCAGCCTTGCGGGCAGCGTCCAGAAGTTCGGCCGTGGCCGGTACGATGGCTTTGGCGCGGTCGCATGTGAGCGCGCCGGTCACGAAGTCGTTGAGCATGTCGACAACGAGAATCGCAGGGTTGTTGAGTTTTTCCATTTTGTTTCGGGTTTGCCGTTAGCGGCCTATAAAGATATGAAAAATTTTTATAAAACACCGCCTCCATACTCCCTCTCAACCCCTGCACAGCGGGTAATAAACCGCCATGTGTCCCTCAGAGGGCATTTGTATGTATATGGAGCGGTGTGTACGAACTACGACAAGCCGCTGATATCCATAAAAAAAGAGGGCCGGAAGCTGTCGTGCCTCCGGCCGTGCCGTAGAGATTGTCTTTTTTATGGATATTTTGATCCTTTTTGTCCCGTTTGATACGGGCAGTGGCGGCGCATTCCGCTGTGCCGCGCCGCCCGGCCGAACGGGTTATTCGATGCCGCGGTCCGAGAGCATCTTGATGAAGTAGCCGCCCACGACCGAACGCGCTTGGAAGCCCACGTGCTTCGTGTTGTCGGTGTTGTACCAGTCGCTCATCGGGATGCGGTCGGTGGTCTCGTTCATGAAGTCGTACATCGGGGCGATGAACTTCTCGAAGGTGGCCTTGTCGGGCGACATGGTAGCCGTCCATACGATCCAGTCCGACTTGGTGTAGTTGCGGCGGCAGTCCAGAGGCAGGCCGTAGCGGTTCTGCTTGGTGAGGTAGTAGGCGATCTCGGTGGGGGCGATGTCGTCGTCGAAGACATTGTATCCGAGCATCTTGTCCCATACGAGGTTGTATTTCTGGCTCCACGTGTCGCCCTCGTCGAACGTAAGGCGGTAGTGGTCACCCGCCGAGGCCATCTTCTTCCATGCGGCGGCCATGTCGCGTGCGGCGTTGGTGTACTTCTCCGCCACGTCGGCCTTGCCTGCCATGCTGGCGATGTCGCCATAGGCGGCTACACCAACGATAGCCTTGATCGAGAGGTTGGCGTTACGCGCCCAGTGTCCGGCGAAGTCGTCCGTGCAGAGCTGGTTGGCTGGATCCAGACCGTTCTCCACAAGGTAGTCGGCCCATGACGTCAGGGCATCCCAATGCTTGAGCGCATACTCGGCGCTTCGCTCCATCTTGCAGATCGCTCCCGTGAGGATCAGCATGTTGCCGCTCTCCTCGACAGGCATGTCGCCGCCGTAGGTCTGGCCGTTGGCCAGCGGGTAGGTGCCGACGTCGTGTGCGGGGAAGGGCTTGGTCCACTTGCCGCTCTCGGTGTAGTAGAATATGAAGTTGAGCAGGGCCTTCGCCAGCTCGGGGTTGTAGTAGAGGAACATCGGCGCCGAGGGGTAGGTGACGTCGACCGTACCGATCGAGCCGTTGCTGAAGTTCTCCTTCGAGAGCCATGCCAGCTCGCCCTGAGGCGTCTCGATGAGTTTGTGTGCGGCGATAGCCTGACGGTATGCCAGAGCGCAGAGCTCGGCATACTCTTTTCCGCCGGCGGCGTTTGCCTCCTTCATAAGCTCGGCGTCGAATGCGGCGCAGCGCTTCATGAGCGACTTGTAATCCTTGGCTGCGGCGGCGAACTGCTTGGCTATCGAACTGTTGCCGTTGCGGTTCCAGTAGGGGCGGATGTTCTCACCGAAATACTGTATCGAATAGATGTCGTCGTAGCCGACCATGACATATCCCGACTTGCCCTTTCCGCTGACGGTGCCCAGAGGTGCGGTGATGGCCATACGGTCACCCTCGCTGCGGCCCTCGACGGTGCCGCGGTCGGCAAACTCGCGGCGCATGGCTACGGCGTTGCCCACCGAGCTGCGTGACGAGGCCTTGTCGGCGGCCATGTAGAAGTATCCCCAGTCGATGCGCACGTCGTCACCCTTGCGGCCCAGAATCTTCTGGTCGACGGTGCCGCTCTTGACATAGTTGAAGTTGTCGTCGTCGCCGCGCTCGCTCACGCACTTCTGCTCCGATGAGTTGCGCGCCCAGTCGGGTGCGGCCTCGAAGTAGATCTGCACGTCATGCTCGGCGCCGTCGTTGGATGCGACCTCGTATGTGATGTAGTTCACGGGGCGCGATACCAGATCGAGATCCTCCAGCAGCAGGGGCGCCGTGAAGCGCAGCGTCAGGTCGACGCCGCCGCAGGTGAACTTATATATGGTACTGGTGGCCTGTACGTCGACCGAGGTCTGCTCGGCCGTGCGGGTCATAACCTGCGAGTTGTTGTCGCGGCGGTAGAGTCCCATGTCCACAAGCGCGCCGCCCGTGCGGTTGTTGCAGTGCGCCGCCAGCACGACCTTGCCGTCGGCGGCCGTCGCGGCCAGCTCGGCCGGTATCTCCACCCAGCGGTCCTTCTTCCACTCGTAGGGCGTGGCGACGATCTGCTCGCCGTTGAAGTAGAGCTCGAAGGTGTCGTCATGCGAATATTTCACGAAGAGCGAGCCGCCGTTGAGTTGTGCGGGGTCGATCTGTATGGTGCGGCGCACCCAGATGTCCTTCGTGGGCCAGAGCGTCTGGACGTTCGTCTCCTCGGGGGTGCCGAAGGCCGCATCGCCGCTCTTCCATGACGTATCGTTGAAGTCGCGGCCCTCCCATCCGGCGGCGGGGGCGTCGAACGTATACCGTCCCTGCCACGGCTGCTCGTACGATATGGGGGCCAGCGCATCCATCGGTATGTCTTCGGCGCCCATGAAGCGGTAGAGCTCGCCGTCGACGCGCAGCGTACCCATGAGCGGGAAGTCGCGTCCGGTCCAGTGCTTGACCTGACTGTCGTAGAGACGGTCGGTCGTAGACCACGCGCTGGTGTAGGGATCGATGGTTATGAGCGGGTATGCCGGAGCCCGCAGGTCGTTTTTCACGGCCTCGGGTGCCGAGCATGAGGCCATAATCACCGCCGCAGCGGTGGCAATGAGTATTCGGTTTGTCATAATATGAGATTTTTGATCTATATTCTATATGTCGCGACAAAGATAAAAAAACGTATGGGCAAAGTTAAATGAAAAACACACCTGTTGCGCCTCTGGCGGTGCGAATATGCGGGAGTAGGGGCGCCGTGGCGGAGGAGGTGTAATAAACCGTCATAAATATGCATCGTATGCATATTTCGGCATGCATCGGCAAATATGGCTTCCAAACGACGCTGCAGCCGTTTTATTGTGTCGGAGAGGGTTGCGTGCGAAGCCGCGTAATGCGCCTCGCTGGCATTCGGTATATGCAGCTGTGATAAGAATGTGTCGATTTGTGATATATATGTCATATGTCGTATAATATTTTTTTTTGCGCCGGGAATAACGATTTAGTGTCGATAGACACAAGTGCAAACAATCAATACATATATATTTTTTAGGAACGAACGATGACGTATTCGGATTTCCGTATGACGAGTATTTCGTCGTGCAGATCCGTGTCAGTCGTTTTTTGCAACGTAAGAAGGTGTTTACACCATGCAAAACCCCAAATCTCTATTCATGAACATCGTACTGCTGATGTTCGCGCTGCCGGTGTTGGCGCAGAGCGGCGGGACAGTCACGGTAAGCGGTGTCGTAACCTCCGCGGAGGACAAGTATCCTCTGATCGGGGCGCATGTGATTGCGGGTGACAACAACGGCGTAAGTACGCTCCTCGACGGGTCGTACTCCATAGATGTCAAGCCCGGCGATGTGCTGACCTATTATTATGTGGGATACGAGGAGGTAAAGTACACCGTCCCGGATGGAGCCGCAAGCATCAAACACAATGTCGAGCTCAAGGCCGAAACGAAATCCCTTGAGGATGTCGTGGTCATAGCCTACGGCGTGCGCAAGAAGGGCACCATAGCCGGATCGGTCTCGACGGTCAAGGCCGAGAAGATCGAGAACACCCCCACGGCGGCGTTCGATCAGGCGCTGCAGGGACAGGTCCCCGGCCTGACGGTACTGTCCAGCTCGGGTGAACCGAGTGTGGCGGCCACGCTCAGCATCCGAGGTACAAACTCGATCAACTCGGGAACGGCTCCCCTCTATATCCTCGACGGCGCCGCAATCTCGAGTGCCGACTTCAACACCATCAACCCGGCCGACATCGAGTCGATCTCGGTGCTCAAGGACGCCTCGTCGACATCGATCTACGGCGCCCGCGCCGCGAACGGCGTGGTCGTCATCACGACCAAGCGCGGACGGATGGCCTCGAAGCCCAGCATCACCTACCGCATGCAGCTCGGATTCTCGCAGCTGACGCAGAACAACTGGGACCTGATGAACACGGCCGAGCGTATCCAGTACGAGAAGGAGATAGGCCTCACCTCGGGCAAGAACTACAACCTGCTGGGCAAGACGGATGTGAACTGGCTCGATGCCGTATATAACAATGCGGCACTGCTGCAGAACTACGAGCTCTCGGTCTCGGGCGCGAGCGACCGCACGAACTACTACATCTCGGGCGGCTACTACAATCAGGACGGTATCGCGGTGGGGTCGTATTTCGACCGTTACTCGCTTCGCGCCAACGTTGAGCAGCGTGCCGCCGACTGGCTCAAGATCGGTACCAACACCATGCTCAACTACCAAGGCATCGAATAGGCCGACGAGGGTTCGTACACGCTCGTGACGCCCATTTCGGCCGCGCGCTTCATGCTCCCGTACTGGAACCCGTACCGACCCGACGGATCGATCGCCTCGATCGACGACGGCACGTGGAAGGGCGACGGCCAGAACCCTCTGGAGAGGCTCGAGAAGAACCGCCGCGAATACAAGAAATACAAGCTGGTGTCGAACATCTTCGCAGAGGCTACGCCTGTCGAGGGCCTGACGATACGTTCGCAGTTCAGCATAGACTACTCGCACATGACGGGCTTCGGCACCTCGACGCCGAGCTACGGGCCCAATCTGGGCGAGGGCAGCGCACAGCGCATATCGACGGACGGAATGTCGCTCTCGGTGACCAATACGGTGAACTACCAGTTCCGCAAGGGTGACAAGCACTCGTTCAACTTCCTCGTGGGTCAGGAGGGTGTGGACTACCACTATGAGGACTTCTCGATCCTGACCGAGGGACAGAACAACGACCGTCTGGTCAACATATCGACCGGTACGCGCGCCTCGTCGTGGAGCGATACCACCGACGACGACTACGGCTACCTGTCGTTCTTCGGCCGCGGCGAGTACAACTACGACAACCGCTACTATGCCGACTTCTCGGTGCGTACAGATGCCTCGTCGCGTTTCGGCGCCGACCGCCGCTGGGCGGGATTCTGGTCTGTGAGCTTCATGTGGAACCTGCGTCAGGAGCGGTTCATGGACAATGCCAGCCGCTGGCTCACCAACGCCCAGATCGCCGTCAGCACCGGTACGTCGGGTAACTCGTCGATACCCAACTACGAGCACCTCGCCCTTGTGTCGGGCGGGTCGGACTACTTCGGCAACGCCGGCATAGCCCCCTCGCAGCCGGGCAGCGACAACCTCGGCTGGGAGAAACTCTGGACGACGAACCTCGCATTCCACTTGGGATTCTGGAACCGCCTGAACGTAGACCTCGAATTCTATAACAAACGTACTTCGGATATGTTGATGCTCGTGCCCGAATCCTATGCCAACAAGGGCTACGGATACAGCTGGGACAACATCGGCGTGATGGTCAACCGCGGTTTCGAACTCAACGTCACGGGTACGATATTCTCGAACAGGAACTTCATGTGGTCGGTAAACGCCAACGTGTCGTACAACCGCAACCGTATTCTGGAGCTGTATAACGGCGTTCAGGAGTACGAGATGTCGCAGACGTCGATGAAACTCGTCGTCGGCCACGACTCGGGCGAGTTCTACATCAACCGCTTTGCGGGTGTCAACCCCGTCAACGGCGATGCGCTGTGGTACACGCGTGACGGCGAGTTGACGAACGAGATGCGCGACGAGGACAAGGTTCTCGTGGGCAAGAGCATGACGGCACCGTGGATCGGCGGTTTCGGCACCAATATCTCATGGAAGGGTCTGTCGCTGTCGGCGCAGTTCTCATGGGTGGCCGACCGCTGGATGATAAACAACGACCGCTACTTCGACGAGTCGAACGGCCGTTACAGCTCCTACAACCAGTCGCGGCGCCTGCTCGACCGCTGGAAGGAGCCCGGCGACGTTACCGACATACCGCGTCACGGCGTATATACCGAGTTCGACGACCGCATTCTGGAGGATGCGTCGTTCCTGCGCCTGAAGAACGTCATGCTCAGCTACAGCCTGCCGTCGGAGCTGCTGAGCCGCAGCCGCTTCATCAGCGGCATCCGCATCTATGCCCAAGCGCAGAACCTGTTTACCATAACGGGCTTCTCGGGTCGTCGATCCCCGAGGGCGTGGGCAATATGTATCAGGCGCAGTACCCCATGTCGCGCCAATTCACCTTTGGTCTTGATCTTATGTTCTAAACGCATGACAATGACTATGTTGAAAAATATAAAGTATTATTTTGCGGCCCTTGTCCTGATGGTTGGGCCTACCTCGTGCCTCGAGAAGCTGCCCGGGTCGTCGATCCCCGAGGGCGAGGCCATGCAGACCTTCAGCGATGCCGAACAGGTGGTGACGGGCATATATGCCGGCCTTAAGAGCAGCGCGCTCTTCAGCGGCTCGCTCACCGTCATGCCCGACATACAGGCCGATCTGGTATATGCCGTCGAGAATTTCACCAACGTCTATGGCAGCGTGTGGCAGTGGGACATCCTCTCCACGGACAGCGATGTGGAGTCGGTCTATGCCGCCCTCTATACGATCATCGCCCGCTGCAACTTCTACCTCGACAGTATCGACGAGGTGATGGCAAACGAGCTCGATGTGACGAATCTCGGATATCTGGAGACATATACGGGCGAGGTATATACGATCCGCGCACTCTGCTACTCGAAACTTCTGGAGTGCTTCTGCAAGGCCTACGACCCCGCCACGGCCGAGAACGAACTGGGCGTGGTGCTGCGTACAAAGTACAGCGAGCCCGAACCCATGAAGCGCGCCTCGCTCAAGGATTCGTACGATCTGGTCATAGACGATCTGGAGCATGCGGAGGAGTATCTGGACAACGACTTCGACCAATATAACTCGATCTACGTTACGGCAGCCGCGGCACAGGCCCTTCATGCCCGCGTGGCGCTCTACATGCAGGATTGGCAGACGGCTATCGACTACGCCACGATGCTTATCGAGAATGACGCCTTCGAGTTGGCCGACGGCACGAAGAGCTACTCTTCGACGGATACCTATCTGACATATATGTGGAACTACGACTCGAGCTACGAGATCATCTGGGAGCTGGGCTTCACGACCACCTCTTACGGCGGGGCTCTGGGTCAGGTCTTCCTCAATGCCGACCGTGACTACATGTACACCTATCCCGACTATGTTCCGGCGCAGTGGGTGCTGGATGCCTATACCGACAACGACCTACTCGGATGCCGAATACATCATGTTTACCGACACGCTGTCGACAGGCATGGTATTTCCGGACGAGGAGTATTTCACCGTACCCGTAGCGTCGACCGTGGCGTGCGACTACGACCGTACCATCGGAGTGGAGGTGATAGACCGTGGCAGCAACGCCATCGAGGGCTATCACTACCGTCTGCACTCGAATACGGTCACCATCAAGGCGGGTGAGCGCACCGCCAATGTCGAGGTGGCCGGCATATATGACCATATCGAGGCTACCGACTCGCTCGGATTCACGCTCAAGCTGGTGATGCCCGAGCAGGTGAAGTGGAACGACCTGTACGAGGGCTACGACCAGACGGATGTCGTGTTCTACAAGGGTTGCCGTTGCGAGGACGATACCTTCACGGGATGGTGCGTCGTGACCTCGATGCTGCTCTACAGCTATCCGAGTGCGTTGGATACGAACTACCAGCGTCTGATCCTCACCGAGAAGCACCCGACGGAGCCCAACACCATCATCCTGCACGATTTTCTTTATGACGGCTACGACGTCACGATGCGCCTGAACATGGAGGATCCGGAGGATCCCGCCGTCGAGATGGACGAGGATCAGGTGCTGAGCGACGAGCAGACCGTCTTCGGCCAGATCAACGCCGATGACAGGATTCTGGGTACGGTCAGCCCCAACAACTACTCGTATTACAACACGTGTCAGCGTTTTGCCGCCATCTGGCTCTATGTCTATCTGAAGGATATGGATACGATGGTCGGCACCGTGGGTGACTACTACAATATTCTGGAGTGGGTCTCGCTGGAGGAGGCCGTGCGCCTGAAGCAGGAGGAGAATATGTCGGGCGCGCGCGACCCGCGAGACTATATGTGACGATTCATAATGCGGAGAAAAAGAATAAACCCCCATTCTCTTTAATTATAGTATTAGCACAACTAAAAACCAATGCCTTATGAAAGTTTTACAGTGGACTTCTATTCTTTTGGGGAGCGCCGTAATGCTGTTCACCTCATGCTCGTCGTCGGAGGATGAGCCGGTCGTACAGCCGGTGTTCCCCGATATGGCAACACTTTCGATTCCTGCAGGCGAGACGACCTGCGAGGTGACGTTTACGCCCAATCTCGATTGGACGGTAAGCATTCCCACCGACAGTGAGACGGCACAGTGGTTCGACCTGCTGGACGGCGAGATGGCCGTAAGCTCGATCTCGGGCAAGGCCAGCACAACCCCCGTAACGGTGACCGTAGTGACCTCGGAGCAGGAGCTCTTCGACGAGGCTCCCGTATGCGAGGTATCGCTCACGATGGGCGGCGAGACCAAGGTCATAGCCAAGATCACGCGCGGCACCACGGCCCGTACGTTCGATCTCTATGCGTCGGTATATGACGATAATGAAGATGACTTCATCATGCCGTTCGAGTTCTCGGAGTCGGCTCTGGAGAAGTACAGCGGCGAGGATGTTCCCGAGACCGCTCCCGAAGGCGCCGTAGCCCTCCGCTGGCCTCTGCGCGTAGGCGGATATATGTACGTGTTCAAGAGCAAGAGCAACTTCGAGTATCTGGCATCGGTCCCCGCATGGCTGGAGGTGTCGAAGACGGCTATCGAGGGTGAGGACGGCGCTTACCAGATCATGGTAAACGGCCTGTTCACCGAGGAGAACATCGACGGCGGCGTGGGCATCATCGACTTCTACGATGCCAACATCGACAATACGGAGGATCCGGGCAACAACGCCCACAACAGATATTGCGTGACGATGCCCGCATTCCGTGATCTTGTCAAGCACGATGCAAACAATGCCGTATTCGCATTCAATGCTGAGGGCCAATATTCAAGCACCACCGCAGGCACAGAAGTGGTTGACGACTACGCTACGGCCGGAGTGTCGAGCACGGCGGGCCTGAAGTTCTTCGTGCTCACGCCCGACGGTTACGGAGGCTATTATGCCGCCAAGGAGAAGACCGGCTGGGTTACCGTCACCGATGACATGTGGGACGAGAGTGGCGAGATCTTCCAGCATCGTGATTATACGATCGCGGTTACGGCCAACAGCGGTGCTGCGCGCAGCGCCGTGCTTGTGGCACTGCCTCAGACGCTGGCTGCCGAGATCGACGAGAACGGCGATCTGGACGCACAGCTGCTCAAGGCCGACGGCAGCTACGACCTGAAGGATGAGTACAAACCCTATGCGTTCGCGACGGTCGAGCAGGAAGCGCCTGCGTCGGGTTCGGGCGATGAGGGCCTGTCGGTTATATGCCCCACGGATGCTACCACGCAGTACTATCTCGACAACGGGTTCTTCAAGTTCGAGGAGCGTACGCGCCGTGCGGAGCTGCATCTGTGGTATGCGGTGCGCTTCGGCAAGGAGTTTACGGTGGATGAGGTGATCTCGCGTTTGTCGCAGCTGGGCGAGGTGCAGACGGCTACGCCCAACCGCGTCATCAAGCGCGCCTACCGCGAAGACCGCAAGGCCTATCCGGTGTCGCAGCGTATGCTGGAGCGGTCGTCCGTGACGCGCGCCTCGGGCGATTACGACTATAACGACGTGCTTCTGCCGTGGCAGTGGCATATCATCAACCGCGGCTATCGCGACAACTTCGTCATCGGCGATACCGACGGCAAGACGGTCGAAGAGGTACAGGCCAAGTACAAGGCCGGTGCCGATGTGAACTGCGAGAAGGCGTGGGAGCGTACCACGGGCGATCCGTCGATCGTGGTGGCGGTACTCGACGAGGGTATCTATTGGCGCCACCCCGACCTTGTCAACAATATGTGGAAGAACGAGGACGAGCCCTATTACAGTGATGCCGCCGGCGAGCATGTCTCGTATGAGGATCGCGACGGCAACGGATATGCGGGAGGCCATTTCGGTTACGACTTCATCAACAATACGGGCGTGATCTCGTGCGACGCCTCGTCGGATACGGGTCACGGTACGCATGTGGCCGGTGTCATCGCCGCGCGCAACAACAACGGCATAGGCATCGCCTCGATTGCGGGCGGTACGGAGGATGCGCCGGGTGTGAAGGTCATGTCGTGCCAGATATTCTCGGGCAACAAGACCAGCAGTACGATAAATCTCGTGCGCGCCATAAAGTATGCTGCCGACAACGGCGCCGTGATCCTGCAGTGCAGCTGGGGATACGCCTCGCCTGCGGCCAACGGTTTCGAATACTCTCCGGGCTTCGCTACGGAGGAGGAGTGGAAGGCAAATTGCCCTCTGGAGAAGGCCGCGCTGGATTACTTCGTACACAATGCCGGTTCTCCCAACGGCCCCATCGAGGGCGGTATTCCCATCTTCGCCTCGGGTAACGAGTATGCCGCTGCGGGCGGATTCCCGGGCGCAGCCGAATATTGCATCTCGGTGAACGCCACGGCCGCAGACTATACGATCTCGACCTTCTCGAACTACGGTGAGTTCACCGACATCGCGGCCCCGGGCGGCGATCAGGACTATTACTACGAGTATTTCGACGGGGACAATGTCCGCGGAGCTGTCGGATGCGTCCTCTCGACGCTGCCGCCGCAGGTGAGCAACGGTACCGGATACGGATATATGGAGGGTACGTCGATGGCCTGCCCCATGTGTCGGGTGTCGCGGCGCTGGGACTCTCGTATGCCGTTCAGCTGCGCAAGCACTTCACTGCGGATGAGTTCCGCCGTATGCTTATCGAGACCGCCTCGCCGATAGACGACTATCTGGTCGGTACGAAGTATTATTACTTCTACGTTACGGATATCGACAAGACGCGCTATACCTCTGTTTCGCTGTCGCGTTATCACGGTTGCTCGGGAGGTCTGGTCAATGCCGAGCGTCTGTTGGAGGCTATTGCCGACGACGCTGCCGGCTCGAAGATGACCTTCCCCAACATATATCTCGCTCCGGGTGAGGCGAGTGCCGTCACGGAGACTCCGGCCCGTTACTTTGTCGGAGGCGAGACGTTGACCTATACGTTGCAGATAGCGGACACGTCGGTGGCCGAGGGTGTAATCACGGCCGAAGGCAAGGCTCTCTTCACGGGTGTAAGCGAGGGTGTCACCACGGCCTCGATTACGGCCTCGAACGGCGAGACGCAGAACTTCAACATCACCGTACGCAAGGGTGCCAGCGGCAGCGGCTGGCTCTGATTGAAGATATCGCGGGACAATGCATAACGGACTTATACGCTGTCTGGTTCTGCCGGCGGGCGCGGCTTTGATGCTTGTGGCGGGGGTGCCCGCGCAGGCTCAGTGGCATACGGTCTCTCGCAGCCGCCTCGACAGCCTTGCCAACCCGCCTATGGCCGAGGGGCGCGAGGCCATGGCCTTCGAGCGGACTACGGTTACGGCGGAGCCTCTCGAGGAGGACGGCGGAGCCAAGAGCTATACCTTCAGATGGCGCAACGAGGGGCGTACGCCCTTGGTCATAACCCGTGTGAGGAGTACGTGCGGCTGTGCCGTGGCTGCATACGACATAGAGCCTGTGGCCGCGGGGGCGAAGGGGACGGTTACGGTAACGTACCACCCGAAAGGGCATCCGGGAGCCTTCCGTCAGCGTATATTCCTCTACACGCAGTTGGACGATACGCGCCCGACTGCCGTCTTGACCCTCGCGGGGGAGGTTATACCCTCGACGCGGCCGACATACGCCTATCCCCATGCCAAGGGGTCGCTGCTGCTCAAGCACGACGAGGTGGCGTTCGCGGCATCGCGCCGTGGCGTCGAGAGTATCGAGTGCCTTAACGGCGGCGATGATACGCTGCGTATAAGCGTAGATACGCTTCTGCTGCCTCCGTGCGTCAGGGCGGAGTTCGTGCCTGCGGTTCTGGCACCCGGAGGCGTGGGCGAGTTGACGGTGCGATTCGACCCCTCTGCGGGACGGGCGCCGCGGCACCTGCCCGTGATGTTGCGGGGGTTGGGCTTGCCGCCTGCGCAGGGCAGTGTTACGGTGCGCATAGCCCCGGAGGAGGAGTTGGAACTTGATGAGAATAAAAATTGACAATGATATGAAAAGAATCTTTACACTGATGCTCCTGTCGTTGGCTGTCGTGATGGGCGGCTGCGAGAAGGACAACACCTATGAGGACCCGGGGCTTGACGTCTCGCTCTACAATATTGCGGGCGTATGGAAGCTCGCGACGTGGAACGGCGGCACGGAGCTGGCCGAAGGCAGCTATGTATATGTCGAGTTGTCGTATCGCGACGGCAATACCTTCACGATATACCAGAATCTCGACAGTTTCGGGCCGCGCCGCATCACGGGGTCGTACAGCCTCTATACGGACGATGCTCTGGGGGCCGTCATACGCGGCATGTATGACTACGAGAACGGCGACTGGGCGAGCCGCTATGTCATCCGCGACCTGTACGAGGACCGCATGACGTGGATCGCCGTCGGCGACGAGACCAACGTCTCGGAGTATGTGCGCTGCGAGGCCATCCCCTAGGAGATACTCTTGCAGTTCGGAGCCGCCGAAGAGGAGTAGTCTGCGGATCTCTTTCGGGCGGGCCGCCTTGTCTCAGGGACGGGCCGCTACGGTATGTTGAGGCGCCGTCCCGTATGGGACGGCGCCTTGTCTGTTTTCCGAAGGCAGGGGCTTTGCGGCGATTTGCATTGTGCGGATGGCCGCCGGACGGTGCATGTGGCGGCGGTGAGGGGCGTTTAATGCCTGATATATGGTGTATTTGTTTCTTTTTGCCTATTTTTGTGGAACGTAACGAGTGAGTTATTGCGTAAGGTCATGATAATAAAAAAAGTATTGCTTGCATTTTTGCTTGCGCTGTCGGCCGTTGCAGCCCGTGCCGACGAGGGTATGTGGCTGCCGAGCCTTATCGGTTCGCGCATAAAGGATATGCGCAGCAAGGGATTCCGTCTCTCGGCCGAGGACATATATTCGGTCAACAAGGCCTCGATGAAGGATGCCGTGGTGTTGTTCGGCGGCGGCTGTACGGGTGAGTTCGTCTCGGGGGAGGGCCTCCTGCTCACGAACCACCACTGCGGCTACGGATCGATACAGCAACTCTCGTCCGTCGAGCACGACTATCTGACGGACGGTTTCTGGGCCGCCTCGCGTGAGGGTGAGCTTCCCGTGCCGGGACTCACGGTGAGCATCCTTGTACGCATGGAGGATGTGACCGACCGCGTAGCTGCGGGCGAGAATCCCGAGGATATAGCGGCCGAGGCCGAGAAGGAGGGGCACCGGGCCGACGTGCAGCAGATGTACTACGGCAACCAGCAGTTCCTCTTCGTATATGATGTCTTCCGTGACGTGCGCCTTGTAGGAGCGCCGCCCTCGTCGATAGGCAAGTTCGGCGGCGATACCGACAACTGGGTGTGGCCGCGACATACGGGCGACTTCTCGATCTTCCGCGTCTATGCCGATGCGGATAACCGCCCTGCCACGTATTCGAAGGATAACGTCCCCTACCGTCCGAAGCGTCACTTTACGGTCTCGACGCGCGGTGTCGGGGAGGGTGACTTCACCATGATATACGGGTTCCCCGGCTCGACGCAGGAGTATGTCACGTCGGATGCCGTGGAGTATGTTGCCGAGGTGTCGGACCCGATGAAGATAGCGCTGCGCACGCAGCGGCTGAACATAATCTCTGCTGCGCAGGCTGAGGATGCCGCCGTGCGCATACAGTACGCCTCGAAGCACGCCTCGATCGCCAACGCTTGGAAGAAGTGGCAGGGCGAGGTGTTGGGGCTGCGCCGTCTGGGTACCGTCGGGAAGAAGCGCGCCTACGAGCGTGAGTTTGCGGCATGGGCCGCCTCGCGTCCCGAATATGCACATCTGCTCGACTCGATACACGCCGCATACGAGGCCGTGCGTCCCGAATACTATGTTGCGGAGCTATATTCCGAGTCGATATTGGCGATCGAGGCCTTCTCGCGGGCGCGGGCTCTTGCCGGCACGCGGTCGCGTATGACCGATGACACGGCTTTTACCGATCTTGCCGTCGACACGCAGCCCGCATTCCTCAAAAACTACAACGCGGGGATCGACCGCGCCATAGCCAAGCGTATGGTTGCCGAGTTCATGGATCGCATGCCTGCGGGTGAGGTGCCTGCGGAGTTCGCGGCGGCGGTGTCGGAGCATGGCGGCGTGGATGGGTATGTCGACTTTTTGTTCGACAATACGGTGCTGACGCGCGAGAAGTTCACGGCCGAGGAGTTCGACGCCGATCCCGTGGTGCGGATGGCGGCGATGCTCGCGCCCCTGACCGACCGCATGGCCGCGGTGCGGGCCCGCAACCTGAGCGACATAGAGTCCGTACGCCGCTGGTACACGCCCTACATGCGGGCGTTGATGGAGTGGGACACCGACCGCGCGTTCTTCCCCGATGCCAACCTCACGCTGCGCGTGGCGTACGGTTCGGTTGAGGGGTATGAATACGCCGACGGCGTGATACACCATCCCGTCTCTACGTTGGAGGGTGTCATCGAGAAGGATAACCCGGAAATATACGATTATGACGTTCCGCAGCGGCTGCGCGACATACACGCGGCGAAGGATTACGGCCGCTGGGGCTGCGACGTGAAGGGCCGTTGGACGGTGCCCGTATGTTTCATCGCCACGAACCACACTTCGGGCGGCAATTCGGGCTCTCCCGTGCTGAACGGCCGCGGCGAGCTGGTGGGTATAAATTTCGACCGCACGTGGCTCTCGACCATGAGCGACATGGAGTTCGACCCCTCGGTATGCCGCAACATCGCTGTCGACATACGCTACGTGCTATTCGTCATCGACCGCATAGGCGGGGCATCGTACCTGCTTCGGGAGATGGAGATACGATAACAGGGACAAAAAGCAATACCGGTAATGTTCGAATCTCTCTTCGTGACGCATTCGGCCCTGCAGGCCGTCGTCGTCATCTCGATCGTGTGCGCCGTGGGGCTGCTGCTGGGCAAGGTACACATCTGGGGCGTGTCGCTGGGTGTCACGTTCGTATTCTTTGCCGGCATTGTGGCCGGACACTTCGGCGTGACGATCGATCCGCAGATGCTGCTCTTTGCCGAGACGTTCGGTCTGGCGCTGTTCGTCTATTCGCTCGGCCTGCAGGTCGGCCCGGGATTCATGAGCGCCTTCCGCGCCGGGGGCGTGCGCCTCAATATGCTGGGGTTGGCCGTCATAGCTCTGGGTACGGTCATGACCGTAGCCTTCTCGTTTCTTTTCGACGTGCCGATGCCCGACATGGTGGGCGTGATGTGCGGCGCCACGACAAACACCCCCGCTCTGGGAGCCTCGCAGCAGACTCTCGCACAGATGGGACAGCCGACGGCCGCCCCCGCACTCAGTTGCGCCGTGACATATCCGCTGGGCGTGCTGGGTGTCATCATAGCGATACTTGTTATGAACCGGCTGTGGGTCCGTCCGAGCGATGTGGCCGCACCCAACGAGAAGCATGTAAACAATACCTTCATCGCCACGCTCCGCGTACAGAACCCGGGTGTCTTCGGCCGCGACGTGCATACGGTGGCCGAACTTACGAACGTCCCCTTCGTCATCTCGCGTCTGTGGCGCAACGGCGAGGTGATGCTACCATCGACCGATACGGTGTTGCAGGAGGGTGACCGCGTGCTTGTCGTCACCTCTCGCAAGGATATAGATACCGTCGAGGCGATGATCGGACGCCGCGAGAGTATCGACTGGAACCGCGAGAATGTCGACTGGAACGCCATCGACAGCCAGCTCGTCTCGCGCCGTATCATCATCACCCGTCCCGAAATAAACGGCAAACGCCTCGGGGCGCTGCGCCTGCGCAACAGCTACGGCATCAATATAAGCCGTATATACCGCAGCGGCATGGCGCTGCTGGCCACGCCCGATCTGATGCTGCAGATGGGCGACTGCGTGGTGGTCGTGGGCGGCAAGCCTGCCGTCGAGAAGGTGGAGAAGGTGTTGGGAAACGCCGAACGCGAACTGAACGAGCCGAACCTGCCCGCAATATACATAGGCCTCGTTGTGGGACTTATCGTCGGGGCCATACCTCTGTCGCTGCCCGGTATCACGGTGCCCGTGAAGCTGGGCCTTGCCGGCGGCCCCATAATCGTGGGTATGCTTATCGGTACGTACGGGCCGCGCCTGCATCTTGTGACCTACACCACGCAGAGCGCCAACCTCATGCTGCGCGCATTCGGACTCTCGCTCTATCTGGCGTGTCTGGGTCTGGGCTCCGGCGGCGAGTTCTTCGAGACGGCCGTCAGCGCCAACGGCGCCGTATGGGTCGGACTCGGATTCCTTATTACGGTCATCCCGACAATCGTGGTCGGCGTGGCGGCCATGCGCTGGGGAAAGGTCGACTTCGGATCTACGTGCGGCATGTTGTGCGGCAGTATGGCCAACCCCATGGCGCTGAACTACGCCAACGACACAATCCCCGGCGAATATGCCTCGGTGGCATACGCCACGGTATATCCGTTGTCGATGTTCGTACGCGTGGTTGTGGCACAGCTGGTGCTGATGATATTCCTGTAAGTGCCGAAGCCTTGGATCCTGACGGCCGCCGTATGCACATTACACATACGGCGGCCGTATCTTTTGCCGGCGGCGCGGTCTTGGGGATTGGCCGGCGGCGCGTGTTTGGTTGTAGGCGCTTGTTTGGCTGTAGACGCTTGTTTGGTCGTAGGCGCGGGGGCGGCGTCACGGCTGCGTGCGGCCGTACTTGCGGACGAAGAGGTCGCTGTTGCGGTTGCCCCATTCGATCATGGCGTCGATGATGGGTATGAGCGTGAGCCCGAGCGGCGTGATGGCATACTCGGAGCGGGGCGGCAGCTCGGGGTAGATGGTCTTGGCCACAAGACCGTCTTCGGTGAGCTCCTTGAGTTGGAGGTCGAGTACGCGGGGCGTGGCCTCGGGAAAGAGTTTGTGTAGGGCGCTCGGACGCAGCGGCCCGTGCCGCAGCTCGTCCAGTATGCACGATTTCCACTTCGAGCCCATGAGGCTCATGGTCAGCCGCAGCGGGCAATCCAGATCGACGGGAATCTTGCGTTGATACATAATCTTCCGGGATGTTTGTTACACGACAAAAATACACATAATGGGCGCAATGCGGCATATACCGAAAAAATTTTCAGTATATGAACAATTTTTCGGTACTTGACTCGGCGGAGCGTACGATGTACCTTTGCCCATGTCAAAACATCTTTCAAGAGACCTTAAAACGCAGATCGTTATGAGAGCAAGTATCGAAGAGTACAAGGCCGTGGAGGAGGCGGCCGCAAAGTTCGTCCGCAGTGTGGCGGAGGGTGACAGCCGTTATGCGCGCGAGCTGTTTATCGACGAGGCCGTGCTGTTCGGTTATCTGGACGGCAAGCTCGAGCACGGCAGTATCGAGCAGTTTTACCGCAATGTGGACAGTGTGGGCGGTGATGCCGGTTTCCGCGCCCGCATCGACGTCGTGGATATCGAGGAGACGGTAGCCGTAGTGCGCGTGCTGGAGGAGCAGTGGGGCGGCCGCATAGACTTTACGGACTACCTGCTTATGATGAAGATGGAGGGCAAGTGGCGCTGCGTGGCCAAGGCCTACAACCAGAATTCGAATACGATACAAAAATAACGTTGCCATGAAGATTACTGTTGTCACGGGCTCTCCGCGCAAGGGGGGCAACACGATGGCCATGGTCCGCGCCTTTACGGAGGCGGCCGAGCAGTGCGGACATACGGTTAGCCGTTTCGATGCGGCGATGATGCACATAGGGGGCTGCCACGCCTGCCAGACATGCTTTAAGACGGGCAAGGCCTGCTCGTTCGACGACGACTTCAATGTCATTGCGCCGAGCATCCTCGAAGCCGACGCCGTGATCTTCGCCATGCCGACATACTGGTACTCTATTCCGGCGCAGATCAAGGGCGTGATCGACCGTCTCTATTCGTTCGTCGTGGGCGGACGGCAGATCGGCCTTATCGTCTGCTGCGAGGAGCAGGAGATGGATGTTATGGAGGGTGTACGCAAGCCGCTGGAGCGGTCGGCCGCACTTCTGGGCTGGCAGATGGCGGGCGAGGTGCTCGTCCCCGGAGTGCTGAACGAGGGCGATATCGACAAGACGGACGGCTGCCGCCGTGCCGCCGAATTGGCCCGCAGCTTGTAGGGGCGGACGCACAGGCGCACGGATGTACGGATGCACAGGCGCACGGATGTACGGAGCCGCATCGGATGAGAGATCGGATGCGGCTCTGTTGTATGTATGCGGATAGTTTTTTGGGAGAAAATTTTGCATTTAATAAAATAGTGGCTATATTTGCACACCTTTTCGAGCGTATGTGATGTGTACGACGCGCGAAATACCGCCTGCCCAGGTGGTGAAATTGGTAGACACGCTACTTTGAGGGGGTAGTGAACAATTAGGTTCGTGCAAGTTCGAGTCTTGTCCTGGGCACAGAACACAACTCGTTGGAGAAATCCGACGAGTTTTTTGTTTTTGTGCCTCGCAATGCGTTGGTCTGCTGATAGATCAAACTCAGTACTTCGTTGAAATGGTCAGTTCGATATGATTTTCCGTCGAAGTGCAGTTTTTGGGGAAACATCGAACTTACAAGTTTCATCTTTACATCGACGGGCGCATCCTCTATGTATTTTGGTAGGTTGTTAATCAGTGATATAGCATAATCCAACTTGTGTTCTATGTTGGTTGCGTCGGGGTGTCCCAAAGAATTGACCTTATCGCTGATGGCTGTTCTCTGTTCTTGGTATCGGAGCTTTATTCTTTCAAAATCTTCTTTGGAGAGTTCTCCATCCATATATTTATCCTCAAGCGACGCTAAGCGTTGGTCTATTTTCGAGCGTTCGCCTTTAAGGGCTGACCGTTGGTTGTCGATGTTTCGTCCCATAGACTTATTCAGATCTTTCAATATCAAGTCGTACAGATTCATCACTGTAGTGTTGGGCGTCAAACTGCCGACGTAACGTCGAAATATGTCATTCGCCTCAAGCGCATTACAGCGGAAATGCTTACTGTCTACGGAACAGTGGTAATAAGCATACCTGTTGCCTGTGCAGCTTGTGCTGCGGGAACCCGTCAGGCTTGCACCGCACACAGGGCAAATCAAAAACTTTCTCAGGAACAGATCGGGATGAACACATTTACCCGCACGAGCCTGTTTGCGGCGTGATCCATCCAAAATATCCTGCACGGTGTTAAACGTATCGGTGTCGATTATCGCCTGATGCAGACCCTTTGTCCAATAGGCGGGTTTATTTTGGTATGCCTTTACATATACTTCTCCAATATAATATCTGTTGCGCAGCATTTTCAGGAAATTGCTCTTGTGCATATTGTATGTGGTCGTTCGCACAAATTGGTTGCGGATAGTGATCGGTGCAACCAATCCTTTTGCTACCTCAGCAAATATGTCTCGAACAATCTTTGCCTCTGAAGGGACAACCTCCACATATTTATGATAATCGCCTATTTTGACATTCTTATAACCATAGGGAGCCATATTCGTTGTCTTGCCCGCTTCCTGACTTTGACGGATACCCTCTCGTGTAGCTTTTGAACGTTTGGCATTGTCGACATCTGCCATCGTTATGTAGACTCCGAGCAAGATCTTGCTTTCCTCCTGTCGCCAATCGATATGCTCATCGACCGTATTAACCTCCACGCCGATATTCTCGAAATATTCCAAGTTCTTGTAGGCTGCAGTCGTATTGCGCGAGTATCTGTTCCATCGGAGGCATAGCACCATATCGACCTCTCTCTTGTGCTGTTTGCAATAAGCCATTATCTCCTGAAAGACCTTTCGATGCTCGAAATCCTTGGCACTGTAGTCTTCTTTGTAACATTTAACGATGTTGTATCCCGCCCGCTCGCAATATTCCGATATGGTCTTCTCTTGATAGTCGAGGCTGCATCCTTTCGCCTGTTCATCGCTTGATACGCGGCTATATATTATTACATTCTTCATATCTATTATTTTTATCTATTTCGATTTGCATTTCTGCCAACAGGTAGAGATACTGACGTACCTGCTTTACCTGCTCATCCGTATATTTTATTTTTTCTGCATTCAATATCTTTTTGCATTCTGCCAATGTTATCACATTCAACAATATTTATGTGGTGTCGAAGACACCTTATTTTTGTCTCGGACTCTTCGGCACCACCCCTGCAACCAATTGCCGAAGTCTTCTGCTCGTCCGATTTTGTTGGATAACATCTAATCATCTAAGATACGAAATCTTTTCTCGATTATGTTGATATTATTCATGTTGATCCTGTTTGTCTTTATAGTTTCGTAAAAAAGTGTATAGACGTCTTTCAGAGTTCGGTTTTATCCCTTTGCCCTTGAGGATTCGACTATTCTCTGTTACAGACTTTGTAAAGTCGTAGTTCGCAGACAGTATTTTGTCAGACACCATCGTTCGGATGCGATTCGCCATACTGCGCGGGGAGACCCCTTTGGACTTGCAGTATGCGGGATTTACTTTGTACCCGCTCTTGTTTTTCTTATATGTTGGATCGGGTATGTACTCATGCCGTTTTAAGAAGGCACCTTTGGCGATTTTATATAATACATGGTTGGTAATGGTTCTGTCTGTATTATCTATCCAATATTGTCTCTCATAAGTCAGCGCGTACAACAGCTGTTCAAACTCCATTTGGGGCAGTATCTTCAGACGCAATAAAGCATTCAAGAATAGTATACGTTCCCGATTCCCTTTCTTTGTCTTGATCGGTAGTGTCCGCCTGTTCCCGTAATTGTCTTTTGTTACATATGTTCTTCTTCTGATTTGCGTGTAATTGTCATTTAGCTGAATAAATGGCTGCGATTCGTCGACAGGTGTTATGTCAACTATAGGATATATGTTTTTATATTTTGCGATAAACAAAAGTGCTGATTCATAGTCTGCTATCTTCCAAAAATCATTTATAAATTCGTGGTTTGTTATTACGATCTCGTCCTCTGCAATCCGTTGTTGTATATCATTCTTCCACTCTTTT
>ENA-OUQC01000579-OUQC01000579.1-human-gut-metagenome-genome-assembly--contig:-NODE-579-length-25069-cov-9.882746_pt1 | contig 25069 bp, 23 predicted proteins | sample MGYA00237942_ERZ548815 | MGnify/ENA primary metagenome ERZ548815 (study PRJEB26490, sample SAMN05194722) | human gut metagenome | biome: terrestrial biome; feature: human-associated habitat; material... | reverse complement strand
GGTGCTTCGCTCCTTCTATTATGGTTATGACGGATTTTTCAAAAAACAGGCTAATCGGAGGACAACCCCGTTTCAAAAAACAGGACAACTTATTGATAGATGTAGATTTCTTTACATTAGCATGATACAATTAAGAAAGTGAAAAAACAGGACAGGAGGGGCAAGCATGAACCAAGAACTGATGACATTGGACTTTTGGCAGGATACGGTCATATATGAGGGCAAAACATTCCCTGTCGGCACGCTTGCCTGTGATGCACTGAATGTTCCTGCGGATACTATTACAAAAATGAACGAGCAATGCGAGAAAATCAATCTGCTGCTCGGGATGCTGAATGCCGGACAGGATACTTCTGCACTCTTTCCTATGGCAAAGGAAGCTGCATTGACAATGTTAGAGATTCTCAGCAAAACGCCGCCGTTCTCCTATATGGATATACCAAAGCACCGGGAACGAATAGAAAGGGTCTTTACTGCGGACAATGCTCTGAAATATGTGGAGTTCGCCATAAAAGCCGTAACCAATTCTTTACCGTTCGAAGAAGTTCCGAAATATGCTGATGCGGTGATGCTCCAGCGCTATACCGCTGTATGCGGGCATCTGGCTTACTCCCTTGAGGAATACCAAAAGGCGATGCTTGATTTTGCAGAAAAATCAGACGGCAATGAAGCAGACCGCACCGCAGAGGGTTTTGCAAAAATGTTCGGCGACTATTTTCCGCCGGAGTTCTCTATCACGGAGGGCAATGCCTGGATGTCTACTTTGAATAATTCCGTTCAGTATATATCGGTCATCCGTCCCGGCGAAAAAGTTGCGAAGCTGGTCAAGCGGATGCACTATGTATCCTTTGTAGGGATGTTCCGGTCTGATCTTTTTGAGGGCTTATGTGTTGGTCATGCACCGAAGAAATGCCGGATCTGCGGCAAGTGGTTTCTGACCACCAACGCAAGGCACACCAAATACTGCGGTGGCTATGCACCGGGGGACAAGCTGCACCGCACTTGCCGTCAGATCGGTAATCTGAAAGGTAGAGAACAGCGAGAACTTGCGGACGATCATCCTCTGAAGCAGATTTATGAGAAACGGCTGAATACCATAAACCGCTATGTGAAGCGTGGTACTCTGGACGCTGATCTTGCGGAGGTTATGAAGAAGCTGGCAAAAGATAAGATGCTTCGGGCGGTCAGCAATGTTGCTTATGCCAAGGGTGATTATGAAAAAGAGATGGAACAGGCTGCTTTGAAGAAAGAAGCCAAGACCATAAAACAGACTTATATCGGGGGAATGTGAGATGGGAGAATTTGATTTTACATACAGTGTACCTGCAAATTTTAATAAACGTGTTGTTCAATTTCTTCAGCAATTCGGAAAAGCTCATGTAGCCCAAGCCTTTCAACGGTGCGAATATGAGTATGAAGATCTTGGTCTGGCTTATTATGCAGGGATGAAAGGTGATAACTGGAATAAAAACGCTCTGGATTTCACATTTGAAGGGGCAGAATCTGACATAGCATTACTACAGTCTTTCGATTCCGTACTGCAAGATGCGATAGGAAAGGCGCTCAAGGCAAGTGAATCGGGACTTCTCGTTCGAAAGGTCTACTATTTTGCTTCTGACAGTACAGCCGAATCCACAATGATTCCGCCATCAAATGAGGAACGATTAAATGCTGATATGGCAGCAGCTCAGAGTGTACTCGATGATTTGATACAGGTGGGCGAACGCGTTTGCTTGAACGCTTCGTTCACCGCATCAAGTTCTGAGAACACCATAAACGACTACTTTAGAGATATGCTTTCTTTTAAGGGATATAACGAAGTAAAAGACCAGACAAGGCATGGCATATCAGCAAGCGGAAAGGATGCAGCAGAGGTTGATATACTCTTGACCAAAGCTGGGCGAGAAATTGCTATATTTGAAGGTTTGAAGCTGGACAGTGTATCAACAGTGTACATTGACGCTCATATTGACAAAGCCATTGTCAATTATAATGCACTCGGGACAGCTACTTTCCTTGTTGCATATGTAAACTCTGCGGATTTTGAATCCTTCTGGAAGAGATATTCCGATCATGTGCGGCAGTACGATTTTCCACTCCAGATAAAGCGCCCATTCAATGTGCTGCCTTATCCAAATGCGGCTGCTCGGGTTGCGACCCTGATTCTTACACGAGATGGATTTGATTTCCCTGTGTATTTCATCGCTTTTAAGATTAGTTAATGGTTAGCATCTGATTCACTTGAAGGGAGGTGCGCTATGCTGAATGATTTTACATGGAACATGACTGGATACATACCGAAATACCAAGTCAATCCGCACGGTGACGGCATTATTCCCTATGTGGCAGAGCGCATCTTCCAACTGGAACCAGAGCCGCCAGTTGTGGACAGTCTGAACGAATATATCCTGTCTGCCTTACAGGAGAAGAATTTGATATATTTCTCGTTCTTTCTCCACCACTACGAACCGCAGCTTAATAAGCGTATCAAGAGCTTTCTTGGCGTGGATGGCGGCGATTTGTACGACACAGACCGATTTATAGATATAAAGCTCTCCTGCCGGGAGCAAATGCTCCAAAAGCTGATTGTTTACGACCCCGCCAAGGGTGCAGAGTATGCCACCTACATTTATCCGTTTATCCGGGATGCTATGCTCCGTTTTCGCATGGGCGAAGAAAAGTGGTCAGTATCTTCGCCGACCAATTACAAAATGGTGCGATCAATGGCTTGGCTGTACCATAACACCAAGGATGCAGTCAATGAGTTTTCCAAGAAGTACAACTGTGATCTTGCCCTTGCGGAAGAATACCTGAAAGTAGTCCGTGGCATCCGCAATCAGCAGCCTTTCTATGTAACAGACGAGGATGGCGAGGAAACGGGCGAGGATGTTGCCCTTGATGATACTTGGAACTATGCCGACATTCTCTGGAACGGCATACAGGCTGAGAAGGTGCAGCGGGCATTTGAGAAACTGAATTACCGAGAGCAGACCTTGCTTGAAAAGCGTCTTGCAATCTGTATGGCCTGTGGGCGAGTCGGCTCGTGGAAGCACCGCCCCACCTTTGAAGAACTGGCAGTTATGTTTGAGGGCAGCACAGCCAGCGGTGCAGAACGGGCTTACCGAAAAGCGGTGGACAAGCTGACAGAACTTCTGGTTGCCGAGGGTGCTATCCATGCCGTCCAACTGAAACAGAAATCCAAGACTCGTCACAAAAAGAAAATCTCCGCCGCAATCTACGAATATCAGGTAGACTGCGACGGAGAATGGGGCGAAATATCATTGGATTTCGAGAACGGTACAGCAGAGATCATCCGACTTGCTGATTGGGATACCATGAAAACAAATCGCTTTGCGAACAAGGTGATAGCGTATCTTCTGAACTGTGAAAACGAGAAACTGCCAACGAAAACAATGCTGGCATTTGAACCATAAAAAGAAAAAACCGCTACAACATTCATCCCCCCTTTGGAATGAGAATTGCAGCGGTTTATCTGCTTGAAACTAATTATTCGATATTTGTGATTTTCTAATCATCGTTTGCCAGATGGGTAAAGCCTTTGTTTTTCTCAATAACCTTGATACCATAAACATCTGCAATTTGTGCAGGATAGGTTTCAAGGATTTCACCAGCGTATTCAATTTCGATCACATCTCCGATTTCAGGTTCCGGTGATGGATGCACATTTCTGATCGGCACTTCAATTCGGTCTGCACTACTCAATTCCCAGCTACCTTCAACAGGCTTCACAAGATAATTGCCATCATGAATTTCCAGAATTTCAGCTTGGAACACCTGATGCGCTTCGTTGGAAAAACCTTCAATCTGAATGCAATGATTCTTGAAAACCAGTCGGCCGGTTTCTACCAGTTCATCAGTATGATATTTTGTTTTATCTACATACAAGCGGCCATCTTGATGATCCTGTCTGAGAGTGAAATCAAAATACCCTCTGTCAGACAGCTCATAGCTTACTCCGTTTGCATAGTCATAGATAATGACACGGTTGTCAATCATGCCTGAGCCCCAACTGATTGAAGAACACAACTCAGGCAAACCGTCGCCAGTGAGGTCGCAGAAATAGGCGTTCCAGATTGGCATCCCCGTATAAAGTGAAGTGCTTTTACTACCCTTAACAGCCAGCATCTCTCCGTAAGTCCAACGGAAGGTCACATCTGGAAACTCGGTGAGGCTGATTTCAAGACTACCGTCCCATTTCATTTCATCAGGGGTTTCAAGGTAATCAAACCACTCTATTACGGAATTTATCTCGTCCACAATACGCACTTCTACATTTTCTACTTCAACATAAACAATAATGTCCTCATTGGTGGGGTTCTGCATATTCACACCAATCTTAAACCACGTATCTTTTTCTGCATCAAATTCCACAGACATACCATGCGTAAGATAAGTGGCTGTGTATCCGGTTTCTGCTGTTTTATTAACGGGGAACAAAAGAACTTCTGTATCACCCAATCCATCACCAGACCATATTTTGATTGAATTTCTGACTGTGCTGACTTCCTCCTCCGTATATACAAATTCCTCTTGACTTCCTGCGGGAACAACAATTCGCAATATATAGCGGTCTTGTTTAGGATTCGTCAGGAAGCAGACCGCAACGCCCAAGCAAATAATGACTGCAATAATAATAACCCAGAACGCAGGCTTCTTATAATTCATCACAGACTTCACGCGCTCCTTTACACCTACCTCGCCAAAGGCAAGAGGACAAGCGGCGATCATGCGGCGGTTTACACTACAGGCAACAAGTGCTTGCATATAATCGGCTCTCTGCTCATTGCCAAGTTCCTTGATGACTTTTTCATCGCAGGCAAGCTCAATGTCACGACACAGCAGAACATAAGCCAACCACATGAGAGGATTGAACCAATGAATCGTCAGCAGGAGAAAACCAAGAGGCTTCCACCAATGGTCTTTGCGGCGAATGTGCGCCTGTTCGTGGGCAACAACGTGCTCCAGATCCTGACCATTCATGTTGAACGGGAGATAGATTCTCGGTTTGATAATGCCCAGGACAAACGGAGAACTTACATTCTCACTCTGGAAAATGTTGCCCTTGTAGCGAACAGCGGTATCCACTTTACGACATAGGCGCCAATAACTAACTGCGGTATACAAGAGAAGGGCGCCGACACCAATCAACCAGATAATATTCAAAATCGGAATCCAAATCTGAAGCGGGTTTGCACTCGTCAATACATGCTGTGGTGGGGCAAATGAGGATAGAACAGGATTGACCACACTATTGATCGCCGGAACACCGCTGTCTATTGTGGGTTTGGCCGCCATTTCAATATCCAACGGAATTGTTTCTGAACTTGGGATAAGGCTTAATGCGCTCTCAAAAGAGAGCGGGCAAATCAATCTGATAGCCACGATACCCCAAAGCAGAACATTGACCCACTTGGGAGCTTTCTTCAAAACAAGCCTGAGTATCAGCACAGACAGGATAATCCAGCTTGCAGATATACTTATGTTGATAATTTTCAAAAAGAGTTCGTTCATTGTGAACCTCCTTTCCTGATGCGGTCGATCATGCGCTGTACCTCATCAAGCTCATCTTCGGACATAGCCTGATGCTTTGTAAAAGCAGCGATAAAGGCAGGCAGAGAACCCTCGAATTTTTTCTCAACCAGTTCATCGATCTCACACGCCTGGGCTTCATCTTTGGAAACGAGAGAAGTAACAGTGCCATTGTCGTTCTTCAGCACACCACGCTCTCCAAGACGCTTGATAACGGTATAAGTCGTAGTCCTTTTCCATCCGAGTTGATCCTGGCACAGCTTTACAAGCTCGACAGCAGTAACCGGCTCATGCTCCCACATAATCAAACAAAAACGATATTCACTTTCGTGAATCTTCGGAAAATCCATATTCACGCCCTCCTTGTCTACGCCATTAGACTTCACACATAGTCTACCACATTAGACAGCCAAAATCAATAGAGTTCACAGAAAAGATACAAAAAAATTGCCCGCAGAATTTCTCCCACGGGCAAAGTGTTGGTTAGCTATCAAGCGGTTTGTATTCAGTTACAGTTTTCAAATAGGTTTCGGGATTACCGTTCAGTATCAAATCAGCATATCCAATCGGATCATTGTAGATCAGATAGTCCAGTTCTGACCGCTGATACATATTGTCGGCAACCTCGTTCTCCACTGCGATGGTATCAATAGAAATCATGCTGCCATCAAGGAATTTCAGCTCCACACAGGCGTTATCCATGTTGAACTCACAAGAAATCAATCTATCCATAAGAAACCTCCATTTTGCAGGATGTTAGATCATCCCAAAATACTTGAATGCTTCCCGGATTGCTTTCTCTTTTTCCGGTGGGCACTGTGGCTGTCTGGAATCCTCGGACTTCGGCAGATTGTAGTTCTTGCCGACTTCCAGTCCGCATTTTCTCTTTATCTGAGAAATATAAAGGTTGGAAACCTTTAACCCGGTATGCTCCAAAACATACTCCTTGATCTGCGGATAGGTTGCTCCATCTTGGAACTCGGACATATCCATATCTTCCAAAGAGAACTCAACCCGAATCTTTTTCGAGTCGACCTCGCCCTTGGAAAGCAAGACAACCGTCTCCACATGTGCCGTTCTTGGGAACAGGTCAACCGCAGCGGCGCGGACGGCGGTATAGCCGTGCTCCGCAAAGCGCTTCACGTCCCGGCCCAGCGTGGCCGGGTCACAGGACACATACACGATCCGCCGGGGCGACATGGCGGCGGCCGCCTCCACCACCTCCGGAGCAAGCCCCTTTCGGGGCGGGTCGACGCAGATCACGTCAGGCCGCAGCCCACGGTGAGCCAATTCCGCCGCCGTTTCCTTGGCATCGCCGCAGAAGTACTCCACGTTCTCCACGCCGTTGGACTTGGCGTTCTGCCATGCGTCGTCAATGGCCTCCGGCACGATCTCCGCGCCGATGGCCTGCTTGCAGTGCTGGGCCATGCACAGGGTGATGGTGCCCGCCCCGCAATAGAGGTCAAGCACCGTCTCCTCCCCCGTCAGGGCGGCGAACTCCACCGCCTTGCGGTACAGCACCTCCGCCTGTGCCCGGTTCACCTGATAGAAGGACGGCACGCTGAGCCGGAACGTCAGTCCCCACAGGGTGTCCCGCAGGGTGTTCTCCCCCCACAGGGTTCGGTAGCTGTCGCCCAGGATCACATTGCCCTTTTTGCGGTTGACGCCCCAGACGATACCCACCGCGCTGGGGACAGCCTGTCGCAGCAGCTCCACCAGCTCCGGTTCACGGGGCGCACGTTCTCCGTTGCCCAACAGGCAGATCAGGCTCTCCCCCGCCCCGTTGGTACGGACATACAGATGCCGCAGCAGGCCCCGGCCCGTTTTCTCGTCATAGCAGGGCACCCGGAACTGCCGGATGTACTGCCGCACCGCCTGAGCCGCCGCATCAGCCTGCGGCATTTGCAGACGGCACCGCTCCACACCGATGACCTCGTGGCTGCGGGCGCGGTAAAAGCCCACCGTACCGTTGGGCGCGATGGGATACTGGCTCTTGTTGCGGTAGCAGTCCGTGTCCGGCGCGCCCAGGATCTCCTCCACCTGTACATCGCTGCCGCCGAGACGGGTCAGGGCGTCCTGCACCCGCTGGCGTTTGGCGGCCAGTTCCTCGGCATAGTCCATGTGGCGGAAGTCGCAGCCGCCGCACCTGCCGTAGTAGGGGCAGTCCGGCTCCTGCCGGTGCTCGGACGGCGTATGGATGGCCGTCACCTTGCCGAAGGCGGCGTGCTTCAGCACCTTCATGATGAGGATATCGCAATCCTCGCCCCGGATGGCCCGGTGGACGAACACCACCTGCCCGTTGACACGGGCGATGCCCAGTCCCTCGGAGGAATAGCCCTCGATGACCGCCCGGACGGTCTGGTTTTTTTGCAGCGTTTCCATGTGACCTCTTTCTCAAAAATAGGGGAAGCCACCGGCTTCCCCTATTTTCATGTTCTATTAAAACTCGAATTTCTCTGTGACCTTGCGGATGGCCTCGGCCATGGCGCCAAGGGTCTTGTTGTCCCGGCCCTTGCTGCGGCGCACCAGTGCCTGCAGGGCGTCCAGCGCCTGCAAAAGCTTCTGATAGACCACACCGGCCCGGCTGCCCTGACCGTCGAACACGGTTTTCTTCCGCTCCGGCAGGAAGCCCTTTGCCAGCTGGGTGCAGGTGATCAGGTCGTACTCCTCCGTATACTGGGGCGCGTGGGCGTTGAAGCCCATGGCGCTGACCGTCTCGGCAAACAGGGGCGCTACCTCCCGGTCGCCGTGGACGATGAACACGTGCTGGGGCTTGGGCTCCTTGAAGTGGGAGATCCAGTCCAGCAGATGATCCCGGTCAGCGTGGGAGCTGAGGCCCTGGAAATTGACGATCTTGGCCCGGACAGCCACATCCTCGCCGAACAGCTTCACGCTGGCGGCGCCGTCCAGCAGGGTACGGCCCAGCGTACCGGGGGACTGGAAGCCCACGAACACCACAGCGCTGTCAGCGCGCCACAGGTTATACTTCAGGTGGTGGCGGATACGGCCCGCGTCGCACATGCCGCTGGCGGAGATGATGACCTTGGGGGTGCCGTCCATGTTCAGCAGCTTGGACTCCTCCACCGATTCCGTCAGGTGCAGGCCGGGGAAGCTGAACATATGGGTGCCGTCCTGCACCAGTGCCAGCGCTTCCTCGTCCAGATAGCCCCGGAGATCACCGCAGAAAATGCGGGTGGCGGACTTGGCCAGCGGCGAGTCCACATACACCGGGAAGTCCTGCACGGAGGTCACCAAATGACGATCCTTGATCTCCCGAATGAAGTACAAAAGCTCCTGAGTGCGGCCCACGGCGAAGGAGGGGATCACCACATTGCCGCCCCGGCCCAGCGTCTCGTCGATGATCTGGGCCAGATCGTCGGTATAGCTCCACACCTCGGTGTGGTTGCGGTTGCCGTAGGTGCTCTCCATCACCACATAGTCCGCCCCGCCGAAGAACTGAGGATCTCGGATGATGGGCTGATCCACGTTGCCGATATCGCCGGAGAACACGATGTTGCGCTTCTCGCCGCCCTCGGTCAGCTCCATGAGGATGGAGGCGCTGCCCAGCAGATGGCCCGCGTCGATAAACGTGGCCTTCACGCCCTCGCACACGTCCACGGTCTGGTGATACTCGCAGGTCTGCAAAAATTCCGGCACACGCATGGCATCCGCCACGGTGTACAGCGGCTCCACGTTGGGACGGCCGGCGCGCTGGTTCTTGCGGTTCTGATACTCGGCGTCGCTCTCCTGAATGTGGGCAGAGTCCGCCAGCATGATATTCAGCAGATTGGCCGTCAGCCGGGTGGTGATGATCTTCCCCTGAAAGCCGTTCTTGATCAGCATGGGGATACGGCCGGAGTGGTCGATATGGGCGTGGGTCACCAGCACTGCGTCGATGCTGCCGGGATGGAAGGGCAGCGTGGCGTTGTCCACCTCGTCCCGTCCCTGCTGCAAACCGCAGTCGATGAGAATGTGCTTTCCGTTGACCTCCAGACAATGGCAGCTGCCGGTGACGCACTGGTCAGCGCCGAAAAAGCTCAGCTTCATGGCGTACATCCTTTCCAAAAAGTTCACAGATTTGGTCAAATTTTCTGCTATGATAAGTTAGCTGTTATCATACCACGTTTCCCCGCCGTAGGCAAGCCGTAATTCCCCTTAAACGGCACTAGGGCGGCGGTTCGTCAAATTTCCTTTGCATCTGGCACGTAAGTATGATATACTGATATTTGTATTACTATGTGATGCATGAATTCTTTTCACAGAAAGGATCAAAATACATGGGACTGATTACCAAGATCTTCGGAACCTATTCCGAACGTGAGCTGAAATCCATCTGGCCCATCGTCCACCAGATCGAGGGCATGGAGGCCGAGTACAAGGCCATGACCGACGCGCAGCTTCAGGCCAAGACGCCGGAGTTCAAGGAGCGTCTGGCCAACGGCGAAACGCTGGACGACATTCTGCCGGAGGCCTTTGCCACCGTCCGCGAAGCGGCGGACCGCGTGCTGGGCCTGCGCCCCTATCCGGTGCAGCTGGTGGGCGGCATCGTGCTGCATCAGGGCCGCATCGCCGAGATGAAGACCGGTGAAGGTAAGACGCTGGTTGCCACGCTGCCCGCCTACCTGAACGCGCTGACCGGCAAGGGCGTGCACATCGTCACCGTCAACGACTATCTGGCCAAGCGTGACTCCGAATGGATGGGCAAGGTACACCGCTTCCTGGGCCTGACCGTGGGTCTTATCATCCACGACCTCACCAAGGAGGAGCGGCAGAAAGCCTATAACGCCGACATCACCTACGGCACCAACAACGAGATGGGCTTTGACTATCTGCGCGACAATATGGCCATCTACTCCAGCGAGCTGGTGCAGCGGGGCCACAACTTCGCCATCGTGGACGAGGTGGACTCCATCCTGATCGATGAAGCCCGCACCCCCCTTATCATTTCCGGTCAGGGCGACAAGTCTACCCAGCTGTACGACATGGCCGACGCCTTCGCCCGCAAGCTGAAGCGCTTCGTCATCGTGGAGACGGACAGCAAGGAGGAGGAAGACCCCAACATCGACGCCGACTACATCGTGGATGAAAAGGCCAAGACCGTCACTCTTACCGCCCGCGGCATTGCCAAGGCGGAGGAATTCTTCCATCTGGACAACCTGAGCGACCCGGAAAACAGCACCATCTCCCACCACATCAATCAGGCCATCCGTGCCTACGGCATCATGAAGCGCGATGTGGACTACGTGGTGAAGGACGGCGAGATCGTCATCGTGGACGAGTTCACCGGCCGTCTGATGTTCGGCCGCCGCTACAGCGAGGGTCTGCATCAGGCCATCGAGGCCAAGGAAAAGGTGCAGGTGCAGCGGGAGAGCAAGACGCTGGCCACCATCACCTTCCAGAACTACTTCCGTATGTACACCAAGCTGTCCGGTATGACCGGTACGGCCATGACGGAGGAGGAGGAATTCGCCACCATCTACAAGCTGGATATCGTGGAGATCCCCACTAACCGCCCCATCGCCCGTATCGACTACGACGACAGCGTGTATAAGACCGAGAACGGCAAATACCGCGCCGTCATCAAGCAGGTAAAGGAGTGCCACGCCAAGGGCCAGCCTGTGCTGGTGGGTACGGTCTCCATTGAGAAGAACGAGCTGCTGGGCCATATGCTGCAGCGTGAGGGTATCCCCTGCAATCTGCTGAACGCCAAGAACCACGAGAAGGAAGCCGAGATCGTGGCGCAGGCCGGTAAGTTCGGTGCCGTCACCGTGGCCACCAACATGGCCGGCCGTGGTACGGATATCATGCTGGGCGGCAACGCCGAGTATCTGGCCAAGAACGACCTGCGCAAGCAGGGCATGGACGACGAGCTGATCGCCGAAGCCACCGGCTACGCCGACACCGACGATCAGGAGATCCTGGACGCCCGCAAGCTGTTCGCCGAGCGGCTCCAGAAGCACAAGGACGAGATCGCCGGCGAAGCCGAGCGCGTCCGTCAGGCCGGTGGTCTGTTCATCATCGGCACCGAGCGGCACGACTCCCGCCGTATCGATAACCAGCTGCGCGGTCGTGCCGGCCGTCAGGGCGACCCCGGCGAGACCCGGTTCTACATCTCGCTGGAGGACGATCTGATGCGTCTGTTCGGCGGTGAGCGGATCACCAATATGATGGATCGCCTTCAGGTGGACGAGGATATGCCCATTGAGAACAAGCTCCTCACCAAGTCCATCCAGCAGGCTCAGACCACTGTGGAGAGCCGCAACTTCCAGACCCGTAAGTCGGTGCTGGAGTACGACGACGTGATGAACAAGCAGCGCGAGATCATCTACGGTCAGCGCAAGCAGGTGCTGGACGGCATGGACGTAAAGGAGACCATCATGAACATGATGGCCACCGCCATCACCAATCAGGTGAACTCCGTTTTCCTGTCCCAATCCCACATCGACGCGGCGCAGTGCAAGGAGCTGCTGCGGGGCGTGGAGGGCGTCTACTTCCCCAAGTATGCCGTGAAGATCACCGAGGAGGAGCTGCCCACCCTGACCGCCGACGAGCTTTCCCAGCGGTTCATCACCGCCGCTACCGACTTCTACGAGAAGAAAGAGCAGGAGTTCACACCCCCCATCATGCGCGAAGTGGAGCGCGTGGTGCTGCTGCGGGTGGTCGACGAGTATTGGATGGAGCACATTGACGCCATGGACGATCTGCGTCAGGGTATCCGTCTGCGTGCCTACGCCCAGACCAACCCCGTTGACGCCTATAAGAAAGAAAGCCTTGAGATGTTCGAGGAAATGGTCTCCGCCATTCAGGAGGAGACTGTCCGCCGTCTCTACAGCGTCCGTATCCAGCGCAACGAGGAGATCAAGCGTGAGCGTGTGGCCAAGGGCATGACCGAAAACGTGGGCGGCGACGGCACCGTGAAGAAGCAGCCCAAGAAGGTGGTCAAGATCGGCCGCAACGACCTGTGCCCCTGCGGCAGCGGGCTGAAGTGGAAGAAGTGCGACTGCAAGGAGTATCACTCCTGATTTCATACGAGCCAAGACCTTATATGATATGAGCCAAACCGGGCGGCGGCAGATGCCGCCGCCCAACCTTAAACTGGCAAAAAAGCTATCGCTTTTTTTGCCAATTAAAATTCGCTCCGACCCGCGCTCCTCCACGTGCTTGCACGTGGAGGAACACTCTCTCCGCGCAAAGTGTTTTTCACCACGTACACGCCGCGGTGAAAAACGATCAAAATGATTCGCCGCCTACGGGCGGCGAACTCTGCGAGGCTTTTGCACCAAGGCGCAAAATGTGTCCAAGGAGGTACTATGTTCCACACCAACACCAAAAATGGTCTTACCATCCTGACCGCCGATACCCTCTCTGGCGTATGCCACGGCTTTTCCACCCGCCCCGGCGGCGTGTCTCCCGCGCCGTGGGATTCGCTGGATCTGGGGGTGGGCCGGGGCGACGACATGGAAAACGTCCGCGAGAACTACCGTCGCTTCTGCGCCGCGCTGGGCACGGATGTGAACCGGGTGGTGCTGTCCAAGCAGATCCATGAGGACGTGGTGCGCCACGTGACGGAGGCCGACGCGGGCAAGGGGCTGTGGCGTGACCGGGACTATCCCTCCGTGGACGGCATGGTGACAAACGTGCCCCATCTGCCGCTGGTGGTGTTCTCCGCCGACTGCAATGTGGTGCTGCTCCACGACCCCGTCCGCCGGGCCATCGGGGCCTGCCACGCCGGATGGCGGGGCACGGCGCTGGGCATCGCCGCCAAAACGGTGCGGGAGATGCAGCGGCTCTTTGGCTGCGACCCGGCGGATATCCGGGCCGCCATCGGCCCCGCCATCGGCCAGTGCTGCTTCGAGACGGACGGCGACGTGCCGGAAGCGCTCCGCGCCGCGCTGGGCGATGAAGCCGCCCCCTATATCACATGGAATGGCTGCAAGTACCACATCGATCTGAAAGCCGTCAACGCCTTGTGGCTGCGGAAGTCCGGCGTCACCCGGATCGACGTCAGCGGCGACTGCACCGCCTGCCGCACCGACCTCTACTGGAGCCACCGGAAGCACGGCAATGCCCGCGGCAGTCAGATCGCCATGATCTCGCTGGAGGACACGCTATGAAACGACGCATCGCGGCGCTGCTGCTGGCGGCGCTGTCGCTCCTGTCCCTGCCCGGCTGCGCCAACTGGGACGAGGGCACTTATACCGACAATCCCCTGGGCGAGCTGTCCCAATACTACCAGACCGACACCGTGGAGGAGACCCCCGCCCTGACCGCCTTCGCCCTGCCCTATCTCAGTGGCGAGACGCTGGATCCCATCACCTGCGGCGACGGCATCCAGCTGACGCTGACCACCCTGCTGTACGAGCCGCTGTACCGCCTGTCACCTCAGTTTGAAACGGAGCGCATGCTGGCCCAGAGCGAGAGCTACGACCCGGAGTCCTTCACCTACACCATCCGCCTGCGCGGCGGCGTCCGCTTCAGTGACGGCGCCGCGCTGACGGCGCAGGATGTGGTGGACACGCTGCTGCGGGCGCAGCAGTCCTCCCGCTACGCCGCCCGTCTGGCGGACGTGACCGCTATCAGGGTGGTCGGCAGCGACACCGTGACCATCCAGCTTGTCCGGAACCGCCGGGACTTCACCGCGCTGCTGGATATCCCCATCGTCAAATCCGGCACAGAGGGCAACGACTTCCCCACCGGCACCGGGCCTTATACCAGATCCGCCAGTGCCGAGCTGCTGGAGCGCAATCCCCACTGGTGGCGCAGCGTGACGCTGCCCTTTGACCAGATCACCCTCCTGTCCTATAAGAGTCAGGAGGCCGCCGCCTACGCCTTTTCCTCCCACGATGTGCACCTGCTGGCCTACGACATGACCGGCTCCAAGGGCGACGTGGCCTCCACCAGCGGCAGCTATACCGACGCGGACACCACCATTCTGCAATTTCTGGGCTTCAACCATTCCCGCAACCTGTTCCGGAAGGCGGAGATGCGGCAGGCCATCAGCATGGCGGTGGAACGCGCCTCCTATGTCAGCGTCTACCTGATGGGCCACGGCGTGGCGACGCAGTTCCCCGTCAGCCCCGTCAGCAGCCTGTACCCCAAATCGCTGGAGCAGACCTACACCGCCGACGACTGCGCCGCCGCCATGACGGAGCAGCTGATGGCCGATGGCGAATGGATCTACAACATGACGCTGCTGGTCAACAGTGAAAACAGCCTCCGGGTGGCCATCGCCCAGGAGGTCGCCACGGCGCTGGAGCAGTATGACTTCAAGGTCACGGTGCAGGCGCTGCCCTGGGATCAGTACCTCACCGCGCTGGCGGAAGGCCGGTACGACATGTATTTCGGCGAATGCAAGCTGACGGCGGATTGGGATGCCACGGCGCTGGTGGGCACCGGCGGAAGCCTGAACTACAGCGGCTACTCCGACCCCGACACCGACGCTCTGCTGGCGGCGTATCTCTCTGCCGGAGACGACGACCGGGCCGCCGCCATGGAGCGGCTGTGCCGCCGCCTGCAAAGCGAAATGCCCATCATCCCCCTTTGCTTCAAGCGCACCTCCGTGCTGCTGCCCTACGACGCGGTGGATCACGTCACCCCCACCGCCGCCGATCCCTTTTACCATCTGGAAAACTGGATCGTCCACTGGGGGACTGAGAAATAACGAAAAAGGAGACTGCTCTTCCGAGCAGTCTCCTTTTTCGTTATTTCTCTTGTCTCCCGCCCCGCCCTGTGCTATAATAGCACCATCAACCCATCGGGAGGTGCTTCCATGACGCCCAGCCGCTCCAACTACGACAAAGCCCGCGACGCCACGGCGGCGGTCTTTCTCCGCTACGATCAGGCGGCCATGATCCGCAAATTCGGCCTGTCCCACGACGCCGACGCCCTCTACATCACCTTCATTGCCCGCGATTACCGCGTCGACCGCCGCACCGGTGCTGTCACATGGGCGTCGGAAGATGCCCACACCGCCAGCTATAACGAAGCCATGTCCATTTACGACGTGCTGTGCGATTCCCAGCCCCTGTGCCACCTGTCCCACGAGTGGGTCAACGTGGCCAGTCTCTGCTCCATTCAGGGCGGCACCCTGTCCAAGGACGGCGATTTCTTCAAGAACTCCTGCGCCCGGTTCTCCGGAGACGCCGCCGCGCTGGATCGCGCCTGCCGCGCATTGGGCGGTATCCCCCAGCCAAAGGGCGACGTGGCCTATCAGCTGCCCCTGTTCCCCTTTCTGCCGCTGATCCTGCGGTTCTGGGAGGCGGACGAGGATTTCCCCGCCAGCATGCAGGTATTGGTGGACAAAAATACGCTGGACTTCCTGCACTATGAAACGCTGATGTTCGCCCTCTCCCACCTGATGACCCGCTTGCAGGAGGAAAGTCAGGCCCTGTCGCAGTGAAAATTTGTTTCATCCCACCAATGGCGGTCGCCGGGAAGGCGGCCGCCATTGTGCGTTCAGCCGATTTTGCCCCCTTTGTGCAAATTGCCACTTGAATTGGCAAAAAATGTATGTTACACTCCGTCCAACTCTTTTGAAAGGACACAGCGGCAATGATGATGACTACCACATTCACCAATATGACCGCTTACGCGCAGGGCTCCTGCGCTGTGTCCGCATGCTCTGACATGAACAGCATTATTCTGTCCTTGGACGCCGGCATTCTGCTGGCGTCCATTATTATTCTGCTGGTATTTGCCAGCTTCTTCACATGCCGGAACATGACGTCCCCTTTCCCCTGCCTGCCCTCGTAAGAACGACGACAGCTACAGCTGCAAGAGGCTCCGCCATCCGGCGGAGCCTCTTTTTTTCATAGATCCCTGTTCGCTTCTCCTGGCCAGCGAAGCGACGCCACCCCAACATCAAAAGAAAGTGAGAAAAATTCCTATGAGCTTCGTAAATTTCGTCATGGCACTCAGCCCCATCGTCGTGGTGCTGGTGGGCATTCTGGGCTTCCGCCAGTCCGCCAAGCGCGTCGCTCCCGTGGCTCTGCTGTGGACGCTTCTGCTGGCCTTTACGTATTTCAATGTCTCCGGCGCTTCCTTCAAGGACAACGTAGCCGTCTATGACGCCCTTCTCTGGAAGGGCATCAAGGAGGGTCTGAAGATCGTGCTGATGGTGTTCGGCGCCTTCGTGATCCTGAACCTGCTCCGTGATACCGGCGCCATCGACGAGGTGAAGGGCGCCATCGCCCGCATCAGTGACGACCGCCGGGTGCAGGTGGTCATCATCGGCATGATGCTCCCCATCTTTCTGGAGGGCGCGGCAGGCGCAGGCTCTCCCGCCGCCATCGCCGCCCCGTTTCTGGTGGCGCTGGGCTTTGACCCGGTGACCTCCATCGCGCTGGCCCTGTTGGGCGACGCCACGCCCTGCTCCTGGGGCGGCGCCGGTCTGACCACCATCAACGGCGGCGCGGCCCTTACCGACGCAGGTCTCAGCACCGTGGCGCTGAACTCCGCCATGGTGGGCCGCATCCATATGTTCGGCGTGCTGGTGATCCCCTTTATCATGGTGGCCATGACCTTCGGCCGCAAGGGCTTCAAGGGCATCGTCCCCTACCTCTGCTTTGCCGGTGTGTCCACCGGCGCAGTGATGTTCGTCCTCTCCAACTTCGTGGGCGCGGAAGTCACCTCCATGGGCACCGGCCTTCTCTCCATCCTCCTCAGCGTGGTCTATGTGAAGGTGGTGGGTGTGAAAACGCCGGAGGAATACCGTTACCGTTTCACCAGTCAGGAGAAGAAGTACGGCCCGTTCCGCGCCATGTCCCCCTACATCTACATGCTGGTGCTGCTGCCCGCCGTCCGCTACGGCTTCCCCGCACTGGTGAAAAACGGATTCGCCGTCATGTGCACCTTCGGCTATATCGTGTGGGTGGACGTGGTGATCCTGATCTGCGGCTTCCTTGGCGCGATGACACTGAAAACCGGATGGAAGCAGTACGGACAGATCTGCGCCAAGACCGTGGGTCACGTGATGCCGGTACTGGTGACCATGGGCAGCCTGCTGGTGGTATCCTATATCATGCAGTCCCCCTCCACCGGCATGATGAACCTGCTGGCATCTGACATTGCCGCCGTGGTGGGCCGATTCTATCCTGCCGCCGCCGTGCTGATCGGCGCCAGCGGCTCCTTCATCACCGGTACGGGCCTCGGCTCCAACATCATGTTCGCCGACATGCACATCCAGGCGGCACAGGCCCTGGGCATGAACCCCATCACCGTGTTCGCCGGACAGAACGCCGGTGCATCGCTGGGCAATCTCATCTGCCCCAACAATACGGTAGCCGCCTGCGCCACGGTGGATCAGGTGGGCAACGAGAACAAGGTCATGAAGCGGACGCTGCCCGCCTTCGCCGTCATCCTTGTGATCTACATGGTGCTGACCATGCTGTATACCTGCGTGTTATTCCCCCATTTCGGGGCTTAAATGCAAAATAATTACGATATTATCAAGTCGAAAGGATGGTTTTACCATGAAAAAACGTGTTCTCGGTGTCATCGGTCTGGGCCATGTGGGCGCCCATGTTGCTTACGCGCTGGCGGTGCAGGGCATCGCCGACGAGCTGGTACTTGTGGATCAGAACCAGCAGAAGCTGGCCAGCGAGGTACAGGATCTCCGTGACGCGGCGGCGTATCTGCCCCACCGCGTCACCGTCCGGGCCGGTGACTTCGCCGATCTGGGCGAGTGCGACGTGATCGTCAACAGCGTGGGCAAGATCGAGCTGCTGCGGGGCACCCACGACCGGGTGACCGAGATGGATTTCACCATCCCCGCCGTCCGGGGCTACGCGGAAAGGGTCAAGGCCAGCGGCTTTGACGGCGTGCTCATCAACATCACCAACCCTTGCGATATCGTCACCCGTGAGCTGGCGCTGGGGCTGGGATTGCCGAAGGGCCGCGTGTTCGGCACCGGCACCGGTCTTGACACCTCCCGTCTTCTCAGCGCTCTGGCCCGTCAGACCGGCGTGGATCACAAGTCCATCACCTGCTACATGCTGGGCGAGCACGGCAACCAGCAGTTCGCGCCCTGGTCCTGCGTCAGCTTCAAGGGCATGCCGCTGGACAAGTGGGCCGAAACGGACGAGCGCTTCCGCTTTGACCGTGACGCCTTGCAGAAGGAGTCCATCGGCGGCGGCTGGGTCACCTTCTCCGGCAAGTTCTGCACCGAGTACGGCATCGCCACCACCGCCGCCCGGATGGCCCACATCGTGCTCCACGATGAAAAAGCCATCATGCCCGCCAGCATGGAGCTGTGCGGCGAGTACGGCGAAAGCGGTCTGTTCGCCGGCGTGCCTTGCGTCATCGGCGCAAACGGCGTAGAGGAGGTGGTGGAGCTGCCCCTCACCAACGAGGAAAAGGTCACCTTCCACCAGTGCTGCGAGGGCATCCGCCACAACATGGCGCATCTGAAAGAGATCTGATCTTACCAATCTGATTTTGCGAAAAGGAGACGATTTTATGAATATCACCGTTACGAAGAATCCCCATCCCGGCACCTTGCCCCCCTCCAACCAGCTGGGCTTCGGCACTGTGTTTACCGACCACATGTTCGTCATGGACTACACCGAGAAGGACGGCTGGCACAACGCCCGCGTCGTCCCCTACGGCCCCATCGCTCTCTCCCCCGCCGCCAGCGTTCTCCACTACGGCACCGAGGTATTCGAGGGCCTGAAGGCCTACCGCCGCCCCGACGGTGAGGTGCAGCTGTTCCGCCCCTGGGAGAACATCGCCCGGCTGAACCGCTCCTGCGAGCGTCTGGGGCTGCCGCAGGTGAACCCCGATGACGCGCTGCAAGCCATCAAGGAGGTTGTCCGTGTGGATCAGGACTGGGTGCCCAGCGACCCCGGCACCAGCCTGTATATCCGCCCGTTCCTGTACTCCACCGACCCCACGCTGGCGCTGCACGGCGTCCACGAGGCCTCCTTCGTCATCATCCTCTCCCCCTCCGGCAGCTACTTCAGCGACGGTTTGAAGCCTGTGCCCATCATGGTGGAGACTGAGGATGTCCGTGCCGTTCGCGGCGGCACCGGCGAGGCCAAGTGCGGCGGCAACTACGGCGCGGCCAACCGCGCCGGTGAGCGCGCCGAGGCCAAGGGCTACTCGCAGGTGCTGTGGCTGGACGGCGTGGAGCGCAAATACGTGGAAGAGGTCGGCTCGATGAACGTCATGTTCAAGATCAGCGGCACGGTGGTCACGCCCAAGCTGACCGGCAGCGTGCTGCCCGGCGTCACGCGCAGAAGCTGCATCGCGCTTCTGCAGTCGTGGGGCGTGCCGGTGGAGGAGCGGCTTCTGTCCGTTCAGGAGCTGGAGGACGCCGTGCGCAACGGAACGCTGGAGGAGGCCTTCGGCTGCGGCACCGCCGCCGTGGTTTCGCCCATCGGCGAATTGAGCGTGGACGACGTGCCTTACGTGGTGAACGGCGGCAAAATCGGCCCGATCACGCAGAGGCTGTACGATGAACTGACCGGCATCCAGTGGGGCCGCAGGCCGGATACGTTCGGCTGGACGGAGATTGTGAAATGAAGCGCGTGACGCTGTTTGCCGGACACTACGGGAGCGGAAAGACGAATCTGGCGGTGAATTACGCGCTTGAGCTGGCGCGCGCCGGGCAGAAGACGCTGATTGCCGATCTGGACATCGTGAACCCGTATTTCCGCACCCGTGACAGCGAGGACGAGCTCGATCGCGCCGGGGTGGAGATCATCGTGTCGCCATATGCCAACAGCAATGTGGACGTACCCGCGCTGCCGCCGGAGATGTACCGCGTGACGGACGACCGGGCATATCACGCCGTGGTGGACGTGGGCGGCGACGATCGCGGCGCGCTGGCGCTGGGACGGCTTTCTCCGGCGCTTCGGGAGGAAAACAATTACGACATGCGCTTCGTCGTGAACTTCTACCGTCCGCTTACGCAGACGGCGGAGGCGGCGCTGGGCGTTATGCGCGAGGTGGAGGCCGCGTCCGGGCTTCGGTTTACCGGAATCCTGAACAATTCCAACCTCGGCGCGGAAACGACGGCGGCGGACATACGCGCGGCGCTCGAACGGGCGCGGCGGCTTTCCGAACGCGCGGGTCTGCCCATTGCGGGCACCTGCGCGCGGGAGGATCTGGCGGTCGCGCTTTCAGACATCGACAACCTGATCCCTGTTCGTCTGCGTTTCAGAACGGACTGGGCGATCTTTTAACGATTGGGAGGAGGCAAACCATGGCAAAAGTAACGTTCCGTGAAGAACGGTGCAAGGGCTGCGGACTGTGCGTGAACGCCTGTCCGAGGAAAATCGTCAAGCTGGACGAGGAAAAGCTCAACGCGCTGGGACACCATCCCGCCAAGGTGGACGAGATGGACAAGTGCGTAGGCTGCGCTTCCTGCGCCATTATGTGCCCGGACTGCGTGATTACGGTGGAAAGGTAGGGTGGATTCATGGCTGACAAGGTACTTATGAAGGGCAACGAAGCGCTGGCCGAGGCCGCCATCATGGCCGGCTGCCGCCATTACTTCGGCTATCCCATCACGCCGCAGACGGAGGTCGCGGCCTATCTGAGCAAGCGCATGCCCCAGATCGGCGGCACGTTTTTGCAGGCGGAAAGCGAAATCGCCGCCATCAACATGGTCATCGGCGTGGCGTCCGCGGGCAAGCGGGTCATGACGTCCTCCTCCAGCCCCGGAATTTCGCTCAAGAGCGAGGGGCTTTCCTATCTGGCGGGCTGCGACCTTCCGGCGCTGGTGGTCAATGTGCAGCGCGGCGGCCCCGGTCTGGGCGGCATTCAGCCCAGCCAGTCGGACTATTTCCAGGCGACGCGCGGCGCGGGTCACGGCGACTTCCACATGCTGGTGCTCGCCCCGGCCTCCGTGCAGGAAATGGCCAGTCTGGTGTTCAAGGGCTTTGATCTGGCGGACAAATACCGCATGACGACGATGATTCTCGCCGACGGCACGATGGGGCAGATGATGGAGCCTGTGTCGCTGGACATGGGCGAGGTGCAGAGCTACGACAAGAGCTGGGCGGTTACCGGCACGCAGGGAAAGCGCAGGCATAACATCGTCAATTCCCTGTCGCTTCTGCCGGAGGAGCTGGAGCAGTGGAACATCGCGCGCTATGAGAGGTACCATACCATCGAGGAAAACGAAACGATGGTTGAGAAATTCATGGCGGACGACGCGGAAATCGTCGTGGTGGCGTTCGGCGTGGCCGCGCGCGTGGCGCGCAACGCGATCGTCGCGGCGCGCGAAAAGGGCATCAAGGCTGGCCTGATCCGTCCGATCACGCTGTGGCCATTCCCGAAGAAGCAGCTGCGCGACGCGGCGAAGCACGCGAAGGCGTTTGTGTCGGTCGAGCTGTCGATGGGGCAGATGATCGAGGACGTGGAGCTGTCCATCCGCTGCGCGCGTCCGGTGCTTCTGTGCAGCCGCGTCGGCGGCATGATTCCCACGCCCGAAGAGGTGCTGGCAAAGATTGAGGAAGCCGCAAGGACGGGAGGCGACGAGGCATGATCGTATTTGAAAGACCGAAAGCGCTGGCGGACGTGAAGCTGCACTATTGTCCCGGCTGCACGCACGGCATTATCCATCGTCTGGTCGCCGAGGCCATTGACGAGCTGGGCATCGAGGGCCGCACCATCGGCATCGCGCCGGTCGGCTGCTCGGTATTTGCGTATAACTATTTTAACTGCGACATGGTCGAGGCGGCGCACGGCCGCGCGCCGGCCGTTGCAACCGGCGCCAAACGCGCCAACCCGTCGCAGATCGTCTTTACCTATCAGGGCGACGGCGACTTGGCGGCCATCGGCACAGCGGAGACCGTTCATGCGGCGACCCGTGGCGAAAACATCACGATCATCTTCATCAACAACGCAATCTACGGCATGACAAGCGGCCAGATGGCGCCGACGACGCTGCCGGGTCAGGTCACCACGACCACACCTTACGGCCGTGACCCGAAGCTGGCAGGCTATCCGGTCCGCGTCTGCGAAATGCTTGCCACCCTGCGCGGCACCGCCTATGCTGAACGCGTCAGCGTGGACAGCGTCCCGAACGTCATGAATGCCAAAAAAGCCATCAAAAAAGGCTTTGAAAAGCAGATTGCCGGTAAGGGCTTTTCGATCATTGAAGTGCTTTCCACCTGCCCGACCAACTGGGGGCTTACGCCGGACAAGGCGCTCAAGTGGCTGGAGGAGAACATGATTCCCTACTATCCGCTGGGCGTTTACAAAGATAAATATGCCGAGGAGGCCGGAAAATGAAGACGACGAACATTCTGATTTCCGGGTTCGGCGGGCAGGGTGTGCTGTTCACCGGAAAATTCCTCGCCTATGAGGGACTGCTGGAAAACAAGGAGGTCACGTGGCTGCCCTCCTACGGCCCCGAAATGCGCGGCGGCACGGCCAGCTGCTCGGTGATCATCTCCGATACCGCGATTGGCAGCCCGCTGGTTCCGCATCCCGATATTCTGATCGCCATGAACCTGCCGTCGCTGGATCGCTTTGAGGACGCGGTTGTGCCCGGCGGCATGATCTTCTACGATTCCTCGCTGATCGAGCGCGCGGTAAAGCGCACGGATGTGAAGGCGTTCGGCGTTCCGGCGACGAAGCTGGCCGACGAAGCAGGCATGTCCACGCTGGCGAACATGATCGTGATGGGCAAGATGCTCAGGGAAAGTGGCCTGTTCCCGCACGACACGATCGACCGCACCATCCAGAAGGTCGTTTCCGCCAAGCGGCAGAACCTTGTGGAATTGAATAGGAAGGCCATTGCGATGGGCTACGAGCTGTAAGAAGCCCTGCGGCGGGGGATGCGTCCTCCGCCGCTTTTGTGTGCATTTATTTGATTTCAGGTGGCGGTTTGGCGCTTCTGCCGGAGAGGTGAAAAAAGATTGTACAAAAAGTTACCATAAGTGTAGATTATTAGCGGAAAATCGACGCAAAAGTATTTACTTTTGTAATAGAAACGTATATAATAGTACCCGTGAGAAATCGGGGAAGGTGAATCGCGGATGAAACATGTCAATCTCGTAGTCGCGGACGGCGATCGAAATACGCTTGGCAAGTATGTCTCCGAACTGCGCCGGATGGACGGCATTAACGTGGTGGGCTCAACGGCGGATGGCGCGGAGCTGCTGGCGTTATTGTCCCATGTACGTGCCGACGTAGTAATGACGGGGCTGGCGCTGAAGAATGTGGACGGTCTGGGCGTATTGGAGGCGGTTCACGATATGCGCGGCGTGCATCCGAAGATGCTGGTGCTGTCGAACTTCTGCCGGGATTCGCTGGTGGAACGGACGATGGCGCTCGGAGCGAGCTATTACATGCTGAAGCCTGCGGACAGCCATCTGCTGTATAAGTGAATCTGCCTGCTTGCGGAGCAGACGGATGCGAGCGAGTCCATCGGCCCGGCGGACGTGATTGCCGGCGTGCTGAGGCGGATCGGCGTCGCGCCGTCGATGAAGGGCTATCGCTATCTGGAAACCGCGGTCGCGCTGTGCATCGAAGACGCGTCGTATGTGCACGCCCTGTCCGGCCGGCTGTATCCGGAGGTAGCGCTGCGGCTGGGCGCGACGCCGTCGGGCGTGGAGCGCGCGATTCGCACGGCCATTCAGACCGCGTGGCAGAACGGCGGCATCCAGAGCTATGCGGCGGTGATCAGCGATTCGGCGCTGGCGGACGGACGTCCCACGGCCGGTCGGCTGATTGCCTGCTTGGCGCACGCCTGCGTGCAGACAATGAAGAATTGACTTGACATCGGCCCCCGTTTTGATTACGATACACGTATCGTAGTGAAAACGGGGGTGCTTTTTTATATGAAGCTGCTGATTGCGTCGGATATTCACGGTTCGATTCTGTATGCCGAAACGCTTTTTGAGCGCGTGGCGGATGAAAAGCCGGATAAGATTCTTCTGCTTGGCGACCTTCTGTACCATGGGCCGCGCAACGACCTGCCGGACGGCTATAATCCCAAAGCGGTCATCGCGCTTCTGAACGCGCACAGGGAGCAGCTGCTCTGCGTCCGCGGCAACTGCGAGGCGGAGGTGGATCAGATGGTGCTGGCGTTCCCGGTGATGGCGGAATACGCCTGCCTTTCCATAGACGGCGTGACCATCTTCGCCACGCACGGTCACCACGCCAATGAGGATAATCCGCCGCCATTGAACGTGGGTGACATCCTCCTGTGCGGCCATACGCATATCCCCGCCATGCGCGCGCACGAGAATTTCACCTACTTAAACCCCGGCTCTATCTCTCTCCCCAAGGCCGGAAGCGCGCGTTCCTATATGACGCTGTATAAGGGCCGCTTCGAACTGAAAACTCTCGCCGATGGTAAAACCATTGAAAGCCTTGACGCGCGGGAAAAATGAAGGAATTTTGTCGAAATGAAAAGGGTGTGGCCGATTGCCAAGCGCGGTTTTTCATGATATAATGATGTAAGTACGCGCGGGGAAAGCGCGAAACTGACGGACGCGAAGCTGAACCAGATGCGCGCGATCCCGGGAGTGAAAAATGTCACCGGCGTGATCGGTATCCCGTCGTA